>ERZ836877.3554-NODE-3554-length-17443-cov-3.537957_pt1 | contig 17443 bp, 8 predicted proteins | sample MGYA00519469_ERZ836877 | MGnify/ENA primary metagenome ERZ836877 (study PRJEB31850, sample SAMEA3708809) | human gut metagenome | biome: human gut; feature: human-associated habitat; material: faeces | place: China | collected 2014 ... | reverse complement strand
TTTTTGAAAACGTCAAGGCGGTGGTCACAGTGAGACAAGCTGCCGAACACTACGGTTTGAAGGTCGGGCGCGGCAATATGGCCTGCTGCCCCTTCCACAATGACCACACGCCCAGCATGAAGCTGAATGAGGATTACTTCTACTGCTTCGGTTGCGGAGCAACTGGTGACGTGATCGGCCTTACGGCAAGGCTGTTCAATCTGAGCAACTATGAGGCGGCGCAGAAGCTGGCGTATGACTTTGGGATCGACCCGGACAAGCCCCCGGCTGCGGCAGCGCTGCGGAAACCGAAATACCCGCTGGCAAAGGCGTTCCAGAGAGAGGAACTGCACTGTCGGCGGGTGTTATGCGATTATCTGCATCTTTTGGAGCATTGGAAGGTGCAGTACGCACCCGAAACACCGGAGGATACTCTTGATGACCGTTTTATGGAAGCCTGCCAGATGCTCGATTATATCGAGGATCTGACAGATATTTTAACCTTTGCGGAGTTGGAGGCTCGTGTGAAAACTGTGGATATGCTTCAAAAGGACGGCATGATCGACCGGCTGGAAGAACGCCTGAAACGGACGGCAAAGGAGGTGGATGCCCGTGACGAAACGGAAATCGGCTAATTTAGACGCGCCTATCTGGTTTGATGGCACAAATATCAATGAGGCGCTGTTCTGTGATGAATTTCTGAGCAGCCGGAAAATCATCTTTGCCAACGGTGCTTTCTTTACGCCGGACGGCAGAGTGACCGATGATCTGCCGCTTCGTGGCGAGATCTACGAAGAACTGAAATGCTGCGCCGTGAACAACATCCCCCGCAAAATCACCAACATTCTGGAAGTGATGAAGCTGGCGGCTCATGTGGAGGACTTTGCACCGGAGGCAGATCGAATTCATCTGTCAAACGGCACTTTGAAGCTGGATGGCAGCTTCACTGAGGGTAGGCCGAATATCGTGCGGAGCAGACTGCCGGTGGCATACTGTCCTGACGCACCAACTCCTGCCCTCTGGCTTTCTTTTCTGGATGGGCTTTTGTATGCGGAGGACATCCCCACCTTGCAGGAGTTTATTGGTTATTGTCTGATTCCCAGCAACAAAGGGCAGCGCATGATGGTGATGAAGGGAAACGGCGGCGAAGGAAAATCGCAGATCGGCGCTGTGCTGGGTGCGCTTCTCGGCAGCAACATGAAGGACGGCAGTATTGGCAAAATTTCCGAAAACCGTTTTGCCCGCGCCGACCTGGAACACATTCTGCTGTGTGTCGATGATGATATGCGGATGGAGGCGCTGCGGCAGACCAACTACGTCAAGTCCATCGTGACCGCTCAAGGCAAAATGGATTTGGAGCGCAAGGGCAAGCAGAGCTATCAGGGCTGGATGTTTGCCCGTTTGTTGGCATTCTCCAATGGCGATCTGCAAGCGCTTTACGACCGGAGTGACGGATTTTACCGCAGACAGCTTGTGCTGACCACCAAGGAAAAGTCTGCCGGACGGGTGGATGACCCAGACCTTGCCGAAAAGATGAAAGCAGAGACCGATGGTATTTTCCTTTGGGCATTTGAGGGCTTGCAGAGGCTTGTAGCCAACAACTTCAAGTTCACGGAAAGCCAGCGCACGCGGGATAACCGTGAGGCGGTCAAGCGGGATAACAACAATGTCTTTGATTTTCTAGAATCTGAGGGCTATATCCGGCTGAAAGCAGACTGTACCATCAGCTCTAAAGATTTGTACGAGATTTACCGGATGTGGTGTGAGGAAAACAACCTAACGCCGCTGAAACGCCGCAGCTTCAGCGACAGTGTGATTGCGAACCAAAGCAAGTACAATCTGGAATATTGCAACAAGATCACCAACGCCGCCGGTCGGCGGGTATGGGGCTTCTTCGGAATAGAAGCGGTTGCCAGACCCAATATAAACGGGTTTTCCGATGTTTCAGAGCGTACGTACGTACCGGAAGGATGGCGGGATTGATTTTGCTCGCCGCGCCGTGTACGTATGTACGCAGCGTTTTGCCCCAAATACCGCTATATAGAAGAATGCTGACCGGCAGCGCCTATATTGGGGGGCGTGAATCAAGACAAGTGAAATCCGCAAATGATTTGACCGATGGCAGAAATGGTTTTACGAAACTGCGCTTCTCGGAACAGGAAAGCAGATGCACGGAAGCATTTGAAAACACACGGTTTGAAACTAAATCATGCGGAATAGGAAAAACGGTAGCTGCCACCTGTGGACAGGACATCACACCAGCAATTCTGAACGGATTTGATGACAACAGAAATTTTTACGATACAGCGAAGCGGATACGTCGGAAGGCGTACCTGCTTCGCTGTTTCATGATCTGAATTTTGGAGGGAATTTGAATATGAATGTACGCAACGAAATCAAGGCGCAGATCGTCCGCACCGGATTTACCATGCAAGAGGTTGTTGACCTGCTGCATGACGAATATGGCTGGTCTGACAGTGTTTCCAACCTGTCTGCCAAACTGCAAAGGGAGAGCATCCGCTACAAGGAGGTCGTGGAACTGGCTGATGCGCTGGGGTATGACCTCATATGGCAGAAACGGAGGGAGAGATAAATGAGCAAGCCGCAGTTTGCCATTCTTCGCTTTGCTAAATACAAAGGACCGGAGATTTCCAATATTGAGTCGCACAATGAGCGCACAAAAGAGAATTACGTCAGCAACCCTGACATTGACAAGAGCCGCAGCCACTTGAATTTTCACCTGATTACGCCGGAGCGCAAATACCGGGCAGAAGCAGAGCGACAGATCAAGGACGCTGGCTGCCGTACACGCTCGGACAGCGTGCGCGTGGTGGAGGCACTTGTAACCGCAACGCCAGAGTTCTTCAAGGGAAAGAAGAAAAACGAGATCAAAGCCTATTTTCAGGAGGCGTTGGACTTCATCAAGCAAAACCAGAATCCAGAAACAATTATATCCGCTGTGGTGCATATGGACGAGAAAACGCCCCATATGCACCTTTCTTTTGTCCCGCTGACGGAGGACGGACGGCTCAGCGCCAAGGAAATCGTCGGCAACAAGAGGAAACTGACGCAGTGGCAGGACAGGTTTTGGGAGCATATGGTCAAGAAATATCCTGATTTGGAGCGCGGTGAGAGTGCCAGCAAGACCGGACGCAGCCATATTCCACCGAGAGTATTCAAGGAAGTGGTTCATCTGAGCAGAATGAAGGAACAGATTATGACGCTCATGGCAGACACCAATCTTCTTAACAAGAAATCGAAGATGGAAGAATTGGGAGCATTGCTGGATAAATATGTTCCAGCGTCGGAAGCCATGCGCACAAAGCTGAAAAAGTACGATAAAGCTTACAGGGAGCTTTCCGATGAAAACACTGCGTTGGAAGCAGAACTGAAAACAACTCAAAACGCTGGCAGAGAGAAAATCGCCAACAAGCTGAAATACGGCAAAATGGAGCAGGAACTCTCTGAACTTCATGCACTAATGGACAATATTCCGCCGGAAATCATAGCTGCTTATAGGCGGCACACGGTAGGATTGCAGAATGAACGTTGAGGGATGCCTATGAATAATGAACTGATGAGGGATGAAAACTTCATTCGTTGTTCTACGATGGTTGCTGAACTACTGATGAAGTACAAAAGTAAGGAAATGGAACTGGGCGGGGAGTAAAAAGAGGCCTCCCCGCCCTCTTTTTTTGCTTTTCTGGACTTGAAAATCATCTTGTCATCTTATATAATAGAGAAAAAGAAGATGATTCCTACTGACAAAAACACAGAAGATGATTTTAGCATATTGTCGGCAGTCATGGAAGGAGATGCCATATGGAAAACGGCTACATATATACTCGTGTTTCAACGCTTATTCAGGTCGATGGTTTTTCTCTGGATGCTCAGGAAGAAGAAATAAGGGCGTTTGCCAAAATGCACGGAATCAATATCATCGGCAAGTATTCAGACGAAGGTAAATCGGGAAAGAATGCCGAACACCGCCCTGCTTTCAATCAGATGATGGAGGATATCCGAAGCAAGAAGGACAATATTAAATACATTCTTGTGTTCAAATTGTCGAGATTTGCAAGAAACACAAGCGATACGGCAAAATATCTTCAGGAATTGGCAAGCTATGGCATTGGGCTACTGGGCGTGAAAGATGGCATTGATACGTCAACGGCAACAGGCAAAATGATTGCCAACATCATGGGTGCGGTCGCAGAAGTGGAGTTGGAGAATATTCACGAGCAAACACTTGCCGGGAGGCAGCAAAAGGCAAGAAGCGGGCTATGGAATGGTGCACAGGCTCCCTTTGGATACGCTCTTGAGAATAAATTCTTAGTGGTATGTCCGGAAGAAGCGGAAATTGTGAAGGAGATATTCCACCTCTATGTCGAGGAAGGACAGACAATCCGGTATATCACGAAAAAGCTGAATGACGAGGGTGTGAAACGGGAACAACGCGGAAATACCCGGTTTTCCGTTTTTACCGAAAGAACGGTGCGGTCAATCTTGAAAAATCCTGTTTATGCCGGTAAAATAGCCTATGGTCGCCGCCACACAGTCAAGGTTGAGGGTACAAATAATGAAACAAAAGTGGTAAAGCAGGATGATGAGAGCAAAATCATTCTTGTTGAGGGCGTCCATGAGTCGATTGTTACACCGGAAATGTTTGCCAAAGCCGAAATAAGGTTGGGTGAGAATGTCCGTCACCGGAAAACGAGGAGTGACAGCACTACGGTTTATCCATTGACGGGTCTGATTCGGTGTCCGGACTGCGGTAAGAATATATTCGGATATACAGCACCTCCAAGACCAAGGAAGAATGGGAAGGAAGGATTCTATCCCCGGTATATCTCCTATCGCTGTATATCAGGGCGAGATCGGAATGGAATTTCCTGTTCCCTTGCGAACAAGTATTACAGCGGCACAAAGTTGGAGAAGGAAGTCCGTGATGTTGTTGCATCCATGGTTTCAATCCCTGAGTTTATTGAACTGGTGTCCAAGAAGGTTGACTGTGCAACAGACCTGAGTATTTTGAAAAAGAAACGAGAATCCATCAAAGCGGAATACACAAAATACTATAATAACCTTATGGTGAACGAAAAGAGACTTGCGGAGCTGGACACGAGTGACAGGCATTATGACAGACGGGTGGATAGCCTGAATCGTGTTATGGATGATCTGTATGAGAAGATCGATGATTCCCAAAGCAGGCTGGATGAACTTGATAATGAGATTGCCATGGCAGAGAAATCCACATTGACAAAGCAATCTGTTTTTGAAATGTTGGAAGGATTCAGCAAGTATTACGACGTCATGACTCCGGAAGATAGGAAAGCTCTTTTACAGGCTATGATATCCTACATTGAGCTTTACGGAGAAAAGCGTGCGGATGGTCATTTTGTGAAAGCAATTCACTTTACGTTCCCTGTGACTTACGATGGAGAAAGTGGTGCATTGTTTGTCAGAACTAATGAACAGCAAGTTGAGACGGTATGCTTATTGTCCAACTTCAAAGCAAGGACCATATCGAGATTGAAGTGAAGATGGACGAGCTGGATTTGACTGCCGCGGAGAAAAAGGCAACCTACGAGGAAATCAAAGCGTATGTTCTGGAACATAATGGATTGAAGGTCAGCTACCTCTATATCGCACAGGTGAAGCAGAAATGTGGCATTATTGAGCGTGAGAATTACAACAAGCCGAAGTCTGAGGAGGCAAAGCAGCCACACTGTCCGCCCGACAAGGAAACTGCGATTGTCGAGGCGCTCAAATTCTATGAGCTGATTGCTCCTTAGCGTGTGTTTCTAAAATGAGACCGGTGCAATTTTGGCATCTTTTCTTGCACTTCTCGATTTACCGCCAGTAAACCTTCGGTTTTCATCCTTGAATTGCAAGAAAATCTGCTTGAAACTGCACCGGTCTCATTTTAGAAACGCACTATAGTTCTGCGAAATCCAACGGCACATATCAACATGGATGTGGATGCGGACGAAATGGTGCAAGATAAAAGAGGCTCTTCACGGAATCTTGTTGGTTGCCCCAAGATTCCGCGAAGAACCAAGTGATGTGAGAATTACTCCGTAATGTAGGTGTACCGCATGTTGTAGCTCTTTGCGTACTGCTCAGCGGCGGAGTCCGGCAGGACTTCCAGGACAAGGTTTGGGCAGTTATAGAAAGGACTGTTAATGAAAGGCGAATAGCCAAAACTTGTTAGATTGCGAAGATTACCCAGAAATGCAAGCGACTCGCATCCGGAGAAGGCAAATTGATTGACGCTTTCCAAACTGCCCAGATTCGGAATTGAGGTCAGCTTTTTGCATTGGTTGAACCCGTATGATCCGATAGTGGTTACGTTGCTCAAATCGCCGATGCTCACCAAAGAGGTGCAGCCATCAAACGCCTCATATGGAATCTCCTTCAGGCTGCTTAAATTACCGACGGTTTCCAGTGCGGTGCAGCCCATGAAACAATCCGACTCCATTGATTCCAATTTGGGCATATTGCCGATTGATTTCAGCGCGATGCAGTCCCTAAAGACAGAACCTCCAATGCTTGCAACATTGCTTAAATCACCAATGCTGACAAGCGTTTTGCAGCCAAAGAATGCACTACTCCCAATGACGGTTAGTTTGTCAGACCAGTCAACGCTGACCAACGATGCACAGTGTGCAAAGGCTCCGGATTCCAAGCGCGTCAAGCTGTACAAATCGTCAACATGCTCCAGTGCACTGCAGCCGTTAAAAGCACCTTGCCCGATAGTTTTCAAGTTGCGCAGGGAACCGATACTCTTCAGTGCAGTACAGCCCATAAATGCATACTGACCGATACTGGTGATCTTGTCCAGTTCATCAATGCGTTCCAAGGCGCTGCAATTTGCAAAACCGTTAGAATCAATGGATTCGACATTACTCATGTTGCCGACACGCACAAGCGAAGAGCAACCCTCAAATGCGGCATAACCAATTGAAGTTACGCTGCTCACATCGCCTACGCTCTCTAATGCGCTGCAGGAAGCGAATGTGGAGGAGTCGATGACTGTAACTTTGCTTAAATCACCAATGGTTTTTAGCGATTTGCAGCCGTAGAAGGTATGGCTTCCGAGTGTCGTTACATTTGCCAGAATTTCGACGTTGGTTAAGGTGGTGCAGTAAGCGAATGCACCGGTGTCAATGCTATCCAGCATGGGCATTCCATCAAGGCTCGTCAGTTTGCTGCAACTCTCAAATGCACTACTGCCAATGCTTTTTAGTATGGGCATTTCACCAAGACTTGCCAGCATACTGCAGCCCGAAAATGCACTACTGCCAATGCTATCCAGCATGGGCATCTCATCAAGGCTGGTCAATGTTTTGCATCCAGAAAACGCATAGTTGCCAATGGTGCGAACATTGGGCAGGGAACCGATGCTTGTTAGCGCATTACAGGACGAAAATGCAGACTCGCCGATGGTACGAACATTGGACATGTCTCCGATGCTCGTCAGTTTGCGGCAGCCAGAGAATGCGCTCTCTCCAATGCTGGTGGCGCTGCTCAAATCGCCAACCGAAACCAGATTTGACGTATAGAAGAACAGCCTGTCAGGAACGACCTTCAAGCTGCTTAAATCGCCAACTGTGGTTAGCGCAGTGCAGCCATCAAACACTTTCTCGCTGATGCTTGTCACACTGCTTAAATCACCAACGGTTTTCAGCGATTTGCAATTGCGGAATGTCTCTCGATTCAAGACGGTCAGCTTTTCCAAGCCGCTAATGCTGGTCAGTGATTCACAGCCGTAGAAGGCACCATACGCTATGCGTGTAACATTGCCGAGTTCCCCGATGCTTTGCAGGGAAGTACACTGCTTGAACGCATTTGCGCCGATGAAAATAACGCTGCTGAGACTGCCGACGGTTTTCAGCGAAGTGCACTGATAGAAGGCGTTTTCGCCGATGGAAGTAACGCTGCTGAGATCTCCGATGCTTTCCAGTGACGCACAGGCATAGTCTTTTGACATGCCTTCGTCCGGAATCCAACGGCTGGAAACCCCAAAGGCAGAGTCGCCGATGCTTTCCAAATGGGGCATATCACCAACCCGAACCAAGGAGGTGCAGCCTACAAAAGCACTATTGCCAATACTTGTTACATTGCTCAAATGCTCCATGGATGTGAGCGATTCGCAATCTCTGAAAGCGTAAGCACCAATGGTGGTTACATTATCGGTGTTATCAAGTGTTTCCAACGCATAGCAGTTGGAGAATGCGTATACGCCAATGCTCGTCACATTCTCCAAACCTTCTACGCTTTGCAGATTGGTACAGCTGGCAAATGCGCTATCCGGAATGGCAGAAATGTTCGTTAGACCGCTAATGGTGGTCATGGCGCAGAACTCGAAAGCACCGCTGCCGATGCTTGTTACGTTGCTTAAACCCTCGATGCTTGCAAGAGAATTGCAACTGAAAAATGCTTCCGCCCCAATGTGGACGTCATTTCCTCCGATTTCAAGCGTATTCAACTGACAATCGTAGAAAGCCCATCTGCCAATCTTTTTAATATTGTCTAAGCTGCTGATTTCTTTGAGTGAAGTGCAATACCCAAAAGCCCAATCTCCAATTGTTGTGACATGCTGCAAACTTCCGATTTCTGCTAAAGACGCGCAGCTGAAAAAGGCTGAATCACCGATTTGTTCGACATTAGAAATGTCGCCAATACGCTTCAGTGAATCGCAGTAATAATGCTGCTCCGGTTCATCGTCCCAACTGATGGCGTATGAAAAAGCAGACGCGCCGATACTTTTCAGATGGGGCATATCACCGAGCTGCGTCAGTGATTTGCAGCCTGCAAAAGCAGATTCGCCAATGCTCGTCAAAGAAGTCAAATCTCCAACATCTTGCAGTGATGTGCAGTTGTAGAACGTGAAGTCGCTGAGATTCGTTACATTCTCCAGCCCATCCACCTTCACCAGCGCCGTGCATCCATCGAATGCGTGCGCGCCAATCTCTGTCACGCTGCTGGGAATCGTAATCTCTTTCAGGCTCGTGCAGCCCGAGAAGGCGTAATCCCCGATGGCAGTTACAGAATCAGGAATTTTCACGCTGACAAGGCTCGTGCTGTTTGCAAACGCATATTCATCAATGCGTTTTACGTTTGCGGAAATTTCGTAAGTCGCGACATTTCCGCCGCTTGGAGCGTCCGCGCTGTCCGCCAGTGCGGGTAGGACCAAACAGCTTCCGATCAGCAGACTGGTCAGGGTAATCGTCAGAAGTTTCTTGGATTTCATGTGTATCAACCCCTTTCTCGATTTCCAGCATACAGCAATTTCAAGAAAAAGTCAATAGAAGAATCAAGAAAATTAAGGGAAAATACAGAAACTAAATCGAATGCTATGCCATCCACCGTCAAATCAATAAGATGCTAATGCTATATTCAGAAGAAATTGTCAAGAAACGATTACCAATCATGTTGACAAGCTGGGAAAACCTGCGTATAATAAATATGGAAAACTGGCAGTTTGCAACAGGGAAAAAGCGGATGGAGGAGAATTGCACATGAAACGTTGGAAAGTCACATTCGGACTGTTCTTGCTTCTTTTTGCGCTGGCAACGACAGTTGCTTGCGCAGAAACGCGCGAAGAGAAAGTGGATTTGGAAGGGAAGCGTGTCATTTTTGCCCAGCCGGGGGAAACAATCCACTTTAGCTATGACGTTCCGGAAGGCTTCATTGTGGATAAAGAGGGATGGTCATGGTGTTTTGCCTATACGGATGGTCATGGCTGTACTTACTATGATGACGAATATGGTGAAGGCCGCACGGAAAGCTATACCTATGAGCCAACGGGAACCTGTGTCGAATTTGATGGAAAAGGTAGCATTACTCTTTCCAACAATGAAATGGTTCGTGTAGAACTACGCATAAAAAAACCGAATGTCGATTATTGGATTTACATGCACGCATATGTGCTTGTTGCAGACCCGGCAGAGTACTATACCTATGAGATTCAGAATGGGGAAGCGACGATTACAGGATATAATAAAGAACTGCTGAGAAGCAAAGTGCTTATTCCCCAGGAGATTGAAGGGTATCCGGTCACGACGATCGGCGACCGCGCGTTTTATGATATGCCGTCGGGCATCGGCAAGGAATTTTACATTCCGGACAATGTAACCACCTTTGGTAAGGAAGCCTTTGCAGGCAGCGCCTATCTTGATGCGGTTCGGATGCCGCAGAAGCTGACGAAAATGGGCGAGGGCGTATTTGCGGCATGTTTACAAATGCACTTCTTGGAAATCCCTGATTCGTTGACAGAGATTCCGGACTATGCTTTTACAAACTGCTGGGGCTATGGAGAGGTGAATAAATACAGTGCTGAGCAGTCTATTGGTAGAGTTGAGCAGTGTGTTGGTAAAAATGTGACAAAAATCGGAAAATATGCGTTTGCTGGATGCTGGAATATGGGGAAGGCGTGGGGCGATGGTCGTCTGCCTGAAAAGCTCGAATCCATCGGGGAAGGCGCATTCCAGTATTGTTATAAAATAAAATCATTGGAAATTCCGGCTGGTGTGACGGTCATTCCTGACCGCACATTTCAGGGCTGCGAAAGACTGGAATCCATTCAGATTGATGGCGATATTACGATGATTGGTGCGGAAGCCTTTGACGGCTGTGTTGCGCTGACTTCGATGCCGCTGTCGAAGTCGCTGAACCTGATTGGCGCGGATGCATTCCGTGACTGCACGGCGCTGACGGCTTTCCAGCTGGCAGAGGGAAACACGCATTTTCAGGTGCAGCAAGGTGCACTGATGACGGCAGATGCCACGCGGCTGCTGACTTATGCTGCCAGCGCACCGCAGCAAAGCTTTGTCATGCCGGAAACGCTGACACAGATTGATGATGGCGCACTCAAAAACCTGCGCTATCTGGAAACGCTGACTTTCTCGCCGATTTTCAGCGATTATCAGGTAGGCATGTTTGAAAATGCAACGGGCTTGAAGACGGTGAATTTCGGTGAAGGTACGCTGACGGCGATTCCTGACCGATTCTTCAAGGGCTGCACGTCGCTTGTTTCGCCCAATGCGTTCACGGGCGTGACGTCTGTTGGCGAATCGGCATTTGAAGGCTGCACGGCGGTGCAATCGCTGTCGTTTGATGATTCGCTGTCGAACATCGGCACAAAGGCGTTCCAGAACTGCACGGCACTGGAAAGTGTGCATATTCCGGACAGCGTAACGAGCCTGAGTGCAGCGGCGTTCCGGAATGACGTTTCCTTGACGGAATTCCAGATGCCGGAGCGCCTCCATACCGTCTCTGCGTCGGCGTTCAGCGGCTGCACGTCGCTGAAAACGGTGACATGGAGCAAGTATCTGCAAACCATAGAAGCAAATGCGTTTGAAAATACGGCCCTGACGGAAATCATCTTCCCGGAGAGCCTGACCAGAATCGGCGCGTATGCGTTTGCGGGCATTGGCACGCTGGAAAGCATCGTCCTGCCGGAAAATTTGAACACGATTGGTTCGGCTGCTTTTTCTGGCACTGGGATTCAGATGCTGAAGCTGCCCAAGAGCGTCACGACGCTGGGCAACGGCGCATGGATGAACTGTGCCGCCCTGCGGGAAGTTCAGTGGGACGCCGCGTTGACGAAAATCCCGGCGAGCACGTTTGAACACTGCACTGCGCTGACCCAAATCGAGCTGCCGGACGGCATTGTGGAAATTGGCGCAAGGGCATTCAGCGGCAATGAAAGCCTAACCAATGTGACTTTGCCGCGCACGGTGCGGCGCATTGAAAGTGCCGCTTTTGAGGGATGCAGTGCGCTGACGGACATCCTGCTCTGGCCGGACGTGGAGGAAATCGCGGCGGATGCTTTTGCGAACTGCGAGAATCTGACCATCCGCGGCTGGAAGGGGTCTGCCGCTGAAAAAGCAGCCACGTCACAGGGCGTGAATTTTGCCGCGGCGGATCAGGAGATTTCCTACACGCTCAATGCCGCGCAGGATGGCTATCTTGTCAGCAGCTGCGATGAAAACGCGGTACTGCTGGTGCTTCCGGCTGTGCATAACGGGCTGCCTGTGGTCGGTACTGCGGAAAACGCCTTTGCAAACTGCAAGTACCTGCAAGAAGTGCGCGTGGAAGCGGAAAGTGTGTATTTGCAGGTTTGTGACGGCATCCTGATGGACGCGACAGGTAAAACGCTGCTGCTCTATCCGGCGCGGCGCGCAGGGACAGATTTCGTGATTGACGAAAACGTGACCACCATTGCGGACTATGCGTTTGCCTACTGCCAAAATCTGCGCAGCATCACCATTGGCACGCAGGTGGAGACAATCGGCGACCATGCGTTTGAAGCAGTGAATGATGCCCTGTGCCTTGTGGTGCAGGATGGCAGCCCGGCGCAGCTGTGGGCGAGCGCACACGGGGTGCGCTATGCCAGTGAAAGCACATCGTTTACCTATCGCCTTGAAGGGGACAAAGCGTATATTACAGGCTACACGGGCACGCTGCCGGAGACGGTTGTTCCGGCAGTGATTGACGGATACCCTGTCTATGCGATTGAAAACCTCCGCAGCCCGATTCTGACGCACGTTGTTGTCAGCGAAGGAATTGTGGAAATTGGGGAATCTGCGTTTCAAAGCAACTATACTGGTAATCTGTTGAGTGTGAGTTTGCCGCAGAGCGTAAAGAAAATTTCAGATTTTGCTTTCGCTGGACAGCAGTATTTACAGGAAATCACATTTGATGGTGTGGAGAAAATTGGTCGAGGCGCTTTTAGCAGCTGTACAAAACTGACACAAATTACATTGCCGGATACGCTGACAACAATTGAATGGAAAGCATTTGAATACTCTGGTCTAACGTCACTGACGATACCGGTCAATGTCTCGTTTATTAGGGACACGTCCTTTATTGAAAACTGTTCGTCACTGACAACGCTTCGTGTGGCGGAAGGAAATCCTTACTACGAGATGGAAGATGGCATCCTATACCAAACCGCTTCCAAGTCTGTGTTTTATACAATGCCTAATATTGAAGGCGTAATCACAGTACGAGATGGAACAGAACGTATTGGCAATGATGCTTTCAGCGGAAGAAATATCACGGGCATACAGCTTCCGGATACGTTGATAGAGATTGGCGAGAAGGCGTTTGCGGACTGTGAAAAATTAACAGCAATTGAACTTCCTGAAGAACTGCAAACAATCAAATGGTATGCATTTGGTGGATGCACTAATTTGGAAAAAGTAACGCTGCCAGAAGGATTAACAACCTTAGGATCGGCTGCATTTGCACACTGCACGTCACTGACTGAAATGACGATTCCTAATGGCGTTACTGAACTTTCTGCGACTTTCGTGGATTGCGTTTCGCTGTCGAAACTTACGTTGCCTGATGACTTAAAGACAATGAAGAATGGCGTTATCGAGGGTTGTAATTCCTTGGAGACGCTGAACTTGCCTGCAACACTGCAAAGTATTAGTGGCACTTGGCCCGGTCATTTAAAAACTATTACAACTGCGCCTGCTTCTGTGCGTTATATGTCGGAAGATGGTATTTTGTATGACAAACAGGAAAATGGCATCTTATTCGTCAACGCCTCCATTACAGGTCATGTTACAGTTCGTGAAGGTATTGCAACGATTGGTGAAACAGCGTTTAGCGGTAGAAAAGGATTGACAAGCATAACGTTGCCAGAAAGCTGCATTAGTATTGGCGATGCTGCATTTAAGGACTGCACAGCGCTCAGCAGCGTTGAGTTTCCTGATAAGCTGGAAAGCATCGGCAAGGAAGCGTTCTGCAATACAGGATTGCAGTCAATAGAGTTTACTCAGCAAAAGCTGCAAATTGCATCTCGCACATTTGCTGATTGCGAAGCGCTTACAAATGTGGTACTGCCTGATGGAGTAGAACGTATTGAAGAGGAAACGTTTAAGAATTGCAGTGCATTGGTCAAAGTTGAATTGCCGGAAAGTTGCACGTCTATTGAAAAATCTGCTTTTGCAAACTGTACAGCACTGAACGATATAGAATTCCCGGAAAAATTGGAGTCAATCGGCTACCACGCATTCCGTAATTCCGGCATTACGTCGCTGAAACTTTCGCAGCCGGGGATTCACGTTGGAAGCTTTGCATTTGCATATTGCCATCAGCTGAAGTCTGTGGAAATCACATCGACGGACTTTGACTTGATGGAGTGGGCATTTGCAAGATGCGAAAATTTGGAGACAGCGATTCTGCCGCCGCAGGTTTTCCGCATGGAAGGCGGATGCTTCACGGAATGCACGTCCCTGACTACGGTCGTTTTGCCGAAGAACATCACGTTCGTGCATGGCTTTAAGGACTGTACGTCCCTGAGAACTATTGAAATTCCGGACAGCGTGACGAGCATCGGCTATGAAGCATTTGCGAACTGCAAGTCGCTGGAAAGTATTCATCTGCCGGATGGGGTAACGAACATTGGTGGACTTGCGTTTGCGCAATGCTATGCGCTGAAGGAAATCAATCTTCCGGATTCGCTGACCACAATCGGAGAAGAAGCATTCCGAGGAGTTCCGATTGCTGAAGTTGTCATCCCGGCAAATGTGACCGAAATCGCGGACTGGACATTCTATTATAATGGAGAACTCCGTTCGCTGACGCTCCCCGATGGCTTGAAGAAAATTGGCGCGAATGCTTTCTGTGGAGCGTCCAAGCTCCAATCGGTGGAACTGCCGGAAAGTTTGGAGGAAATAGGGGATGCCGCGTTCCGTGAGAGCGGGCTGACCTCGATTACCATTCCAGGTAATGTGAAGCGCCTTGGCGGCGCATTCATTTACTGCAAGAATTTGGAGAAGGTCTCCATTGCCCCCGGCGTTGAAACGATTGGTGCTGACGCGTTCTTGGAATGCTCGAAGCTGACGGAAGCAACGCTCGCCAGCACTGTTACGACCATCGAGAGCAGTGCGTTCTGCGGCTGCAAGGCGCTTCAAACCATTAACGGCGGTGCGCTCATTCAGTCCATTGGCGAACATGCCTTCACGAGCTGCGAAAACATTGAGGAAATCAATATTTCGCCGAATTTGACGGAAATTTCAGACTATGCATTTGATGGCTGCAAGAAACTGAAGCGCGTTTCGCCGTCGGCAGCGCAGAAGGGCGTTTTGCTGCCGCATGTGAAGTACATCGGCAAGTGGGCATTCAACGGCTGCAAAGCGATTCCGTCCTTCTCTCTGGGCGATTCGCTGGAAACGGTCGGGGATTATGCCTTTGCGTCTACGTCTGCTACGTCCATGTATTTCCCGGATACCGTGAAGCAAATCGGCATCAATCCGATGTGGATGAATTATGCCATTCTGTCCGTGCATTTGCCGAAATCACTGACGGAAATCCCGCAGGGGATGTTTGCGCAGGCCGCGCGGATACAGACGCTTACCATCCCGCAGGGTGTGCGCAGCATTGGCACACAGGCATTCCACGGCAATGTTGCGCTGGCGGCGCTGAAGCTGCCGGATGGCTTGGAGCGCATCGGCGCAAATGCATTTGGAAACGCGATGCTGCTGCTGGAAATTCCGGCATCGGTTACGGACATTGCGGAGGATGCGTTCAGCGAAGCGGTTGTGGAATTCTACACGCCGTCGGGCAGTGCGGCGCATCAGTACGCGCTGGCGCATCAGATTCCCGTGCATTTGGATGAGTCGATTCCGGCAGAATACCTCGGCACGGCTGAACAGATGGCGGCAGGGATTGTCGCGCAGGTGATTACGGATGACATGACCGACTATCAGAAAGCAGAAGCGCTGGTAGATTGGATGCTCAGCGAAACAATGCTGTCAGACATGCTGCCGGACACATATAGCGGCAAAATGGTGCTTGTCCAGCGTAAAGGTACGCGCTGGGGCTGGGCATTTGCATACAAAGCACTGCTGAACGCGGCAAATGTTACCAATGATATCTATTTTAACGCGAAGGGCATCGTTGAGGGCGCGGGAATTGGGAATCAAACCTCAGTCTTTGTTTCGTATTTTGACGGCGATGCCGTGAATATGATTCAGATTGATGGGCAATGGTATTTCACGCATCCTGCCTTTGTGGAGCATTTCGGAAAGGCGCGCTACTTCATGCTCAATCGAGAAACGTATCGCTTGTCGTTCGGGGATGATCCGAAAGTGAAAGACTGCGACAACTACGACCAGACCTTCCTCTATCAGGCGTACTCCAAGGATGTAGAGGCGGAGGTTGTTGAGCAGGCATCTGCGTCCTTTACAGAGGGCAAGAAGCTGGTGTATGCGGAAGTTCAGCCGATTGAGGAACTGATGGATGCGAGTTATGCGTATGTGCTGGATTTCGCGGGGCGGCACATGGATACGCTGGACTGGCAGAACGCGCAGGGCGAATTTGAGCCGACTATCATTGGCACAAACAACGGCTACTGGCTCAGCGACGACCTGACGGGCGAGTATGCGCAAGTGACGGTGAATACGCAGACGCTCTATCCGTATGGCGCGGAAGTGCGGCTGGATAATCCGGAATATACGGCAGTGCTGTGCGACTGGAATGTGGATGGCACGCTGACGCTGTCGGAAGATACCGAAGAAGCAAGCGTGGCGCTGTTCACCATAGAAAGGGGAGAAGATATAGAAAAGAAACAGACCATTACTGGCAAAAAGGTCTATCATGCGACCTTCACCCCGACCCTGAGCCAGTACATTAACACACTGGCACCGACGGAATTTGACTTGGTGCTGGAATGCCAGCTGCCGCCCATTCGTGATGCTGCACAGCTGGTGGACAACAAGCTGACGCTGACGCTTTCGGATTCACATATTTTCCCGGAAAATGCGCAGCTGGATTTGATTTTCTGGCCGGAAGGCGGCACATCGAGTGCTCCTATAACGCACTTCTATGTGGAGGATCGTGAAGAACTCTACCCGGATGGCAAGCGCGAAATTACGCTTGACCTTTCGGCGCTTCGCTGCGACCTGGGATACACGCTCTACATTGCGCAGACAGCGGACAACTATGTGGAATCGGAATACAGTTCCGTTACAAGCCGCATCGACATACCGCATACGCCGTACATTGAGACGGTACGGCCTGCAACATCGACGGAAGACGGGCGGATAAGCGACACGGTCTGCAAGATTTGCGGCACATGGCTGGACAATGGGTATGCGATTGCGTCGGATCACATTCTGCAGCTGCCTGCGAATTTGAAGGCAATCGAGGAAGAAGCCTTTGTCGGCATGTGGCAGGTGCAGCAGGTGAATATTCCGGAGGGCGTTACTGCGATTGGAAAGCGCGCCTTTGCGGACTGTACGCTGCTGCGGCTGGTCATTATCCCGAACAGTGTGCAAACGCTGGCGGATGATGCCTTCAGCGGCTGCCATCCGGTGATTCTCTGCGACGCGGAAAATCAGCAGGTGATTGACTGGGCAAATGCACAGGGATTGATGGTCGCTTTCAAGGAAAGCAAATAATACTATTTCCAGATTCACCTGCGCCATCTGCTTGCGCCTTTTCC
>ERZ836877.3549-NODE-3549-length-17461-cov-3.236815_pt1 | contig 17461 bp, 14 predicted proteins | sample MGYA00519469_ERZ836877 | MGnify/ENA primary metagenome ERZ836877 (study PRJEB31850, sample SAMEA3708809) | human gut metagenome | biome: human gut; feature: human-associated habitat; material: faeces | place: China | collected 2014 ... | reverse complement strand
ACGATGCATTCCGGGCAAATGTGTTATTGAATACTGCAACGATTGTCAATGCTAAAATCGCATACTTGAAATTACTTGTAAACTTCATCACAAACGGTTTATAAGCTTGGTACAGACGCAAAGATACTACATATGCCATCAACGCGCAAATGAACCGTCTGGAAAGTTGTGCAGGACCCGGCCCCCGGCATCACAGGCTTTTTGCCCGTATTCTGCCGATTGCCTCGCCTGCCGATGAGAAATTTATTATCTTTGCAAAGGAAATGCTCTGTTTCCCCCGAGAAGGGACATTAACGCATCGGAATATTATGAAGTATAATTTCTGTGGAAGAAGCGGACTGCAGCTGCCCATGATCTCGCTTGGGATGTGGCATAATTTCGGCGATACAGACCGGTATGCGACAATGAAAGAGATCGTGTTCGGCGCGTTCGACAAGGGAGTCACCCATTTTGATCTTGCAAATAATTACGGGCCTCCTCCCGGGAGCGCCGAGACCAATTTCGGCCGTATTATGTCTGATGGGCTGAAAACCCACCGCGACGAAATAATTGTGTCGTCGAAGGCGGGGCATCTCATGTGGCCCGGCCCCTACGGCGACGGCGGTTCCAGGAAGTATATAATGGCAAGCATAGACCAGAGCCTTAAACGCACCGGTCTGGAATATTTCGACATATTCTATAGCCATAGATACTGTCCGGAAACCCCTCTCGAGGAGACGGTGCAGGCACTTGTGGACATTGTGAAGCGGGGAAAGGCGCTTTATATCGGGTTGTCGAAATATCCGGTGGATAAAGCCGCCGAGGCATGCCGGATGATGGAGGAGCAGCATGTGAGATGCCTTATCTATCAGGACCGGTACAACATGATGTCGCGCAAACCGGAGGAGGCGCACCTTGACTTTGTGAAGGAGAAGGGTATGGGAATGATCGCCTTCTCCCCTCTGGCACAGGGGCTGCTTACCAACCGCTATCTCGACGGGATCCCGTCGGATTCGCGTGTGGCCAAGAGCGGAGTGTTCCTTCACCGCGAGGATATCACGCCCGAGCTGATCGGACGCATCAGCAAACTCAGTGTACTGGCCCAGGAGAGGGGGCAGTCTCTGGCACAGATGTCGCTGTCGTGGCTTTTGAGCAAGGATGCGGTAACTTCGGTGATTGCGGGAGCAAGTTCGTTCGGGCAGCTTTACGACAGTCTCAGGGCATTGGATAACCTGTATTTTACGTCTGACGAGTTGAGGCGTATCGATGACATACTCCTATGAATGATATAAAAGCGTTGTTTTTTGACATAGACGGCACCCTTGTGCCTTTCGGTGATCATGAGCCGCCGGCAGAAGTGACAGAGGCTCTCGCGGTAGTGAGAAGCAAAGGGATAAAAGTGTTTATCGCTACGGGGCGTCATATAAGCTGGATTGACAACCTGGGAACGCTCGAGACCGACGGCTTTGTCACAGCCAACGGAAGCCTTTGCCTTGAGGCCGACAAGAAAACCGTGATCTACAGGCATTGCATTCCGCAAGACGATATGGAGAGGATGATAGAGTTCGCGGCCATGAGCGAAATGCCGATAGTGGCGATTCCCGACGACGGCGGCATCATCATCAACAAGGAGGATGAGAATGTGGCGCGTATAAAGGAGATGCTGAACATGCCGTATGTGCGCACCGCTCCTCTTGATACGGTCCGCGGGAAAGAGATCGTGCAGCTGATGGCCTTCGGGTCGGAAGAGGCGCGCTTGCGGAGCGGCCTTTTCGATAGGGTATTGCTTGGCTGTGAGGCCACGAGCTGGAATCCGTATTTCTGCGATATCATACCGAAAGGCAGTGACAAGAGCGTGGGGATCGACCGAATGCTCGAAAGGCACGGCCTGCAGCTGCGGCAGACCGTGGCTTTCGGTGACGGCGGCAATGATGTGGGTATGCTGCGGCATGCCGGCATAGGGGTGGCAATGGGAAATGCCGGAGAAGAGGTGAAAGCCGTGGCTGATTATGTCACTACTACTGTGGATGATCACGGTGTTGTGAATGCTCTGAGCCATTTCGGTCTCCTCTGATCCGTATTCCTGTCAGTGTTCCGTTGTCCTCTCTGCCGAACCTTACCGGCACGGTGTAGCGGATATTGAGCTTCTTATACCCGTCGTTGGTGTACATCCCGCCAGGCGTCCACCGGGGCATCATCCGACAGACACGTATGGCCTCGTCGGTGAAAATGCCGATTGTCGTGGAGTCCGTGCAAGCCGTTTTGTCGGCATTCTTTAACCGACAGCGTACAACTTTGAAGTCCCTGGTTGAGCCGTCGCTCGCTACGACGAAACTTACTGCGACTCTTCCGGTGATTGAAGAGTCCGGAAACTCGGCAGGATATTTCACGTTTTCTTTGATAAATGCTATGAGGGCGCCCTCTCCTCCCGGAAATTCAGGCATCTTCTCTACTTGGGCGAAAACTTTTTCTGAGGAGGGGACACGGTTCAATATATCGGCATATGCATGTGCCCTGTCTGCTTTCAGAGTAATATCGATTATGCCGTATTTTGCCTCTGTTCCGAAGCGGGCCTCATATTCCGCCCTTTTCTCCTCATCTTTATAAACCCTGATGCTGTCGATGTCTTCGGCATTGATGCCGTTCAGCTCAAGTCTCGCTATCCTGTGGCCGTTGACAATCACGAGCGGCTCCCCATTTCGGGCTGTATGGTGCGTCGTCGTTCCACGCACCCTGATCGCAGTGTCGGTTATAATCTGTCTGCCGGCATCCTTGCTGTGTGCCGTGTTGGCGGCATCTTTCTCCAAGGGTGTACTATGCGCGATAAGTGTGCCGGATTGCTTGGGGGGGAGGGGGCTGATGGTGTCCTGCCTGGATCGGTCTGCTCCATTGCCGATATTGGTTATGTCTGTATTTTCTGCGGTCAGCGATACTTCCTGTGTGGCTGTGAATGTCACCACGCCCCATACTCCCACGGCTATAACGGCCATAGCGGCGATAGCCCGCAGCCATAGCGTGGAAATGCGCTTTACAGTTTTCCGATGTGTGGTGTTCGCAGGGGATTCCGCAAGATGCCGGTCGCTGAAATCCTGCCATGCGGCCTCCACATCCACAGGTTTGTCAAGTTCGGCCATCATCTCCTCAATCTGGGCGTCGGAGTAATTTTCCGGATGGCGCTGCATATCCAGGAATATGTCTTTTATGTCGTCTGAGTGTCTCATTTTCTGCTTGAGTTAAAGTTGTTTCTGATGATATTTAACAGACGTGACAGATGCTTCCATACAGCTACTTTGCTGATACCTTCCATGGCGGCGATCTCCTCATAGCTGTATCCTTCGGTGAAGCGGAGGTTGAAAATACGGAGTTCCTGCAGGGTGAGGTTGCGTTTCGCGAACTCCACAACCTCATTCAGGCGGTTGTCATCATCGCAGTCTTCCATATAAGGATCGTAGCTGTAGGCAAACTGCCGCTTGACCTCGTTATGGTTCAGCCGCTTGATGCACTGGTTCCGGACGCTCGTCAGCAGATAGCGTTCGGTTGTCTCAGGCGAGAGCGTGATCTGTCTGCGAAGCAGGCGCTCAAAGATATCGCTGACCACATCCTTGCTCTCCTGCTCGTCGTACAGTATGGTTCGTGCCACCCGGTACATTCCGGCGTAGTGCCTGATAAACAGTTCCTTGATTTCTTCCTTAGTCATTTGTTGTCACGTCTTTTGTATTATATACCTTTCAGCAGAAAAAAGACTAACCATATCATTCAATTTTTTTTGAGACGTAAATATAATTTTATTGAGATTTACAAACGACTGACATTTATGTCGTTTAGCCGCATGTCATAAAGATACTTATAATTTTCGGAACGGCAAAACTCCTGCCTGAACAAACCGCCCCTCCGGTCGGTTTTATTTATCGAACAAACTTGAATATTCTATCATATGAAAAGACAAAGACTTACCGCAGAAAACGGCAGGCCGGTTGCCGACAATCAGAACATTCAGACAGCAGGGGTGCGTGGGCCCGTGTTGCTCCAGGATCCGTGGTACACAGAAAAGATGGCGCATTTCGACCGCGAGGTGATACCCGAAAGGCGTATGCATGCAAAAGGATCGGGCGCGTTCGGCACTTTCACAGTTACCGGCGATATAACCGAATTTACACGTGCGTCGATTTTTTCCGAAGTAGGCAAGAAAACGGAGTGCCTCGTGAGGTTCTCTACAGTGGCCGGCGAGCGTGGCGCGGCCGATGCCGAGAGGGATATCCGCGGATTTGCCATGAAATTTTATACGGATGAGGGGAACTGGGATCTGGTAGGAAACAACACACCGGTGTTCTTTCTGCGCGATCCGTTGAAATTCGCGGATCTGAACCATGCCATAAAACGCGATCCCCGCACGGGAATGAGGAGTGCCACAAGCAATTGGGATTTCTGGACACTTCTTCCCGAGGCGTTGCATCAGGTGACCATCACCATGTCGCCCAGAGGTATTCCGGCCTCGTTCCGTCATATGCATGGGTTCGGAAGCCACACCTACAGCTTTTATGACAAGAACAACAGGCGCACATGGGTGAAATTCCATTTCAGGACGCTGCAGGGGATAAAGAATCTCACAGACGAAGAGGCCGAGAAAGTGATAGCTAAAGACCGCGAATCAAACCAGCGCGATCTTTTCGAGGCCATAGAGCGCGGCGATTTCCCGCGGTGGCTCATGCAGGTGCAGCTTATGACCGAGGATGAGGCCAGACGATACCACATCAATCCATTCGACCTGACGAAAGTATGGTATCACAAGGATTTTCCCCTCCGTGATGTCGGCATTCTGGAGCTTAACCGGAATCCCGAGAATTTTTTCGCGGAGATAGAGCAGGCCGCTTTCAACCCCATGAACATAGTGGAGGGGATAGGTTTTTCACCCGACAAAATGCTGCAAGGACGCCTCTTCTCATATGGCGACGCACAGCGTTACCGCCTCGGGGTCAACAACAATCTCATTCCGGTAAACCAACCGAAATGCCCGTATCATTCATACCATCGCGACGGCATGATGCGTACCGACGGGAATTCCGGCGCCACCATCTCGTATGAACCGAACAGTTTCGGGGAATGGAAAGACTCCCCCGACCTGAAAGAGCCGCCTCTGGAACTGCATGGAGCCGCTTTCAACTACGACGAGCGCGAATATGATGACGACTACTATACCCAGCCGGGAAAACTGTGGAGGCTTATGCCGCCGGAAGAGCAGAAACTTACATGTGAGAATACGGCCAGGGCTATGGAGGGTGTTCCCCTGTTCATAAAACAGCGCCATGTACGCGCATGCCACAATGCGGATCCGACTTATGGCGCGAAACTTGCGGACGCATTGGGTATCAGCCTTGAAGAAGCCCTTGTGGCAGAGGATCCGGCACATCCCGCGTGGGACAAGCGTAATCTGAAGTAAAATACTTTAATTAGTTATTTAAGACGGCGTATCCGAAAAATCATTCAGATACGCCGTCTAGTTTTTTATGTGTGTAGTTGAGGATCAATAGATGTGATCCTCTTTTTCAAGCTCTTCGGTTGTGATGGCGGGAGAGGTCATTTTGTACCATACATATGCGATGTAGCCTATGACTATGGGGAGCAGGGCGGTCACCCATGTCATTACCTGCAGAGTGAAACGGCTTGAGGATGCGTTTGCAAGGAACAACGAGCTTTCAGGATGGGTGGTGGAGGGGAGGAAAGCCGTATTGTTGTAGCCGCTGATGCAGAACAGCGACGTCACGGCGAGTACCACACCTATGCCTGTCCACCAGAATCCGTGGCGGAATCCCGGTTTGAGGGCTGTGCCGAGCACACCGAAAAGCACAAGAAGTACACCGATAAGGAATATTGCGCCGATCCACCACAGATCCACGAGGTTGAAGAAATATTTGTATGGCACCGCTACTACCAGTCCGTCTTCCATGCGGGAGTATCCCGGAGTGGTGAAGAGAGCGAAGAGGAACGCAAGGAAAAGCAGTACGAACAGTGTGCCGTTGACCAATACCCGGTAGCGTCCGCGTTTTGTGAAATCGGCACCGTCTGTAGGCCTGATGTTCTCCATGAAAAACAGTGCCCCCATGGTGCGCGCGAGGAAATATACGGCAAATCCGAGCAGAAGGTTCGGAATGGCGAAAATTACGTCGAATCCGTGTGAGGAGTTCCATGTGGAGATCACCGGCGATGTGCCGTCAAGAATGCTTCCGCGTGCCACCTCGAAGTCGGCGCCGAAGAACTGCATGGCCACAGCCACTCCCAGGAGCACACAACCCACACATCCGTTTATCCATAGGAAAATATCGTATGTGGCTGTGCCGAAAACGTTGCCCGGTTTTGACCGGAACTCATAGCTTACGGCCTGAAGGATAAAACTCACTAGTATCAGCATCCAGAGCCAGTATGCTCCTCCGAAACTTGTGGAATAATAAAGCGGGAACGAGGCGAAAAATGCTCCTCCGAATGTGACGAGAGTGGTGAAGGTAAGTTCCCATTTACGTCCGAGGGCATTCACCATAAGTGATTTCATTTTGGGGTCGGATTGGTTCCATATCATGGTCTGTCCACCCTGCACAAAGAGCAGGAACACGAGCAGTCCTCCCAGGAGTGATATCACGAACCACCAGTATATCTGTAATGTTTCCATAATTCTTGTCTTTTATGAGATTATTCTGTCGGGCGATCTTATTGTACCTCTTTTTCTGCAGCCGCATGGTCTCCGTTCAATATATCGCGGCGTGTGGCTTTGGCAATTTCGCGTAACATGATGCTTGCGTCAGCGACAAGGAGTGCCGCGAACAGCACCACAAACATCCAGAAAGTGAGTTGTACTGATCCGGGAGAGATGGCGCTTACGGCCGCTTTGCACGGAAGCAGCCCCTCGATGGTCCACGGCTGGCGTCCCATTTCGGCTGTGACCCATCCGGCCTCGCTTACTATCCATACCACCGGAATGCTTACAAGACCGAAGAAGGCCATGATTTTTTTCTCTACGACATGCGGTTTGCGATAGACGAATATGAGCATGGCGATGAAAAGCAGCATCAGGTAGCCGCCTCCCATGACCATTATGCGGAACATATAGAACGTCAGTGCCACGGGGGGAACGGCCTCGTCGGCGTTGTCGAGATAGCCGTAGCCGAAATATTGGAAATCGGCCATGAAACGCTTTTTTGCCAGAGCCATGGCGGCGGTGTCACCAGCGGCCCGCGCCTGGTCATAGACGCGCAGGTATTCCTGGCACTGCCGTCCGCGTGCGATGCGCTCGGCATAGCTGACGGTGTTCACGGTGTCTCCCTCGGCATTTATGCTGATACCGTCGATGATATCGTTGATGCCGGGCACGAAGCTCTCCGCATCATGGTTGGCCAGAACAGACAAGCCTTTTGGAATGCTGATCTCGCCGAGGAGTGCGGGTTTGTCGTCGGTGCGCTCCTTGTCGGGATTGATTATGCCGAAAGCCACAAGCCCCTGGCCGGTAGTGCCGTTGTACAGCCCTTCCATTGCAGCCAGTTTCATCGGCTGCACGCGCGCTACCTGTACTGCGGATCCGTCGCCCGTCCACATGGTGAGCACAATTCCGGCCAGACCGACCCATGATCCGATCTTGATAGAATCTTTGGCAAACCGGATGTTGCTTTTTTTCAACAGGAACCAGCAGCTTACACCCACAACGAATGTGGCTCCGAGCACCCACCCTGAAAATACGGTGTGGAAAAACTTGTTTACGGCTACCGGGGAGAACACCACGTCGCTGAATGAGGCCATTACATTGCGCATCTGCTCGGGGTCGAATTCCATCCCCACAGGATATTGCATCCATGCGTTTGCCACGAGTATCCAGTATGCCGAGAGGCATATGCCTATTGCCGTGAGCCATGTGGCGGCGAGGTGGAACCCGCGGCTCACGCGGTTCCATCCGAAAAACATCACGGCTATGAAAGTTGACTCAAGGAAGAAGGCCGCGATACCCTCTATGGCGAGCGGGGCGCCGAATATGTCGCCCACGAACCATGAATAGTTGCTCCAGTTGGTGCCGAATTCAAATTCGAGTATTATGCCGGTGGCTACTCCGCAGGCGAAGTTGATGCCGAAAAGCAGCATCCAGAATTTCGCCATGTTTTTCCATCGCTCGTTTCCGGTCTTATACCAGATACTCTCCATGATGCCTACAATAAGGGATAGACCGATGCTGAGAGGCACAAAAATCCAGTGTACGATCGCGGTAAGGGCAAATTGCGCTCTTGACCAGTCGACAGTGCTTAATAATTCGTCCATGATATTTTGATATAATTTATGTTTCGGTAATATTACGGTGCGTGTGCAGGGGAAGAGGCGTTTATTTGCGTGGCGTCAGAGCCGTGCGCACCGCTTGCGCCCGCTCGGTGTCGCTGTCATAATTGTCATGCAATATGTCGGGGAAGAAAAAGAGTTTCAGCACCAGAAACATTATTGCCAGTTTGATCAGGATCAGTGCCCACAGTTTGCGACCCACCGTCATGGAGCGGAAACCGTCGACGTACATGCTTAGCGCTTTACGGAAAAATCCCTCTTTTTTCATTTCTCTTTATATGGTCTTCATGGCAACCGGTTCACAATTTTTAGTTGCAAAGTTTGTACATTCTGACTAACTTTGCCCTGCTTTTAGGGAAAGAGCGCTTAAATGAACCTTTCGCGGCAAAATTAATTAAACTTATTTAATATTACAAAGTAATTACAAATTAAGTTTTTCAAAAAAATGCCGTTTTTCCCGGAAAGAGAGATTTTAACTCCATGAAATACAGAAGAATTGATGTTTATGTCCCGGAAACCCATGTTTGAATGTAAAATTCGCTATGACAAGACCCAGGAAAACGGGTCGATAAAGAAAGTGACAGAACCGTATCTTGTAGATGCATTGAGTTTTACCGAAGCGGAAGCCCGTATCATAGAAGAGATGACTCCGTTTGTAAGCGGCGAGGTGGATGTGAATGCGGTGAAACGCACCAAAATCTCTGAAATTTTCTGGGACGACTCGGCTGACCGCTGGTTCCTTGTGAAGGTAGCCTTTATAACAATTGATGAGAAGACCGCGGTGGAGAAGAAATCCACCTCTCTGATTCTCGTTGCGGCAAACGATTTCAAAGGTGCGTACGACGCTTTCATGGAAGGCATGAAAGGCACGATGGCAGATTTTGAGATCACATCCATAGCCGAGACTCCTATCATGGATGTATATCGCATCAAGACAGGAGACAAACCCGCTGAGAAGCCTGCGGAATAAGTCAAGCAAACGACGAAACACTTGTTCTGAAATGGCTGAAATAGCAGAAAATCTGGCCGGCATCCGTTCCACCCTTCCCGAAGGGGTGGAGCTGGTGGCTGTGTCGAAATTCCATCCGGCGGAGAGGGTGCGTGAGGCTTATGAGGCAGGACAGCGCCTGTTCGGGGAAAGCCGTGTGCAGGAACTTTCGGCGAAAGTGCCCGCGCTTCCCGATGATATCAAGTGGCATTTCATCGGGCATCTGCAGACCAACAAGGTGCGCCAGCTCATCAGGCTGCGTCCGGCCATGATAGAGAGTGTGGATTCGCAGAGACTGCTCGACGCAATTGACGGTGAGGCCTCCCGCGAAGGGGTGACACAGAATGTGCTGCTGCAGGTCCATGTGGCGCGTGAGGAAACCAAGTTCGGTTTTACTCCTGAGGAACTCATCGAATATTTCTCGGAAAGGAGATTTGAGTCGCTGAAAGCCACGCATATCTGCGGGCTGATGGGAATGGCTTCCAACACCGATGATATGGCACGTGTGGCTTCGGATTTCGAGACAATAGCCGCATTGCGGAAAAAGATACTCGGTATATGCCCTGACCTGCGCGGATTCGATATGCTCAGCATGGGCATGAGCCATGATTACCGGATAGCCATCGGCGCGGGAAGCACACATGTGCGCGTCGGGACGGCGATTTTCGGTGACAGAGGATACTGATGTCGGGGAGAATATGTGTCAGGCATTCTCTCCGACATTTGTGTTATGCTGACAAACAGGTGAAAATATTTTGTGCCAAGCGAAAAAATTGTTTAAATTTGCAAATCCTACGCGAGCGCTTCCCCATATGGGTCTCTTTTACGGGTGAGCCACGCATATTGATGTACAAAGCCTGTGTAAATTCAGAAAAGAAAATTTTATAAAATTATAATTACCTTAAAATCAAGTAAATTTGCTATGAATCAAGTAAAATCCAGCTCCAATGGGCGCTTGATAGCGATTATCGCAATGTTCTTCCTCTTTGCGATGATTTCTTTTGTGACCAATCTCGCCGCCCCTATCGGTACTATCTGGGGCTACAAGTTCGAGGGTAACTCCACTCTCGGAATGATGGGCAACATGATGAACTTCCTCGCCTATCTTTTCATGGGAATCCCCGCCGGTAACCTGCTGGTTAAGATCGGCTACAAGAAAACCGCCCTCTGGGCCATGGCCATCGGTTTCGTAGGTCTTTTCGTACAGTGGCTCTCGAGCATGGTCGGTGCCGATGTGAATCTTTTCGAGATGACTTCCACAGTGAAGGAGAACGGCGTTGAAGTCGCCAAGACCTTCATCGTTCCCCTTAACTTCCTGATATACCTTCTGGGTGCGTTCATCTGCGGTTTCTGCGTATGTATGCTCAACACAGTGGTAAACCCGATGCTCAACCTTCTCGGCGGCGGCGGCAACAAGGGCAACCAGCTTATCCAGACCGGCGGCTCCCTCAACTCGCTGTCTGCTACTCTTACCCCCTTCTTTGTAGGCGCCCTGATCGGCTCGCTCAGCCCCTCTACCGCCATGTCGAATGTGGCTCCCCTTCTCTGGATCGCCATGGGTGTGTTCGCGGTTGCTTTCGTGATCATCTCCTTCGTCGCCATCCCCGAGCCCAACCTTACCAAATCGGGTAAGAAAGTGAAATATGCCCACTCTCCCTGGAACTTCCGTCACCTTGTACTCGGCGTGATCGGCATCTTCTTCTATGTAGGTATCGAAATAGGTATTCCCGGCACACTCAACTTCTATCTCGCTGACCAGAGCGCCAATGGCGCAGGCGTGGAAGGCGCAGCCTCCACAATTGCCGGCGCAATCGTCGCCATCTACTGGCTCCTCATGCTCGTGGGCCGTTTCTGCTCCTCGATCATCAGCGGTGCCGTTTCCACACGTGCACAGATCATCACCGTGTCTACAGTGGCCATCGCGCTTGTTGTGGCCGCCATCGTCATACCCAAGACCGTGACACTTCCCGTGCCTGAATTCATCTATGCTGAAGGCGCACAGGTGCCTGTGAGCGCATTCCTGCTCGTGATCTGCGGTCTCTGCACATCAGTAATGTGGGGCGGTATCTTCAACCTCGCTGTGGAGGGTCTCGGCAAATATACAGCCCAGGCTTCCGGCATCTTCATGATGATGGTGGTAGGCGGCGGCATCATGCCCCTCGTCCAGAGCTATATCTCAGGCGTGGCAGGCTACATGGCCTCCTACTGGCTGATCGTGGCGATGCTTGCATATCTGCTGTTCTACGGTGTGAGCGGTTCCAAGAATGTCAATACCGACATTCCTGTGGACGACGCCGTTGAGGACGCTCTCTAAATACTTGACAATATGGTTCTCCGGCCAAAAGGGGAACGATAGATAAAGGCCGCCTCCGGAGCCGTTGTGCTCCGGAGGTGGGTTTACGAAAAAATATCTGGTGTCTGTCGCCGACAGACGTGTATCTCCCGGACATCAGCCAGGTGCGACAATCAAAAAACAGTAACAATTCATACAATCCAATGAACACCGACGTTATCAACAAAGCGGCCGATACCATAAGAGTGCTCTCCGCATCTATGGTTGAAAAAGCCAAGTCAGGACATCCCGGTGGCGCCATGGGCGGCGCCGATTTCGTGAATGTGCTTTATTCACAGTTCCTTGTTACCGATCCTGATGATCCTGCATGGATTGCGCGTGACCGTTTCTTCCTTGATCCTGGCCATATGTCGCCGATGCTTTACAGCGTATTGGCTCTTACCGGCAAGTACACCATTGAGGAGCTGAAACAGTTCCGCCAGTGGGGTAGCCCTTGCCCGGGACACCCCGAAGTGCATGTGGAGCGTGGAGTGGAGAATACTTCCGGTCCTCTCGGCCAGGGACATACCATGGCCGTCGGATGTGCGATTGCCGAGCGTTTCCTTCAGGCTCGTTTCGGCGATGTGGTTGCCCACAAGACATACGCGTTTATATCAGACGGCGGCATACAGGAGGAGATCTCCCAGGGTGCCGGACGTATCGCCGGTTATCTCGGCCTGTCCAACCTGATAATGTTCTATGACAGCAACAAGGTGCAGCTTTCCACAAACGTGGATGCCGTGGACCGCGAGGATGTGGCCATGAAATACCGCGCCTGGGGATGGAACGTGCTTGAAATCGACGGAAACGATCCCGTGGCCATTGCCGACGCGCTTGTGAAAGCCCAGGGTGAGACCAAGTGCCCCACGATCATAATCGGCAATACCGTGATGGGACGTGGAGCGGTGACTGCCACAGGAGAGAACTTCGAAGGCAAATACTCCACACACGGACAGCCTCTGAGCAAGTCAGGAGCGGATTATGTGAAGACTATCGAGAATCTCGGCGCCGACGCCGCAAATCCCTGGCTCGTGCCTGCCGAGGTGGAAAAACTTTATGCCGAACGCAACGAGGAACTGCGTAAGATTTGCGCGGAACGCCATGCGGCGGAAGCGGAATGGGCAAAGGCCAATCCGGAACTTGCGCGCGAGCTCGACGATTTCATCAACGGCAAGCTTCCGCAGATCGATTACTCCGCTATCGTACAGAAAGCCAATTGTGCTACCCGCACGGCATCGGCGGCTGTCCTTGACATGCTTGCGCAGAAAGTGAAGAACATGATCGTGAGCAGCGCCGACCTTGCCAATTCCGACAAGACTGACGCTTTCCTCAAACATACCGGTGCATTTGTCAACGGTGATTTCTCGGGAGCATTCCTGCACGCAGGTGTAAGCGAGCTGACGATGGCCGCCATAATGAACGGTATTGTCCTCCACGGAGGTATGATAGCCGCCTGCGGCACATTCTTTGTCTTCTCCGACTATATGAAGCCCGCGGTGCGTATGGCCGCCCTTATGGAGCTTCCCGTGAAATATATCTGGACCCACGACGCTTTCCGTGTAGGAGAGGACGGTCCCACCCACGAACCTGTAGAGCAGGAAGCTCAGATCAGACTGATGGAGGAGCTGAAGAACCTTTCCGGTGAGCCTTCCGTGCTTGTGCTCCGCCCTGCCGATGCTATGGAAACCTCCGTAGCGTGGGAGATGGCGATGGACAACAGCAAGACCCCCACGGCACTGATCCTTTCACGTCAGGATGTGAAAGACCTGCCTGCCGCTACGGGAGACCGCTATCAGGAGGCTCAGGGCGCACGCATGGGAGGATATACAGTAATGGATACCCCCCATCCTAAAGTGGTGCTTGTGGCCAACGGTTCCGAAGTATCGCTTCTGTGCGAGGTGGCAACCCTCCTTGAGGCGGGTGAGATACCGTGCAGAGTGGTATCGGTGCCCTCTATCGGTCTCTTCGAGCAGCAGGACAAAGAGTATCGCGAGAGCGTGATCCCGACTGCCGGTATACCGGTATTCGGCCTCACAGCCGGTCTGCCCTCGACTTTGCGCGGTGTGGTAGGCCCTCACGGCAAGGTGTTCGGTCTCGACCATTTCGGGGCATCCGCACCTTATCCTGTGCTTGACGAGAAATTCGGTTTTACCGCACAGAATATCGTGGAGGAAGTTCTCCGTTTTATTGGCAAATAATCGGATGATATAAGTTCCTGTCAGGAAACAGATAAGCATATACGTTATAAGACAGGGCTGTGGCCGCATACCGGTCATGGCCCTGTTTTCTGTATATTGGCTGAATATTAATGCGGACTGCTGTTGAACCCATTTGACAAAAATTTGGTTATAGAAGTATAACTGCTGTGAAATACTCTTTTCTCCGTCGCGGAGAGGGATATTTTTCAGAGCAGAGTGCAAATTTTCACCTTGAAATGTGAATTTATTAAAAAAAATTCTATAACTTTACACCGCAATTTGCACCTATTCTATAGTCGGATAGCGTGATATGCGGCAGGTCAATTTATTAGCGATCGGCATCGCCTTAGTATCACGGGCATCCAACAGGTTGTGTAAAGCGTCATAATAACAAAAGAATATATAAAAAACTTTCATATATATTAACAAAACGTTTTTACTTTATCTATGAAAAAAAGTTCAATTTTGGCATTAGGCTTCGCAATGCTTGCAGGTAGCGCGTTTGCCCAGAATGCTCAGGAAGTTACCTATGTGGAGGATCCCTCTCAGGGCTACCTGTTCAACAAGTTCTCCAGCAACTGGTTTATCCAGGCTGAGGGTGGTGTGGCAATGGGCTTCACCCCTGCTGATGTACACCGCAAGGTAGGTGACCGTTTCGCTCCCGCCGCTTCACTGTACGTTGGCAAATGGTTCTCACCCATTCTCGGTGGCCGTATCGGTGCAGACTTCGTTTCTGTAAAAGGCCTTTCCAAGTATAACGAAGTACTTCCCGGCGTAAGAGACTGGGAGCCTATGGTTGACGGTCACTATAAGACCAAAATCAACTATTTCGGCCCGTCTTTCGATGTAATGCTGAATCTTACAAACTGGTGGTGCGGTTACAAGCCCAACCGTGTTTACAATGCATATATTTATGCCGGCGGCGGTCTGTACTGGGGTGTTGCCAAAGGTCAGAAAGACTGCGGTTCCGACGAATATGTATGGAGAAATACACATGACCGCACAATCACAATCCGTGCCGGTCTTACCCAGGACTTCAACATCACCCGTCACTTCGCTCTCGGTCTTGACCTGCGTGCAGTGGCTCTGACAAACAGCCTTGACAATACAGTCATAGAAAACCGTACAGCTATCGTTGGCGAGGCTCTTCTTACAGCTACTTTCAAACTCGGCCAGACCGACTGGAAGGCTCCTGTAGTTCCCGTTTGCCCCCCTGCAGAAAACTGCGACGAATACCGTGCACGTCTTCAGGCTGCCAACGCCCGTATCGCCGACCTCGAGAGCCAGCTGAAGGCTTGCCTCGCACGTCCGGTAGAGAAACAGGTTGTAACCAAGGCTCCTCTTGCAACTATCTACTATCCCTGCAACGTTTACCGTCTGACCTCAGTAGACCGCAAGGTGCTCCAGAGCGTAGCAAACGTAATGAAGGCTGACAACAAGAAGTACACCCTCACAGGCTGGGCCGACAACTACACCGGTACCGACGCTATCAACACCCGTCTTCGCAAGAACCGTGTTGAGACTGTCAAGAACCAGCTCGTACGCTACGGTGTTAACGCTGACCAGCTCAACGCTACAACAAACAACGGCAACCGTGTTGACCTCGGTGACAAGTGCCTCACACTTGACCGTTGCGTGACAATCGAAGCTGAATAAGACATTCGGTCACGAACAGTAAAATAATACCGGAGTGATCCGGCATAAAAGGGCGGACGCCGTGTATGCGGTGTCCGCCCTGATTATCATCCCACCTGCCAGAATTCTATGACATAGCTATGAAAATAAATATTGTTACAGCCGCGTGCTGTATGCTGTCGGCCGTTATGCCGCAATCATGCGCCTTCACTAATGAAAGTAAAGAAAATACAGAAGATTACGCCGGACTGGTGAGCCGTATAGAGGAAATCGCGGATAAGGCGCCCGGTAAATTCGGTGTGGCCGTTATTGTGGATAACAGTGATACCATAGTCGTGAATAATTCTTCAGACTATCCGATGATGAGCATGTTCAAACTTCATGAAGCGATTGCCGTCTGTCATGTGCTTGATGAAAAATCGATAGGGCTTGATACGGTGTTAGACATAGCGCGTCCGGAGCTTGATCAGCAGACCTGGAGCCCTATGCTCAAGGAGCATGTGGGGGAAAACTTTTCTCTGACGGCAGGAGAGCTGATAGATTATATCCTTATCGACAGTGACAATAACGCGAGCAACCTTCTTTTCGACGAGATAATTTCGGTTCCTCAGACAGATGCTTATGTGCATTCCATACTTCCAGGAAGCGAATTTTCCATGCAATACAAGGAGAGCGAGATGAAAGCCGACATAATGAAAAGCTACGACAACCGCACTTCGCCTCTGGCTTATGCGGAGCTTGTCAACCGGTTGTTCACAGACAGTATAGTAAGCGCACAGAAGCAGGCGTTCATAAAGCGCGCCATGCATGATTGCAATACTGGTCTTGCCAGAATATCCGCCGGGCTTCCTGAAAACAAGGGGATAAAGTTCTCGCATCGCACCGGATCGGGCTATACCAACTCACGCGGCGAAGTGATCGCAATCAATGACGGAGGATATGTGGAGCTGCCATTGGGAAAGAACTATACGATAGTTGTATTGGTAAAGGATTTCGCCGGACCTCAGGAGGATGCCGAGAAGGTGATGGCCGAGATTTCCAATGTCGTATATGAGTATCTTGTCGTGGAGAGTGCGGATATCGTGAAACTCGGGATAGCTCCAGACTCAAGCCCTTTGACACTGCGGATATATGAAGGGGAGATCCCGGGAGAGGGGATATGTACACTCTCTGTGTATGGCTATGCCCACAGCGGCGACGGTGTGTTCTCCCTTACATCATTGAACGGACACCATGAACTGGCTGCAGAAAAGGGGAAACTGTATACCCTCAGGGGCGGGAATGACATCACTGTCTGGGAATGCAGGGGAGAGTCGGAAAACACACGTTTTTATTTTTTCCTTGAAAACGGTGGAAAGAACATATTCTGGGCGCCTGATGACAGCAGATGCGATATGACACACCCCATGCGGCTTGTATATGACGGAGAGTTTGCCGCCTGACCGGTTCTCCAGACAGTACTACGAAATAAGGCGCTGTACCGATTAAAATATTTCAGAAAAAAATCAGGGGTATAAGTGGCTGTTTTCCTGCGATAGTGATAAGAAGGTTACTATGTGAGTGAAATGTAACTTCTTGACACCGCCGAGATTATATTGTAATTTTGCAGCGTTGAATATGATAGAGTTCAAAATAATAAATCGGTTATGAAACAGATACAGAAACTTTCAGAGGCAGAAAATTACAGCGCGATCAATCTCGGCAAACTCTCCGATCTCAAGGACTACACTCTTGAGCTTGGCCCTGATATCAGAATTCCAGGAAAAGTGTTCGGCGGCCGGAACCTCGGCGCTACAGGAGGCGAATTCTCTTTCCAGGTATTCGCGCCCGGTCAGGAAACAGGTTTCTTTCATACACACAGGAACCATGAGGAACTTTATTTCTTTCTCTCAGGCAGCGGGGAGTTTCAGGTCGATGGCAAGGTGTTTCCTGTAGAGGAGGGGAGTGTGGTACGTGTCGCGCCTGAAGGAAAGCGCTCGGTACGTAACAACGGTCCCGAACCGCTCATAATGCTGTGCGTGC
>ERZ836877.3547-NODE-3547-length-17463-cov-4.718750_pt1 | contig 17463 bp, 12 predicted proteins | sample MGYA00519469_ERZ836877 | MGnify/ENA primary metagenome ERZ836877 (study PRJEB31850, sample SAMEA3708809) | human gut metagenome | biome: human gut; feature: human-associated habitat; material: faeces | place: China | collected 2014 ... | reverse complement strand
GCACCAAAGATTCTTCTTTCGCGGTAACGCCGGTAAAGGCGTTCTTTACCATTTCGGCTGTAACGTAGCCGTGGCGGTTGAGGATGTCGTAGTAGTGTTCTTTAAGAACGACTCTCATGTCTTCAAGTCGTTTGTTGATTTCGAGAATTTTTGCTGAACGACCAATGGCCTTCATTGCCTTGACATCCCAAAGTTCCGGCTCCACAGCTACTGTGGAGTTGATTCTTTCGTATTCTCCGTTAACGGCTATACGAATAGTGATTGGGCACTTCCCTTCCTTATTCTTGTAGTTGCCACGGATATGGAAAAGAATCTTAAAGGTGTTCTTTTTCATTTTCGCTTTGGATTTAGTGTCATCATTGGCCGCTTGTCGCGGCTGGATGCAATGATAACGAGTTTGACTTCATTTCCGATTGGACGCATCCAAGTCAAACTGGAGCCATATCAGCGACTTAGGCGATTTTTAACATGTGCGACTAATAGCGGACAAGGCTTAATACGCACAAAAACCACAGGATTAAGGAGGCAAATCAGACATTGTGTCTGACAAGCACTTTAACACCTCAAAACAGAGTGGTTAAAATGTCGCCGATTTTCCGAGTTAAGTCTGAGTTAGGTCTTAGGAACTTATTGAACACCATTTGATTACATAAGAATCGGTCACATTTTTGTCACATTTTTCGTCACAGAAAAACTTGAAACGATTTTGTGACAGATAGCCGTCCGAGAAGGTCTTATACCGGTCCTCAATCCGATAGGATTAGACACGAAAAAACCTCGGAACTACTTGATAGTCCGAGGTTTGTCTCGAATTTTCCGATTTAGTTCGGAAGTACATAGTGGAGCTGGAGGGGATTGAACCCTCGTCCAAACGTGGAATCAATAAGCTTTCTACATGCTTAGTCTGTGAATTGGTTTTCGTGTCAGGACAGGCTCACGACGGCCAATCCGGACCTTAGTCCCTGAATCTCGGAAGCGCGTCGGGACTCCGCTCTTCCTATTTCCGAATTTCTTAGCACCACTTTATCCAAACGTCTCGGAACGGGGCAATGGAGTGATGTCTCGTTCTCCTACCTGGTAGGAGAATTAAGGTATCCTACTGTTCTTCAGATTACGCAGCGAGAGCGTAGTTGTTATTTTCGCCAATTATAGGTCGATGATCTTGTTATTATAGAGCTTGGTCATCAAAGCTCTGCATGCTTACCTACCGCTTCTACACGCTGTCAAAGCCAGTCAGCCCCTTGCGTATTTTGCGATTAGCCTACAAAATTAATTATTTCTCAGCTATTACACAAATATTTTTTTGCAAAAATCTTCAAAAATTCTGCCAGAATCCGTTTAAAATGCACTAAAAATTAGAATTTGAGGTAAAAATCATGGCAAAGGGCGCGATGGGCGGCTGTCGGCACGCCGATGGATTCCTCAAGAATCAGTTCGTCGCATTGTGGTCCTGCCGACTCGTCCACAACCGTGAATTCCAGCAACGTACGCTTGTAGGGCGCTGCCGGATTACCCTTCACGTCTGTGCGGCGTATTAGCGCCATCGATACTTTGCCGGCTTCCTCTATTATCTCGCCGGCTCGTTGATGCGGCACCACCATCGCTATGCGGCCCGTAGGCGTCAGCAGGTCGCGCCCATGACTGAGAATAAGTGCCGGCGACAGATCTCCCTCATGACGTGCCCGCATACGCGACGATTCGTCGGCGTCGACTCCCGAATTGAAATATGGCGGATTGGATACTATCAGGTCGTAACGCTCATCAGGATTATAATCCATAAAGCTGCACATTATCACTTTTAACCTGTCGCTCCAGGGCGACTCCATGAAATTTTCTCTCGCCTCGACCACAGAGTCTGCGTCTATCTCCACGGCGTCTATAATCGCCTCCCGGTTTCGCTGGGCACACATCAGGGCTATTAGTCCGCATCCGGTTCCGACATCGAGTATGCGTCGGCCGGATACATCACACCAGGCGCCGGTCAGCACGCCGTCTACTCCTATGCGCATCGCGCTGCGGTAATGATGGCATGAAAATTGTTTGAACTGAAATGGTCTTTTATCTCTCCGTTCTCCTCTCATTCCTTGATACATGACTGAATAATTCCGGTCATGCTCTTTTATAACGATTATTTTTTGTAATTTTGCATTCCGATTCAGCAAGAACCGAAATTTCATCATGAACAAGAAGCAAGAGACAATCATAGCACAAGATATGGCGTCGGGCCATCCCCTTTCGCCGGAATCCTTTACCAACAAAGAGCCTATGAAATGCACCAGCATTCTGGTCATTCCGTTGCTTGACGAGCAGATGGGCCTACCCTATTTCGACATGCCGCTTGAGCTGCAGTCGGAATATCAGCGTGAGGCCATTCAGATGGCCATGCGTCAGGGCGAACCCGTTTTCCTGGTACCCGAGGCTGAATTCGGCGCCGACATGCCGGACGACCATTTGATAGCAAGCCGATTCAAAGGCACTAAGGGTGTTATAGCTTATCCTGTCAACTTTGAGGCTCCCAAGGAGGCCAACGGCATGGAATATGGCCGCACGCTTCTGAAGGGTGGATTTCAGGGCGAGGTGTTCGCCACCTCATGGATATCCGATTTCGTGGGAGTATCCGTACATGAATGCAATTACCTCCCCATCCCCAATCCCGTTCTTGCCGAGCAGTATCTCGACCTGCTTGATATCTCGTTCGAAAAGCTTATGTCATTCCTGCCGGAACATGTGCGCACCGAGATACGCAACGGGCTGGACGCGCTGCCTCCGCGCTCGCTCGCCAGCATTTCGTTCATGATGTTCCATTCTCCGCTTGATTACAGGGAAAAGCTTAACATACTGGCCGAATTGGATATGCCTAAGCGTATGGAACTTATTCTCCATTTGTTTTCAGAGCATATACAGAAGCTTAAGATCCGCGAGGAAATCAACATGCGCACCATGGAGCAGTTCAACGAGCGCCAGAAGACCGATTACCTGCGCACGCAGATCAAGACCATACAGCGTGAACTGAACATAGAGGTAGACGAAAACGACGATGAGGAACTTCGCCAGCGCGCCGACGCCAAGAACTGGACCGAGGAGACGCGTGATGCCTTCGACAAGGAGATGCGCAAACTGCTGCGCTATGCTTCCAATTCGCCGGAATACGCCATGCAGTATGCGTACCTCGACACATTCCTGAACCTGCCCTGGCTTGACTGCGACAACAGTGATTTCGACCTCAAGGACGTGGAGCGAATACTGAACCGCGACCATTACGCGCTTGATAAGGTAAAGGACCGCATCATCGAGCAGATGGCGGTGCTTAAACTTCGCCAGGACACCAAGGCGCCCATCCTGTGTCTGGTCGGCCCTCCCGGAGTGGGCAAAACTTCGCTGGGCAAGTCCGTGGCCGAAGCCTTAGGTCGCAAATATGTACGCGTCGCACTCGGCGGCGTACATGACGAGGCAGAGATTCGCGGCCACCGTCGTACCTACCTGGGTGCCATGTGCGGCCGTATCATATCAGCTTTGGAAAAATGCGGTACATCCGACCCTGTGATGGTGCTTGACGAGATTGACAAACTCGGTGCCGATTATAAGGGCGATCCCCAGACGGCCCTGCTCGAAGTGCTCGATCCGGAGCAGAACAGCCATTTCCACGACAATTACATCGACCACGACTACGACCTGTCGAAAATACTGTTCATAGCCACGGCCAACTCGCTGGAAACCATCTCCGCGCCGTTGCTTGACCGTATGGAGGTGATAGAGATAGGCGGTTATGTCGAGGACGAGAAGATCGAGATAGCAACACGTCATTTAGTGCCTCTCACTTTGGAGCGACACGGCTTCGGCAAGAAAGAGATCAGCTTCACACGCGAGGGCCTGCACGAAATCATAGAATGCTATACTCGCGAAAGCGGTGTGCGCCAGCTGGAAAAGAAGATTGCCGAGGTGTTGCGCAAACTGGCCCGACGTAAGGTTATGGGCGAGGACTATCCGCGCGTCATCGGCGACACAGAAATTCGCGAACTTCTGGGCAAACGCACCATCTTCCCCGACAAATACGAGAACAACGACATCGCAGGCGTCGTGACGGGCCTCGCCTGGACCCAGTCGGGCGGCGACATCCTGTTCATTGAGTCGTCGGTATCACCTTCCAAGGAAACGAAGCTGACGCTTACCGGCAATCTCGGCGACGTGATGAAGGAATCGGCAATTTTGGCAACGCAGTATCTCAAGGCCAACAGCACCCGCTTCGGGATAGACCCGCAGGTGTTCGATAACAAGGCTCTGCACATACACGTACCCGAGGGTGCGATACCCAAGGACGGTCCGTCGGCAGGTATCACGATGCTGACATCCATTGCTTCGGCCTATACCAACCGCAAGGTGCGTCAGAAACTTGCCATGACGGGCGAGCTGACGCTGCGCGGCAAGGTATTGCCCGTGGGTGGCATCAAGGAGAAGATGCTGGCGGCCAAGCGTGCCGGCATCACGGACGTGATGCTGTGCAGCCAGAATCAGAAGGATATAGAAGAAATCCCCTCTCAGTATCTGGAGGGGATGACATTCCATTACGTCGACTCAGCTGCCGAAGTGCTTGATTTCGCACTGCTTGATGAGTTGGCAACCTGCTAAAGCTCAGTAAGGTTATAACGTTTAAAAAGTTAAGGTAATGCCTGGCTTTACAAAAGTCTACAGCATTATCTTAACTTTCTTCACTATTTCAACTTTTTAAACTCTCATCGGCCTTAGGTCCGCGGCGGCGCGATCGGCCGGAACGACGGCGTTTGCCGGAATTGCCACGGTCCTTGCGGCCGTGATTGCGACCTCCTCCCTTAGCGGTATCCTTGGACTTCAGCACCGGGGCTTCGCCGAACTCGGCGGGAACTTCCTCACGCGGCACTTCCTTCTCCAGCAGTTTCTCTATACGCTTGAGTCTGAAGGCTTCCTCAGGCGATACGAACGTCACTGCCCGGCCGTCGCGGTCGGCACGTGCCGTGCGCCCTATACGATGGATATAGTCTTCAGGATCACGCGGCACGTCGTAGTTTATCACCATCTCGATGTCGTCGATGTCTATGCCTCGCGACAGGATATCGGTGGCAATTATCACCTGTGTTTTTCCGGCCTTGAAGTCCAGTATCACATTGTCACGCGCAGTCTGGTCCAGGTCGGAGTGCATCTCGGTCACCTTGAACGGCATACGGCGGAACTCGCGCGCCAATGTCTTGACCTTCAGTTTCGAGCCGGAGAATATGATGACACGCTGCGGAGGATTCTCCTTGAACAGTTTTTTCAGGATAGGCATCTTCTGAGCCTCGTAGCAGATATATGAAGACTGCTGTATCTTTTCTGCCGGCTTTGAGACGGCCAATTTTATCTCGACGGGATTCTTGAGTATCTTCTTGGCCATCTGCTGTATCTTAGGCGGCATGGTAGCCGAAAACATCAGCACCTGCGTCTCCTTGGGCAGATGCGAGTATATCTGCATTATGTCGTCGTAGAAACCCATATCGAGCATTCGGTCAGCCTCGTCAAGAATGAAATAGGACACCTTTGACAGGTCCACATAACCCATGCTTAGGTGTGCCAACAGACGTCCGGGCGTAGCTATCACCACGTCTGCACCGGCCTTGAGCGACTTGCGCTGTTGGTCGTAAGTCACGCCGTCGGTTCCGCCGTATACGGCAATGCCACTGACCGGCATGAAGTATGCGAAGCCCTGCAGCTGACGGTCAATCTGTTGCGCCAGCTCGCGCGTCGGGGCCATCACAACGCAGTTCACGGCATTTTCGGGGAAACCGCCTTCAGCCAGCTCGTTGATTACAGGAAGCAGATAGGCGGCCGTCTTGCCCGTGCCTGTCTGGGCGCAGGCCAATACGTCGCGACCCTCCAGCACGGCGGGTATGGTATGTTCCTGAATCGGCGTACATTCGTCGAAATGCATGTCCCACAGACCGTCAAGTACGGAATCGTTTGTCAATAATTCGTCAAATCTCATATTCAAAGTATCTGATAATACCGCTGCGAAACCTTCACGGTCTCGTATATTATTCGCAAAATTAACAAAAAACGGGCGGATTACAAAGCGCAGGCACCATACTGCACCCGACAGTCTACGACTGCTAAGTGCCAATTAAAAAAATATGGTATTTATATACCATTATATCAATGCGTTGCTAATTACTTTCAAAAAATATAAATAAATCTGAAACTTTTTGCACTCCGGCGTTGTTTTATAGTCAAACATTTAAAACGACAAAGCAATGAAAACCCAATTATCATTCCAAGACAGATTAGTAGGACTCCAGAGCAATCTGCTGAATTTCGCATATCAGCTCACCACTAACCGCCAGCAGGCTGAGGATCTGCTTCAGGATACTACCCTCAAAGCCCTTGACAACCAGGACAAATATGTCGACAACGTCAACTTCAAGGGTTGGATCTTCACCATAATGCGCAACATCTTCATCAACAATTACCGCCAGACCGTTCGCAAGGCTACGGTGATTGATCAGACTGAAGATTTATACCACCTCAACATAAGCCAGGATTCGGGCATCAATACTCCGGAAGGAAGTTATGCAGTGAAGGAAATTTCAGTAGCTCTCAACTCTTTCCCCGACGATTACCGTATCCCGTTCAACATGTACGTGGCCGGATACAAGTATAACGAAATCGCAGCAAAGATGAATCTGCCCCTCGGCACGGTAAAAAGCCGTATCTTCGCCGCCCGCAAGAGGCTGCGCGAGGAACTGAAAGATTACAGATAAACATCCTCCTACCCCCACTCAACCACCTATAAGTCGAGTTTTAAATGTTTACCATACCTGTCTCCGGACGGGAACCTCCAAGGAGCGTCGTCACGACGCTCTTTTGCGGTTTTATGGTTTTTATGTAATTTTGCATATCTGATGGCATCCCGACTTATGGAAGAGTATCTGAAATTCATAATGGATCACGCGCATTCCGACGTGAATGCGTTGCGGCTTCAATATCACGGCAAGTCCATGCCCTTCAGCGTGGACGACGCATGTATGCAGATAGAGATGCGCCGTAAGACGGCCGGCAAGCTGCCTTGGTTCCTGCATCATCCCGGATTCCGCTTCGGCACGGCGCAATCAGCCGAACAGGCCTCAAACCAGAATGTCGCCCTGTTCCATGCGTTTCTCATAGGCCATAGTCGGAGCGTGCTTGACATGACAGCCGGACTCGGCATTGATGCCATGACCATAGCCATGCGCGGTAATCGTGTTACAGCCTACGAACTTGAGACCGAGCGCGTGGAAGCATTGCGACACAACGCCGACATTCTGGGCATCGATGACCTGACTGTTGTGAAAGGCGATTCGGTCCTGCATCTGCAGCAAAGCGAGGAACATTACGACTGGATATTCGTTGACCCGGCACGTCGCGACAGCGACAACAACCGCTGCTTCCTTTTGCAGGATTCCCTGCCCGATGTCGTGTCGCATCAGGATCTGCTTCTGACGCACGCCGACAATGTACTGATCAAGGCCTCTCCTCTGCTCGACATTACGCAGACCCTCCGCGATTTCAACTGTGTCCGGTCCATAATCATCCTCTCCTATAAAAACGAAGTGAAGGAGGTGCTGATCCATCTGTCTCTCGGCTCCGTTTCCCTCAGCCCTGCTTCCCTCGGCCCTGCTTCCCTCGTGTCGTCTTCTCCTCTCTCTTTCAGCGCTGAGCCGGAAGGCGAAGTGAAGTTGCCGTCCTCCCCTCTTATCCAGGCCATTGACCTGGCCGACGGCACCCCGGCTTTCCCTGCCGGCGCCCCGACAGTCCGCTTCCGGTTCATTGCCGGCTGCGCAACCCAGGCGGCAATCAGTTACGCCCCCTCTGAAGCCATTGCGCCGGGCATGTACTTATACGAAGCCGGCGCCGCAATGCGAAAGCTGCAGTGTGCCTCACAGATATGCGCCCGATATACCGACATCAAATCGATGGCCAAGGATTCCGGCTTGTTCGTTTCTGAAACGCTTCATGCCGACTTTCCCGGCCGAATTTGTACTGTTAAAGCCATCCTTTCAGCAAAACAGCTTAAAGCGCTGAAAGACAGCCGCTGTCGCATCGTGTCGTCATGCTATCCTATGAGCGCCGCCGATCTTCGTAAAAAATTCAGGCTTAAGGAGGGCGAAGACATGACGCTTTATGCCACAACCACCCGCGACGGCTCGCGAATAATGATATTGGCTACCTCCTAAACCTTGCGATGTCCCGGCGTGTTGTAGTGTTATTACGGTTTTACTATGAACACTCTGTTATTTGGCATACCCCGGGTGGAAACTGAGTTCCGACCTGTCGAATTCGAGGATATCGACGAGATATGCTCATTGTTTTCCCGTTACCCGTCTCCCAGCTGTGATTATTCACTGACCGGATTGATGATGTGGCGCGATTACTATGATTATCATATCGCCATTTTGGATGACACGCTGTTCATCCGAGGTCTCGATCCTGTCACCGGCCTGTTGATATATTATATGCCGACCGGGCCGATGGATCCCGACATCATCATGAAGACCGTACGCGACGATGCGCGACAACGTGACGCCGCCATAGTGAGGTGTAGCCCCGAGTGGCTTGACATACCGCAATATGTCGATATTCCGTCCTGTTCCATCCGGATGCCACACTGGGACGATTATTGCTACGACATACGCCAGTTCACGCACTTTGAGGGGCGGAAGATGGAGAAAAAGCGCAATCACCTCAACTTCTTCCGCAATCATTATCCGGACGCTAAGATAAGCCCCATCACAGCCGATGATTTCCCCGATATCTGTATATTCGCGCAGACGTTCGGCAAAATGCACGAGGACAGCACGCAGTTCAGCTACGAAAACTCGCACTGCACCGACATGTTGCCGGCCTTAGGTCGGAACAACCTGTTCGGAATTACAGTGCGCATAGGAGGAGAACTGATCGGCTTCGCATACGGCGAGGTGATAGGCGATATGTTTTTCGCACATGTCGAGAAGGGCAACATCGCATATCGCGGAATATATCAGGCCTTGGCGTCAGCTATGGCCCGGGAAGCCGAGCGACGAGGCGCCGGATATGTCAACCGTGAGGACGATGCCGGCGATGAGTCTCTGCGGCGCAGCAAGGAGTCTTACCATCCTGTGATGATGGTCCGCAAGTTCCTTCTTCCCCTGTAATATTACACAAAAGTCTATTTTTATTACAATTTTGGAAAAAAACGCCGACCGGAAGCTGATTGTTTCGTAATTTTTTCTAAATTTGCAACAAATATCCGCAAATATTTGCTGCAATGAGTGACGTACTTGTAATTATACCCACGTATAACGAAATAGAGAATATCTCGAACATCATCGACGCTGTCATGGATAAGCCTGACGGCTTCAACGTGTTGGTGATTGACGACGCGTCGCCCGACGGCACGCAGGATGCCGTGCGCAGCAAGATGCAGCAGTATCCCGGCAGGGTGTTCATGGAGACCCGCGAGGGGAAGCTGGGACTCGGCACTGCCTACATCCACGGATTCAAATGGGCGTTGAAACGCGGCTATGAGTATGTCATCGAAATGGATGCCGACTTCTCGCATAACCCCGACGACCTTACCCGGCTGTATCACGAATGCAAGGACCGTGGCGCCGACATGGCTATCGGCTCCCGTTATGTATCGGGCGTAAATGTGGTGAACTGGCCCATGGGGCGCGTACTGATGTCCTATTTCGCTTCTATGTACGTGCGTACCGTAACCCGCATGAAACTGCGTGACGCCACGGCAGGATTCGTATGCTACCGCCGCTCTGTCCTTGAGGCGCTTGACCTCGACAAGATCCAGTTCAAGGGTTACGCTTTCCAGATAGAGATGAAATTCCGCGCATACCGCCGCAAGTTCAGGATCGTGGAGGTGCCTATCATTTTCGTAAATCGCCGTCTCGGCACCAGCAAGATGAATTCATCCATCTTCGGCGAGGCCATCTTCGGCGTCATCACCTTGCGTCTGAAAGCGATATTCGGCAAAATCTGACAAGAGTTCATATACTCAAAAGTGAGTAAACAAACAATACTATCTTGACAAATGTTGAAATTTTGGGTATTTTTGCATGATAAAATGCCCTGAGGCGCTGTATGCGCATTATGGTTGCATAAGAACGCGGTTACAATGGATTCACAGTCAAGGTTACAGGAGGCACCGACGTGCAGGAAAGCGATGAAACTTTCCGATCTTCGTGCGGGCCAGTCAGGAATAATAATCAAGATATTGGGTCATGGCGCCTTCCGCAAGCGCGTCATGGAAATGGGGTTTGTCAAGGGTCGCAAGGTCACGATGGTGTTGAACGCACCGTTGCAGGATCCCATCAAGTTCTCGTTGATGGACTATGAGGTGTCTCTGCGCCGGGCCGAGGCAAACCTGATTGAGGTGTGCGATGTCGACGAATGGGACAACGACGACAATACGGAACAGCCTGAAGACAAGCCCGAACATGAAGGCACTGACATCGCCTCCACTCCCCGCAAGGACAAAATCATCAACATCGCCCTGATAGGCAATCCCAACTGCGGCAAGACATCGCTGTTCAATCTTGTAAGCGGTGCTCACGAGCATGTAGGCAACTACGCAGGCGTCACGGTCGGTGCCAAGGAAGGCACCATGCGTTACAAGGGATATGTATTCAATGTGGTTGACCTTCCCGGCACCTATTCTTTGTCGGCCTATTCACCCGAGGAACTGTATGTGATGCGCTATCTGCGCGAGGAAACGCCCGACGTCATTGTCAACGTGGTTGTGGCCTCCAACCTGGAGCGTAACATGTATCTCACCACAGAGCTGATAGACATGAACCGCTCGATGGTGATTGACCTGAACATGTACGACGAGCTGAAGCGTTCGGACGCCAAGCTGGACTACGAGGCCCTCGGCAAGATGCTCGGCGTGCCTATCGTACCCACCATCGCATCGACCGGCTGGGGTGTCGAAAAGCTGCTTGACACTGTCATCGACGTCTATGAGATGAAGAACTCCGACGTGCGGCACATTCACGTGCCGCTCGGTCCTTCGATTGAAGCGGCTGTCAAGACCCTTAACCACGATTTCAAGCAGGACCATACTGTCACCGAGCATTTCTCGCCCCGCTTCATAGCCATCAAGTTTCTGGAAGGTGATCCCGAAATTGAAGCCACGCTGAAATCCAACCCCGATTATCCCAAATGGGTCAAGGTGCGCGAACAGCTCAACGACACCCTTCACAAAGACGCGAACGAGGATATAACCGAGGCCGTGTCAGCAGAGAAGTATGGCTTCGTGCAGGGAGCCTTGCAGGAAACCCTGGAGGGCAATGTGGCTCACGAGGAGAAAGCCACAAAGATTATCGACGCCTTCGTCACCAACAAGCTGTTCGGATTCCCCATCTTCCTGCTGGTTATGTGGCTCATGTTCTGGTGTACTTTCGAACTTGGTTCCTATCCTATGGAATGGATTGAAAGCCTGGTGTCGTGGATATCGTCTTTGGTAGGCAGATACATGCAGGAAGGGCCGCTCAAGGATCTGCTGCTCGACGGTGTCATAGGAGGTGTCGGCGGAGTCATAGTATTCCTGCCCAACATATTGATACTCTATGCCTTCATCTCGTTTATGGAGGATTCAGGATATATGGCGCGGGTGGCGTTCATCATGGACAAGCTGATGCACCGCATGGGATTGCACGGCAAGTCGTTCATTCCATTGGTGATGGGCTTCGGATGCAACGTACCTGCCATCATGTCCACCCGCATCATCGAAAGCAAATCGAGCCGGCTTATCACCATACTCATCAATCCTTTCATGAGCTGTTCGGCCCGTATCCCGATATATGTGCTGCTGGTCGGGGCTTTCTTCCCGCATCACGGGGCATGGGTATTCTTCGGGCTTTACCTGCTCGGCATTGCGGTGGCTGTAATCACGGCCAAACTATTGCGCAAGTTCTGGTTCAAGGCCGACGAGACTCCGTTCGTAATGGAGCTTCCCCCTTACCGAATGCCTACCGCCAAAGCCACCATGCGCAATATGTGGGCCAAGGCCGAGCAGTATCTGAAGAAGATGGGAGGCCTTATTCTTGTGGCGTCCATCATAATCTGGGCGCTCTCCTACTTCCCGCGATATAAGGCTGAGGATATCCCTGCGGAATTCACAGCACAGGTCAAGACCGAGATGCCGGCGGCTTCGCTTCAATCCATGAATCAGGAGCAGATAGACGCCATCGTACTGAACGAATATCAGCAAAGCCACTCCATTCTGGGTCATGTCGGCAAGTTTATCGAACCGGTGATGCGCCCGATGGACCAGGGTTGGAAATCGTGCGTCTCGCTGTTAGCCGGTATCGCCGCCAAGGAAGTTGTGGTATCCACGCTTGGTGTGCTGTATGTAGGCGATGATGATGCCGAGGCTTTGAGTCAACGGCTCTGCACGCCGTCGCCGATTACCGGTCAGACGCCGTTCACACCTGCTTCGGCATTGGCATTCATGGTGTTCGTACTGCTGTATTTCCCCTGCATTGCCGCCATGAGCGCGATAATCCGAGAATCCGGCAGTTGGAAATACGGTCTGTTCTCATTGGTGTACAATACCGTTCTGGCATGGTGCATGGCATTTTTAGTGTATCGCATAGCTTTGATATTCTGACATAGGTGGAGTCAGAATATGCGTAACCGTGCGTAACCATGACGATTCCCCGACATGCGCTGTCAATATTTATTTCGTCATTTACCGATATTTTAGTATCTTTGCAATCTACGACTGAATAAATGATTATTGAAAGATATTATTTGGAAATGAATAATGATATATTGACCATAGGGGGACGCGAGTTCACGTCGCGTCTGTTTGTGGGAACCGGCAAGTTTTCGTCGCCGGACGTAATGCTTGAGGCCGTCAAGGCTTCAGGCTCTCAGATGATTACAGTGGCCATGAAGCGCGTCAACATGATGAACGAGGCCACGGACGAGATGATGACCCACATCAACCGCGAGAATGTCCAGCTTCTGCCCAACACTTCGGGCGTGCGTACGGCCGACGAGGCCATACTGGCCGCACAGATGAGCCGCGAGATATTCCAGACCAACTTCATCAAGCTTGAGATACACCCCGATCCCCGTTATCTGATGCCGGATCCCATAGAGACCCTGAAAGCCACCCGCGAGCTGGCCAAGGAGGGCTTCGTGGTGCTCCCCTACATTCAGGCAGATCCGGTGCTGTGCAAACTTCTTGAGGAGGCCGGAGCTTCGGCCGTGATGCCTCTTGCTGCTCCCATCGGCACCAACAAGGGCCTGGTGACACGCGATTTGCTTGAAATCATCATCGAACAGTCGCAGCTTCCCGTTGTGGTAGACGCCGGTCTCGGCGCTCCCTCACATGCTGCCGAGGCTATGGAAATGGGTGCTGATGCCGTGCTGGTGAACACCGCGATTGCCGTTTCCGGCGACCCCGTCATGATGGCTCAGGCATTCGCCGAGGCCGTACACGCCGGACGTCAGGCATTCCTGGCCGGACTCGGCGCAGTATCATCCAGCGCTCAGGCCACAAGCTCATTAACCGCATTCTTCAACGATTAAACGGCATTTTAGTATAAATGCAGTTAATAAAGTTAAATAAGTTAATAAAGTTAAGAGATTACCATATTTGCACTCATGTCAATGCCATTATCTTAACTTTTAAACTTTATTAACTTTTTAAACTACTTAGTATCATTCTATGAAAATCGAAAACATCGACGTCTCCTCCTACCCTAAGTCGGAGAAAATATACGTACAGGGATCACGCCCCGACATCCGCGTGGGCATGCGCAAGATCCATCAGTACCCCACAGTAAAGATTGAGAACGGCAAACGTGTGGAATATCCCAACGAGGATATCACGGTCTACGACACATCGGGTCCCTACACCGACCCGGACATCAAGACCGACATCAACAAGGGCCTTCCCCGCGAGCGCATACAATGGGTGCTCGACCGTAACGACACAGAGGAACTTGACGACATCACCAGCCAGTACGGCCGCATGCGCCGAGACGACAGGAGCCTGGACGCCATCCGCTTCCCCGTCAGCCACAAGCCGCGTCGTGCCAAGGCAGGACACCGTGTCACACAGATGCACTATGCCCGCAAAGGCATCATCACTCCCGAAATGGAATATGTGGCTATCCGCGAGAACCTTGATAACGAGGCCCGTGGCATCAGGAGCTACATCACGCCTGAATTCGTGCGTCAGGAAGTGGCCGCAGGCCGCGCCGTAATCTCCTCCAATATCAACCACCCGGAGGCCGAGCCTATGATAATCGGTCGCAAGTTCAGCTGCAAGCTGAACACCAACATCGGTAACTCCGCCCTTTCGTCGGGAATCGAGGAGGAAGTGGCCAAAGCCGTATGGAGCTGCTACTGGGGCGGCGACACGCTGATGGACCTCAGCACCGGCGACAACATCCACGAGACGCGCGAATGGATTATCCGCAACTGTCCCGTACCGATGGGCACCGTACCTATCTATCAGGCTCTTGAGAAGGTGAATGGCGATGTCAGCAAACTGACATGGGAGATATACCGCGACACCCTCATAGAGCAGGCCGAGCAGGGCGTGGACTACTTCACCATTCATGCCGGAGTGCTTAAGGAGCATGCCGCACTGGTGGGCGAGCGCCTCACAGGCTGTGTGTCGCGCGGCGGTTCCATCATGACCCAGTGGTGTGTGCTGCACAATCAGGAAAGCTTCCTGTACGAGCACTTCGACGAAATATGCGAGATTCTGAACAAGTACGATGTAGCCGTATCACTCGGCGACGGCATGCGTCCAGGCTCCATCCACGATGCCAACGACCGCGCACAGTTCCTGGAGCTGGATGTGCTCGGCGAGCTTTGCGCCAAGGCATGGGAACACGACGTGCAGGTGCTGATAGAAGGTCCCGGCCACGTGCCCATGCAGAAGATTCCCGAGAACATGGACCGCGAGATCAAGTCGTGTCACGAGGCTCCTTTCTATACGCTCGGCCCGCTTACCACCGACATAGCTCCGGCATACGACCATATCACATCGGCTATCGGAGCAGCTATCATCTCGGCGCTCGGAACGGCCATGATATGCTATGTGACGCCCAAGGAGCACCTGTCGCTTCCCACGCTGTCGGATGTGCGAGAGGGCGTGGTGACTTACAAGATAGCCGCCCACGCCGCCGACATCGCCAAAGGATTCCCCGGTGCCACGGTTCGAGACGACGCACTCTCCAAGGCCCGTTACGACTTCCGCTGGAAAGACCAGTTCAACCTGAGCCTCGACCCGGAGCGTGCCAAGGAATATTACCTGCAGTCGCGCCGTGAGGCTCCCGATGCCAACGACCGTTTCTGCACCATGTGCGGCCCCAACTTCTGCGCCATGCGTATATCGCAGGACATCGCCGACAAATGCGAACAATAAAAGGATTATAAACAACTGAAAATGTCAGTAACGACAGATAAAGAAATCGATTCATTCAAGGCTCCGAGCGACCCGACGCCCGATGCCATATTCGGTCATGGATTCGCCGATGTGGTCGGCGACTATGACTGGGACGATACGTTCCGCATGGTTCGCGAGGCTACGGACGCCGACGTGCGACGTGTGCTGGCCAAGGCCGCGCGTAACGTGAAGCAGCTGACACCGGAGGAATTCGCAGTGCTGATCTCCCCCGCTGCCGACGCGCACCTGGAGGAAATGGCGCAGCTTAGCCGTCATTTCACCCGTGAGCGGTTCGGCAACGTCGTGTCGCTGTATATCCCGATGTACGTCACCAATGCATGCACCAACAAGTGCGTGTATTGCGGTTTCAACTTCGATAACAAAATGCCCCGCACCATCCTGACCATGGAGCAGGTGGAGGCGGAATGCAAGGCAATCAAGAAGCTCGGTCCGTTCGAAAACATCCTGATTGTCACCGGCGAATGGCCCTCTAAGTGCGGTGTCGATTATCTGGAGAACGTGCTTCAGGTGTGCCGACCCTATTTCCACAACATGACCATCGAGGTGATGCCGCTTCGTTCGTCGCAATACGAGCGCCTGACACACTCCGGCCTGAACGGCGTGGTCTGCTTTCAGGAGACATACCATAGGGAATCTTACAGGAAGTATCATCCGTGGGGTATGAAAAGCCACTACGAATGGCGTCTGAACGGTTATGACCGCATGGGCGACGCAGGAGTGCACAAGATAGGTCTCGGCGTATTGCTCGGCCTTGAGGACTGGCAGCCCGACGTGGTGATGATGGCGCGGCATCTGCGCTATCTTCAGAAGAAGTACTGGCGTTCGCGCTATTCGGTCAATTTTCCGCGTATGCGTCCGTCCGAGAGCGGTTATCAGCCCAAGAGCATCATCTCCGACCGCGAATTGGTGAAGCTGACCTGTGCGTTCCGCATCTTTGACCACGATGTGGACATCTCGTTCTCCACGCGCGAGGCACCGGAGTACCGTAATCATATCTTCCCGTTAGGTGTGACTTCGCTCAGTGCGGGAAGCAAGACGGAACCCGGAGGATATTGCAGCACGCCCGAGGCTCTGGAGCAGTTCGAAGTGTCGGACGAACGCACTCCGACCGAAGTAATCGAGGCTATCGCCGCCGGCGGATACCAGCCTGTATGGAAGGACTGGGATTCCGTTTTTGATTGATTCCGGACACTGTTGAACCTATAGGGCGCCTCACTTGTTCTCACAGTGAGGCGCCTTGTTTTTGGGGCCTACGGTAATATGTTTTTTTCGATTAAATTTAAGAGGATATTATGAAATTCAGTCAACCACGTCTACCATACGCGGTAGACGCCCTGCAGCCGTACATATCTCGTAATACGATCGATTATCATTACGGCAAACATGAGAGCAACTATATCAACACTCTCAACGCTCTGATAGAAGGCACGGAATTCGAGAACATGTCTCTTGAAGACATAATCGTGAAAAGCGAGGGCAAGATCTTCAACAATGCCTCGCAGGCCTGGAACCACATATTCTATTTCTTCCAGTTCTCGCCCGAAGGCCTGAAGGAACCCACGGGCAAACTGCGCGAGAAGATAGACGCTACCTTCGGTTCGTTCGACGAGTTCAAGCGCCAGTTCGAGGAGAAGGGCGCCACCCTGTTCGGTTCCGGATGGGTATGGCTTTCCGCCGACAAAAACGGAGACCTCCACATCACTCAGAGTCCGAACGCCGGCAACCCCATGACCGAAGGATTACGTCCTATCCTGACGTTCGACGTATGGGAGCACGCCTACTACCTGGACTATCAGAACCGCCGCGCCGATTACCTGAAGCAGCTGTGGAACATCTTGGACTGGGACATCGTCTCCATGCGTTATGAATAACGCATAATTGAAAATACATAATAGATAATTTGAAGCGCGGGTTCAGTGAATCCGCGCTTCAAATTATCTATTATAGTTCACTAATTTACATAGTACGCTCTCACTTCGCCTACCGGCAGCTTGCCT
>ERZ836877.3546-NODE-3546-length-17467-cov-4.522973_pt1 | contig 17467 bp, 11 predicted proteins | sample MGYA00519469_ERZ836877 | MGnify/ENA primary metagenome ERZ836877 (study PRJEB31850, sample SAMEA3708809) | human gut metagenome | biome: human gut; feature: human-associated habitat; material: faeces | place: China | collected 2014 ... | reverse complement strand
CGGGATAGCCTCGTTCGTTCTTTCTGGGGTCTCCAAACTGCTCCATAAATTGAGAATTGCAATCAGCCTATAAACTTCCGATGGGATTCTTTTACATTGTTCTGATTGACCATCGCATACTGGAGCGTTGTGTCGATGCTCTGGTGACCGAGGAGCTGCTGTACCTGTTCGATAGGCATTCCCTTATCAATGGCCATCGTCGCCAAGGTCCTCCGGAACTTGTGCGGATGGACCTTGTGAAAGCTCAACTCCCTTCCGATTTTTCTAAGCCGAATTTCAACCCCGCTGATTTGCAGTCGCTCGTATGGGCGCAGCAGAGAAACGAATAACGCCTCGTTGCTGTCAGTGCGTTCACCAAGGTAACGTTGCAGATGGATTTTGGTCCGGGCATCAAAGTACACCTTGCGCTGTTTGTTGCCTTTGCCGAAAACAACGCACTCACGGTTCTCAAAGTCCACATCGTCGCGATTCAAGCGCACAAGTTCGCCGACGCGGATGCCGGTGGACGCCAGTAGATCGATCATGGCAAGGTCGCGGGAATTGTCGCAGTGATCACGCATAAGCTCCAGCGATTCATCGGAATAGGTCTCTTTGACCGTTTTGCCGGTCTTGACCTTGTGAATCCTTCGGACCGGGCTTTTCACAATGTAATCTTCATCCTCCAGCCATGCAAAGAAGGACGAGAGGATGCGCCTCACATTATCGAGCGTCACTTTGCTGACAGTTCCACGCCGCTGATATGTGTCCAAATAGCCGCGAAGGTCCTCGGTCGTGATCTGGCATTCCGTTTTCCCGATCCCATCCAGCATATTTCGGATGGTTGATTCATAGTAGCGGAGCGACTTCTCCGAACACCCCTCTACGCGCTTTGCAGCAATGAACATCGGAAGCAATGCAGGGTTCTGATCAGCCGATTTCGTGTCCTCGTCTACGGAAAGCCCGGAAAGATGCTTGTTCAAAGCCAGAACGAGCATATCCATCTGGCCGCTCGTCAGAGCGCCAGCGAGTTCCTGTTGAATATCAGTGATGATTTTCTGAATCATGAAGTTTCCTCCTTCTCGTTTTCCTCCGAATTAGGTGTCTCCACGAGCCGGAGGATACTTCATGACCAGATCGGTTAGACAAAAGTCTCGGTTATGATACGTTTGTAGGTAGCGGTCAGCTCTGAAAGGGCCTGTTCTAGTTCAAATTTTGATTTATCGCTCTGCCGAACGAAGGCTGCAAACTCCTCCTGTAGTTCAATTGGGGGCAGCGGCTGCAGCAGTTTTTCAGCCTTAGAAATCAGGAAATGCGCCACTGTGGTAGCGCCAAGGCCACCTTCGACTTGCCTCCATACAGTTGGCATACCCAACCCATATGTGAAGAAGATCTCATCTATTGGTACTCCTTTTTTCCTGAAAAGTAGCACATCCGCATCCTTAAAGTAGAAACGCTCGCCATCTTTTATGATGTACGTTTTTCCTATGGTGCTGGTGGCAGATACTATAATATCGCCACTTCTGACTCTTTCATCGTCTGATCGAGAGTTATAGAACTCCTCGGTAACATAGAACTCGTTGTCAAGTGGCTCTCCATTTGCCAACTGCACCATGTCTCGTACTCGCAAGAAAGGAATTTCTCCTTCGGTACGCCATTCTGATTTTAGAATTCTCTTGCTCGAAGTAATGGTGAAAACATCCTTCATCTTCCGTACAGGCCACCTGCACTCAGAAACAATCTCATCCCCAAAACGCTCGATAAATTGAGACTTAACGAGCTCGTCGGTAGCAGATATCAGCTTTTTGTAAGCCTCCATAGTATCGTTTATGGACCACAGGACTTTAGCCAGACCACGCTGGGTGTCCAGATCAGGTAGCTCGAACTCCAATTCTTTCAGGTCCCGCCAGTTGATCGTCGGAGACAAAGAGCCAACTGAAATTTTGATAGCAGCGTCCAAGAAGTAGTCTGAGCTGATGAAAAGAGGGAAGAAGTCCTTGTCCACAACTTCTTCTCGGGGACGGAGCACCATTCCGTGCGCAGAGAAAATACCATCAAAGGGTGCAATGGCTACCTTCTTCTGATAGGCCCTGCGCTTTCCAAACAGGACATCTCCTTTGTGCATAACCAGTTTTTCTCCTATGGGGGCCACGTCTGAGCCAAAGCGCGTGACCCGTAGACTGCCAGAATCCAGGTGCTCCAGGCCGAGATAGGTAAAGCGGTCCTCCTCAGCAGGTTTCTTCTTCTCCTTGCTGTTAATTGCAATCTGTTCAAACCGATATTTCGCCATCACGCACACCTCCTCAGCAGAGCAGCGTGAACGGTGAAACCCTTATAAGCCAATGGCCCGATAAATTGAGATTTCACCAGTTCATCCGTTGCCGTAATCAGTCGCTGGTAGGATTTCCGGGTTGCGTCCATCGCCCACAGGAGCCCTGCAAGCTCACGCTGCTTGTCCATCTCTGGAAGCTCAAATTCATAATTCTTCAAATGCTCCCACTTCACACGGGGTGATAGGGACCCAGCAGACTTGCCGACAGCGAAGTCGAACAGGGCATCGTTTTGGATAATGAAGGGCAGGAGCTCCGGAAGGATTCGATCCGGCTTTGCCTGAATAACTGTGATGTCGCCGGAACAGATCCCGTCAAAGGGAGCCACGGCAGCTTTTTTCAGATAAGCCCTGCGCCGCCCAAAAAGGATGTCGCCCTTGCGGAACATCTTTGTAAAGGTGTTCTCGCTATCCTCGTTCCATGCCGTTAGGGTAATCTCCTCCGGGGTCAGATGTTCCAGACCGACGATGGGATATCCATCCTTGCTTCCCTTGCAGGTTTCCCTGCGTTCCACGGCAACATCGCCGAGAAAGACTTTACTCATCGGTTTTGGCCTCCTTTCCGAGCAGGGTATTTAGCTTTTCATAGCTCAGCTTCATCATTTCCGTTGCGGCCATCCAGCTGTCGTAGTGTTCTTGGACGGTGCGCGTATCAACTGTGGATTCATCGACGATGGGTTTCACATAGAGAGAGATACTCAGAGAGAAGTTGTTGTCAGCGACATCCCTGATGGTCGCTACTCTAGCGAAATCGCCGTCGTTTACATAGTTTTGGTATGCTGTTGCGATCCGCTCGATGTGGCGGTCCTCCAAGAAGCTCTGGGCATTTTTCCGCTCGACCTCGTTTACCGCATTGATGAACAGGATCTGTCCGCTTCGGTCAGGGCGCTTGGTCATCCTGCAAATCATGATGCATGCTTCCATCGGGGAGTTATAGAAGAGGTTTGGACCGAGCCCGATCACGCACTCCACCACATCACTGCGGACGAGTTTCTCGCGCATGACGCTTTCCTCATTGCGGAATAGTACTCCGTGCGGGAACAGGATCGCGCACCGGCCAGTGGTCTTTTTCAGACTAGCGATGATGTGCTGCAGAAAGGCGTAGTCGGCGCGCCCCTGCGGCGGCACACCTAAGAAGTTACGACCGTACTTGTCGCTCTCAAATGCGGTGCGATTCCACTGGCTAATGGAATAGGGTGGATTGGCGAGAATCAGGTCAAACTGCTGAAGCCTCCCGTGTTCAACAAAGGCCGGTGCTGCCAGCGTATCCCCGTTCACGATGTTGAAATCCTTAACGCCATGCAGAAAGAGGTTCATCTTGCCGATGGCGGAGGTCAGCGCATTGATCTCCTGGCCATAGACAGCCACGTTTCTCCACTCCTTACCCTGAGACTTCAAGTAAGCGATGGCGGAGATGAGCATTCCGGCGCTCCCGCATGTGGGGTCGTAGATGGATTCGCCGGATTCCGGCTTCAGCATCTCGGTCATCAGGTGGACCACAGTGCGGTTGGTGTAGAACTCCTGCGCTGTATGGCCACTGTCGTCAGCAAACTTCTTGATGAGGTATTCATATCCCTGACCGAGTTCGTCCTCCGGGCAGTTTTTGATGGAGAGGGTCTTGGTGCTGAAATGTTCCAGCAGATCTTTCAGCAAGCGGTCCGGCAGGCGATTCTTGTTTGTCCATGCGCCATCTCCGAAGATACCCTGTAGCTTATCCGAGTTAGCGCTTTCGATTCTGCGGAACGCCTCAACTATGGCTACGCCGACGTTTTCTGAAACAGCGCGGACGTCGTTCCAGTGGTAGCCCTTCGGCACGATGAAGGTATGGATTTCATCCTCATCGAATTCGGCAGCCTCTTCGCCATACTCTGCAACGGCGGTGGCAGTCTCCTCGTCATAAACATCACAGATACGCTTGAAGAACAGGAGCGGAAAAATGTACTGCTTGTACGCGCCAGCATCAATACTTGTCCTCAAAAGAACGGCAGAGCTCCAAAGATAGGACTGGAGTTCTTCAATGGTAATTCGCTTACTCACTGACATACCCTCCTTCCAGCAGGAGCCGACGCATTTTTTCCTCGGCTGCCAGCATTTCTTCATAGGCTTCAAAATACTGCCTGCGGATCTCTGCCGGAGGCACGGTCTCCTGCTCCTTCTTTTCGATGTAGTTGTTGATGGCAAGGGAGTAATCCTTCTCGCGGATTTCCGGGATCGTAACGACCTTGACTTTCTCGGTGACATCCTCGTATGCGATATACAGTCCATAAACCTTTTGAATGTCTTCCTCGGTCATGATGTTTTGAGCCCTCTGCGGAGTATAGATGCCGGAGGCGTCGATCATGCAGAGGCGGCCACGGTGCTCCACAGACTTGTTGTTGTTCAGGAAGAGGATACAAGCAGATACGCCGGTAGAGTAGAAAACGCCACTCGCCAACGTGATGATGGCCTCCAGCTTATCTGACTCGACGAGCTGTTTCCGAATTTCACCTTCCTTACCGCCTCTGAACAGAACACCCTGCGGAAGCACTACCGCGCACCGTCCAGTCTTGGGATTCATGGATTTGACCATGTGTTGGAGCCAAGCAAAGTCACCGTTTGAATCGGTCGGGCAGCCCCAAATATTTCTGCCATAGATATCGCTGCTGAATTGCTCCGATCCCCAGTTTTTTAACGAAAATGGGGGGTTGGCTACCACACAGTCAAAAGTTTGCAAAGAGCCTCGATCCAAATAGTTTGGAGATCTCAATGTATCTCCTTGCGTAACCTTGAAATCTCGTGCGCCGTGAAGAAATAAATTCATGCGCGCTATTGCAGAGGTGGCGAGATTTTTTTCCTGCCCATAGATCCGTCCATAGGTCATCTTATCATCGTTCATGAAACGGATGGATTCAATTAGCATGCCACCAGTTCCGCAAGCTGGATCATAGACAGTATCACCGGCTTTTGGTGCCATAAGCATAATGAGCAGCTTTACGATAGACCGCGGGGTGTAGAACTCGCCCGCATTCTTCTTGGAGAGATCTGCAAACTTCTTTATCAGATACTCATAGCTATCACCCATCACATCGGCGGAATAGTTCTTATTGCCAACCTTGATTTTAGACATGTGCTCAATCAAGTCTTTCAACCGTTCATCCGACAGTTTAGTTTTGTCGCTCCAATTTGCATCATCAAAACTGCTGAACACACCACTAAGGGTATCTGGATTGGCTCTTTCAATTCCATTCATGGCGTTAACGATTGCAGCACCAACATTTTCACTGGTTTCTCTGATATTCTGCCAATGACATCCTTCTGGAATTACAAAGCGATGGTTTTCTGGGAAACTGGCATACTCTTCATCTCCGCCAGACTCCTCTAACGCTGCCTGCGTCTCCTCATCGTAGACATCTGACAACCTTTTGAAAAACAGAATAGGAGTCACATAGCTTTTGTACTCGTCCTGGTTGATTGGCCCTCGCAGAATGTTGCACGCTTCAAACAGATGGGAGAATAGCTTTTGGCTTGTCGTTTCCTCTGATTGGGGAGAGCTGGCAGCCAATTCAACATCTGCCAGATCCATAGCAGACTTAATCATCTCTGCACGACCTCCTATCTTTGCTTTCTTTCCTGTTGAAGGGCTGACGCTGACACTGACCTCTCCACTGATGCGTTCTATCTTAGATGGGTACTTATTCTCAAATTCGAGGAGAATCTTCAACAGGCGCTCATCCAGATAGGTCAATGCATGTTTACGAATACTGGTGGGCACACCGTAATAAGCCTCAGCCACGGCCCCAGTAATAGCGGCAATCGTATCACTGTCGCCTCCAATTGAGATTGCATTCCTAATCGCATCCTCAAAGTTCGTTGACTCAAAAAAAGCCTCAAGAGCCTGGGGCACAGTATCCTGGCAGGTTTCGTTAAACTCATAGGATTCCCGAATGACATCTAGTGTAAAATCGATAGGATAGTAATTCTTCGCGATGTAGTCCTGAATGTCTACCATGCTCTTTCCAGCCAGAGACATATATACCGCTACAGCAATGGCTTCGGCGCCCTTAATGCCTTCAGGGTGATTGTGGGTTACTTCAGTTACTTGCCGCGAGAGTAAGATTGCTTCTTCAATGGATGATGCAACATAGCCACAACCACTTACGCGCATCGCCGCTCCATTTCCATAGCTGTTATACGGCTTTGGATTATCACTATACATCCACTTCCGAAAGGAGCCTCCATACCCGCAATTCGGATATGGGCGGCCAATGCTCTGCATGGCTTTAATAGTGTTATCACTCAAATCACTGAAGTCTGGTTTTGACCGCAACAGCGCTTCACAAATAGCCAGCGACATCACGGAATCATCCGTAAAAAAGCAATCGCGGGTCAATAAATCAAAGTCTTTCGAGCGACAATTGTGCCATTCAAATCGAGAACCCACAATATCGCCAATGACTGCTCCAATCATTTTTATGTTCCTCGCTTTCTTTTAGGCAGTCATTAATAGTACTGCTCAATGTAGCTGTATGCCTTATCAAAGACCTCCTTGTCCTTGATCTTATATTTGATCCACACCACGCTGCGAAGTGCTTTTTTTACTTCCTGTTTTCCGGCCGTAGTGTTTTGCCACCCATCAAACCGTACTATTTTTACGATACTGTCGATGTCGGCTACAATCCGCTCAACAATAACTGGTGTGTTGCGGTTCCTTACTCCATTGAACAATTCGGTCAGTGCTGCAATTCCTTTATCTACTTCCTGCTCAGGAACTACTTCTTTTTCGGCTTGCGCCGCTTCTTTCGCCAGTTCGAGGAGGAGTTTCAAAAACTCAATGCTGGTGATCAGACCCTGTTCATGTTTTTCACGCAACGCCTCCAGCTTCTCTCCCAGCTTGATAAACTTCTGATCTTTACCATGCTTCAGGATCTTAGCGACCAAATTAATCTCAACCTTCTTGGTCGTCTTCTTGATATCCTTCTGCTTTTCCAAAAAGTCATCGATTAAGTCGGCATCCATAGAGAGAATATCCAATGACTCATCGGCATTCCCGACCGTAACATTTTGATGAACCAGTTCAATAGTCTTCGTCCCGAGTGATGCCCAGATTAGCCCACCTCTACCGTCAGTCGGTTTCACAGACTCATACACGCGGGAAAGCCAGAGGTAATCTGCCTTATAGGGAGTCAAGCAACTGTCAGGGGACAATGCATCCCAAGCTCGATTTAAGACCCGATAATCAGCTGCAAATTTATCTTTATCCTTATTGGTAGGTAAACACTCTTGTGCAGCCATCAGGCCTTCCCAGCCCTCTACTGTGCGATCAACACCCATGAAATACTTCAAGCACTCCTTCATGAGGTCTGGCAGCCTGCGTTTAATTTCTTCTATGTTCGTGATTATTTTTCGCATGCTGCTTTCATCGAAGTCCAATGCTCTCGCCACATCATCAAAGATGCCAATATAGTCTACTATGAGTCCATGCGTCTTTCCTTGGTCATAAGTCCGGTTAGTACGACAGATAGCTTGAAGCAGAGTATGGTCTTTCATCGGCTTATCCAAGTACATAACTTGAAGAATAGGCGCATCGAATCCTGTCAGTAGTTTAGAGGTAACAATAACTAATTTGAGAGGACTGTTGGGATCTCGGAAAGAGTCTAATACCTTACTTTCTGCATCGCGATCTCTGCGATATTTTTTATAGCGATCTTCCTTGTCATTATTCGTATCCATGACAATGGTGCTCGCTTCTTCGCCCAGCAGTTCATCTAGAACTTCCTTATAAAGTAAGCAGCACTCACGGTCATAAACGACAACCTGTCCTTTATATCCATTGGGTTCGATCTTTTCTCTGAAGTGTTTAGCAATATGTTCGCAAACCTCACGGATACGCGAAGGATTATACATAATGGCCTTCATGTTCACCCGACGAGAGAGCTCACTTTTTTCCTCTTTGCTTAATCCAGCCTCATCTGTAAGTGCGTCAAACTCCCGGTTCAACTTTTCTTTATCCACATGGAGTTCAACCGGAACGGGTTCAAAGTGAAGCGGGAGTGTAGCGCCATCTCGAATCGAATCAGAAAAGGAGTAGCGGCTCATATACCCAGTTCTGTCTTCTTCTGCGCCGAAAGTAGCAAAAGTGTTTTTGTCTGTACGATTAATTGGGGTTCCTGTGAGGCCGAAGAAGAACGCATTGGGAAGTGCCAACCGCATTTTTTCACCGAGATCGCCTTCCTGTGTGCGGTGAGCTTCATCTACCATCACGATGATGTTGTCTCTCGGGTTCAGTTCACCTGCAACCTCTCCAAATTTGAATATTGTGGTAATTAAGATTTTGCGCATATCGCCACGGAAGAAATCTATGAGTTCTTCTTTGGTCGATGCACTGGTCAAGTTTGGAATGTCGGAGGCATTGAAGGTGGCAGTGATTTGAGTTTCCAAATCGATTCGGTCATCGACGATCACTACGGTCGGATTTTTGAGCTCCGGCATCATTCGCAGTTTCTGGGCAGCAAACACCATTAAGAGAGATTTACCTGACCCTTGGAAATGCCAGATCAATCCCTTCTTGGGGTAGCCGGCAACAACACGATCGACGATCAGATTTGCTCCTTCAAATTGCTGGTAACGGCAAATAATTTTATATTTTCGGTATTTCTTGTCAGTTGCAAACATAGTGAAGAACTGAAAAATATCCATGACCTTTTCAGGTGTAATCATGTCCTCCACACTGACTTTCACATCAGCTAAGCCGCCTTCGGATTTGTGGTCAGGCGTATGCCACGGACCCCACATATTAATTGGCATATTGACTGATCCGTAACGATAGCACTTACCTTCGGTTGCAAAGTTAAAAACATTTGTTACAAACATGGCCGGAATACTTTTTTCATATGCGGCAATATCGCCTGCTGCATCAAGCCAAGAAATTGCACTTCTCACTGGTGTTTTCAGTTCACCAACAGCAACAGGAAAGCCGTTGATCAACAAAACGATATCCAAACGCTTTCCGCCCTCTGCCTGGGGATATACCCACTGATTTGTAACAACGTATTCATTCAATGCCAAATTTTCTTTGCTCATGGTGCCGAAAAGCCGAATTGGAACCATGCGGCCATCCTTGCCAAATGGATAAGAATTCTCTTCAAATACTAACTTTTTGAACACTTCGTTTTGAGTAACAAGATTATGCGGCTGGACGGAGAGAATTACAGTACGCAGTTTGTAAATCACCTCATCGGCACGAGAAGGATCCTCGGCGATTTCCGGATTAAGGCGAATCAATGCTTCCTTTACCATCGGCTCTACAAGCACATCTGAATACATGCGAGGGAGTTCCTCTGATGGAATGTACCTCCAGCCATTCTCTTGCAAAGCAGAAATCATCATCTGTTCAATGGTGTTATCTTCGTTGAAAGGGTTTGCCATTCTTCCACCTCCTCAGCGATTAATGATCGAGTTGAAATTCAGGACTGCCTCAGCCAATTCTCTTGCATTGAGAATCAAATCCTGTTCGAGATCAGAAATAGCGGTACAAATGTCTTCTACCGGTTCTGTATGAGTTTTCTCCTCATTGCTAGCATCAGTATAGGCCGAGGGTGTCAAGAGATACTTTTTCCCGGCGATTTCCTCAAAGGTTGCAATAGAGCTAACGCCTTCAATTTCTTTGCGCTCACGGACAATGCTGGTAAGTTCGCTAATCCCTTCAGCAGAAATGGTTGTTACACCTCTTTTTGCTCTAAAGAAATAGTTAGAAATCTGAGGAGCCGCACCGTTTACGAATAGAACACCACTGTCGTTGGTGTCTTCCTTTACAACAATCAGTGTAGAAAGAATTGCCGTACCAGGTACTGCACCTTCCGGAAGCGAAATCACTGCATGAATGTGTCTGTTCCGAACAAAAACCTCCCGAATTTCCTGCACCTTTCCTCCCTGAAATAGAGCCCCCATCGGCAGATGAAGAACACCGGTTCCCTTGCCAGAAAGAACAGCCATCGCGTGCTGCACAAAGAACCAATCACTTTTTCTCTGTAAAAGATCGCCGTATTTGACAGTTTCCTCTGTTGCACTCAGAATCACATCATCATCAATACGCAGCCCAAACGGAGGTGCCATGATAACAGCATCATACTTCTGTTTCCTCTTTGCTGACAGTGGACTGCGAAGAGTATCTCCGAGCTCAATAGTGAATGTCGAATTGAATGCGAGCCACTGCATAATGGCGCACACCATAACGCAGTTAATATTGATGTCCTGTCCCTCAACTGTTGCGTTAGGTGCGAGAATATGAGCATGCATAAGTCCCAGTCCATATCCACATGCACCATCATATACAGACTTGCAGTTCTCAGAAACCGCAAGTCCAGCCATCAGCTGAGCAATAGAATCAGAACTTGTGTTATACTCATCGCGAGCTGTTACCCTAAGTTTAGAAATAATGATAGACATGATTTGTGCCGCAATTCCAACCGCTCGATCATCTGTGAGGTCCATTTTGGCAACCAAATTGAGAACCTCAATCATTGCACGATTAGTAGCCAACGGCATAAGGAACTGTGCAAGATACGGGCCGACACCATATCGGTTCATACCGGTTTGGTCAATGATTTTAGCACAACTGTCGATAAACTCGCGAACGGAGATTGCCCCACTTGAGAGCAAAGATACCAATGCATTGTAGGAATGGAAACTATCAATCTCAACGCACAGCATTTCCGCATTGTCCGAAGTGAACTTCAAAAAAACAAGGGAAGCCAATTCAGGCGCGTTCAATCGGAGATTGCCAGTTTTAACAGTATTCAGAATCTTATCGACCACATTCATATTCTGCTCGATCTTAATATCCTTCTCACTCATAGTGATCCTCCTCTCTTCCAATAGCATTAACAACCACGCTCTCTGCAAGCTTATCACAATGAACCAGAAGCTCCGATAAAAGGACACGTTTCTTTTGCAGTAGCCTCAACACATCAATGGCAGCTTTCTGGACTTCCAATTCAACATCCGGCACCTGAAGCGCCTTCAAATCGCTCACGCGGAGCAGCGGAACATTCATTCCGGTAGTACACTGTCGAAGTGCCTCCCTAGCTGGCAGAGTGTTCAGATATGACGCTAGGAACTCTGGCATGAAGCTCTCAGAAACGCCGCTTATAATTGCGCAAAATGAAGTGACAACTAGCCCAGCATTGTCTTCATCAATATAAGCCGCTTCATAAGGCGTAGATAGCTTTACGACGATATCACCCGCTTTGGTAATGCGGGTCTCATCAACTTTTTTTGTCAGTACCACTTCTGCAAGTTCTGAATGGTCTATACGTCCATTTGAGATTGCTTTGGGTACGATCACCCGCACTTCATCGACAGTGGTGAATCCATCTTTTTCCTTTTCCGCCTCTGCCGATACTCTACTCATGATTTGTCCCGTTGTAATCACAGCACAAATATCGCTCAACCTTTTCATCATTGTCCTCCTTAAGCTGCAATTTGAACTCTGAGCGCGTGGTCAATCAGATCTTGAACTCGCACGCTCGTGATATGTCCGATGCTTCTGGTGATCAAGTTTCTATCAATGCTAGTTATCTGCTCACAAAGGGCTGTGCTATCCGCTGTCAGGCCAAATCCCCGCAGGTCAACATGCGTGGGCAGCCACCTCTTTGGTTTGCTGGTTAACGGAACAATACTTACAACCGGTGAATGTTGATTACACTTATTGTTTGAAACGATGACCACTGGTCTCGTGCCACCTTGAATGGAGCTACCGGGCTGAGCTTGGGGTAACGCAACTTCACAGATATCATACTTTTGAATCTTATTCTGATTATTCAATGCCGCTCCTCCTTCGACGTGAGATAGTTCACCAAAACAGTTTGAACTATTTTTAATGTTCATCTTATGGATATATGATAGCATTGAACGCTTGCTTTGTCAAGATATTTCTTCAATATTTTTGTCCTATTTTTTATGTTCATAAAGAACTTGGTTGCAGATGTAAAGAGGCACACATACAGACCTCATTTTCTGTACGCATGCCTCCTTCATTCAGTCATTGGTTATTGTGGTCATCTCTATCGTTTTTCGGCTCCTTCTGCAGTATGCATCCTTTCCCAGGGAGAAAGATTAATGTAGAGCTTCTTCAACTCATCCTTGTCCCAATTCTCCTTGTGAATCGTCTCAAACAACTCCTCTTGCCGTGGTTGACCAAGCGTAAGCCGATAAACTGAGAGCACATCCATCAGATGGTCATATCTGCAACGATCCTGACTATATGGGTACATGGGAACGATGCGCTCTATTTTATATTTGAAGGGAAAATCATCAGGCAAGCACCAGTAGGGGATCAAATCTGAATGGTTCTGCTTCAAGGCCACTGTCGCACGATCCATGATCTCCTGCCAAACGCTCTTTTCAAACGGGAAAGCTCCGAATTCGCTGTCTGCCAGGTTCTGACGGATCGCATGGCAGAGATAACGGTTGATCCGGCCTTCCCGCTGCTCCAGATCAATTGGGTTTGACGGCAGATTCCAGTGCATGATTTTTCTGCAATAGTTATGGAAGTCCAGTCCTTCTTGCCCGATAGATGTTGTTGCCAGCACAAATGGACGGAAGGGGGAGTTAAAGGCGCTTCGGATGTTCTCAGTTCTCTGCATGGTCCTCTCATTGACCTGAGCGTTAAAGTAGCCCACTGCAAAGTGTGTGCGCAACCTGGATTTCTCCCGATAGCCAAGGAAGGATTCCCGCGTTTCAATCTGGATACTAGCGGTATCAACAAAGCCTGACTTCATCTGCCGCAGCAACTCCAAGTCACTCCCGCCCCCCAAAGTAAAGGCATATTCGTCAAGAACGGCCTGTAGGTTTCCCTCAACACAGTAGCTGGCCACATTCCAGTAATAGGCCTCATCAGAATCCTTCTTGCCATATAGCACATCGATGATTGCCATCGACTCCTGCTTATTAAAGAGGGCAATGAATTTGTCCGCGAGATCCATCGCCATCGTACCTGCCATAGATGCCCCTTTGAACAATCGATATGCGCAGATCGCCGGCGAGCCAATGGCCAGTTCTGTCAGTAGCTTCTCCGTACCAGCTGCAATACCATTCAGTTCATAGCTCGGCTCTTCGCCATCTAAGGTCTGCATGAGTGCCACTACTTGTGCAGCGCTCTGTCGAACAGCATGAAGTTGGTGCGTCTGCCGGAATTCCTGTAGAAGCTCCTGGACACGGCCACAAACGATCCGGCGTACTTCATCGACCGACCTATCAGCCAATTCCAGCGGCTCATAGAGCTTTGCCAGGGTTCTACATGGGTAAGTAAGAACCTCCTCCATCTCATCGCGGAGTCGCACAACCACTTTGCGCCGTTTTCGCTCCCCTTCAGAACTGTCCTGGGCAAAATATCGCATTTGTTTGGCATCTTCTCGGTTTCCGAGCCTGCCTACGGTAAGCCGCTCCGCCTCATATGAGGTAAGTCCTGCAATCATGCGGGGAACCATCTCCCAGCTGGAGAAGACCAGTGTCTTCGAATATCCTTTATTTTTATCGAAAACACTTTTCGTCGAATAATATGGACGAGATGCAGGAATCCATAAGAGCAATTCGGCGCCATTCCGTTCTCTGCTAAATGCCTCATTAAAGAGTGTCTGCAGGCGGCCATTGTTGCAAGGGATCTTTTCGTAGCGATTGATTCGGGTTCTACGCAGCAGCATGCTTGTGGATTGCTCTACAAGTCGATAGTCTCCCTGTTTCTCCAACGCATCGACAATCTTATCCTTGACCCGGTAATTCATAAATGACAACAGATATGGTGCCGACTTCACATACTCGATAGGAAACTTTCCGAGTGACAAAGAATCCATCAGCATCTGCAATTCGGTATATGACCGAATATCCTCGGTGGTTATCTCGGTCATCTCCGTAGCTTTGCTGCGGTCGAAAATAGCATCGCTCAATCGCTCTGTCCGGCAGACGCAGCGATACATTTCATCCTCTGCCCGCGTCTTTTCTGCGACCAGCACGGTGTAATGTTCTGTCTTAATTTCAGCCAAATGGCGAGAATAGTCACTCCATACCTGATGGAATTGATGTTTCTTTTGGTCATCATTCATCAGGAAATCCATGACCTGCATGAATTCCTGATAATGCCCTTCGCCTGTTTCTGAGAGCTCTTCAAGTGTGGAATAGGGCTTGTAGGGCGTCGCAGACAGCAAGAGCACCTTCGCATCATTATCTTCGATCAGGAACTTCCTTGCCAGCATGCCACTTTCCGAATTGTCTCCAGCAATCAAATCCTTGAATCTCTGGAACTCATCCATGATGACCAGGTCGGGTTTAAGTCGATCCAGACTAATACTCGCAAACATCCGGCGTAGCCCATTAACGGCTTCTCGCCGACGCCGGTGAGGCAGTTCCATCACCTCCGGCTGCTTGCAGATATCCAAAATTTCATCCAGAAAGGCAGGTTCGAGTTTGAAATATCTGCTGATTGCATCCATCATATCAGAGAGGTAGTTTCCGGTCTCTGCTTCGCATTCATCAATACGTCTGTTATATTCGTCAATGTTCCAATCCCACCACTGCAGCGTATGCTCATATTGCAGCAGTTGTTTCAATGGCCCCTGATATAACTCGAATGCGGGATAACGATGCAAAACAGCATAGATCAATGCACGCTCATGCTTTGACCCTTGGCCACCCGTCATAGAAAAGGAGGTCGCCGGGGTCATTGGTATCAACTGCATGTAACTGTGATCTCTCCCTGCGCTCTCATAGATGCGAAGGTGCTGCATCGACAAACGACTCTCCTGAAAATCAAGGCAGTCCTCTTCCGGTATGCCCAGCTTCCTGCAGTTCTGATTTGCGATGTTGATATTGGAGCAAATATAGATGACCTTGAAATGGTCATCCCAAGCAGCATGCAAATCAGCTACCTTCTGGATGACCGCGCTGGCGATGATCGTTTTTCCAAGGCCAACCTCATCTGCCAGCAGAACGCGATACTGTTTCTGCTGGTAAAGCTCCAGAATACGATTTGCAGTAGCCTCCTGGAAATCCAACGGTTTCAATGCCGACATGAACGATCACCTCCTCTTCACAGCTTCCCGGAATGTTCTAATCAATGCACGGAAGGAGTCATCAACCAACTCAGGTGATACCCGTTCCATAATTTTTTCAACTTCATCAAGCCGTTTCGGATAAAACGCTGCGGTGCGTAGCAGACGTTCGTAAAGAGCAGAAGGGATCACTGTCTCCGTGGTATCCGCGCCAATGGCCAATCGTTTCATCAGCTCCTGCTGCTCGATACCAGCCTCCGTGTAATTGTCTGCCAGCAGGAATGCCACATAAGCCAAGAATCCGCTCTTGCTCCCTATCACTGCGTTATAGATGGCAGAATCCCGATCTTCCGGAATTCCCTCAGTTGGAATCTTAGCAATACAGTATTGATTTCCACGTCGAATGACATATAGCTCACACAATTCCCGAAGCAGCATATTGTGAAACTCAACTTTGTCCTGCAAAGGCACAAAACTTGCACTACGGTATATCGGTGCAATTTCTGCCGGTTTCTGAAGACGGCCGCAGGAGATCGTGAGTTCGTATTGTTCTCCTTCTGCCTGAACTGAAGCTCCTTCTATGGAATCCAACACATCGCGCAGGCCATCCATCGTTTCCTCACTCTCGGGAATCACCGAGATAGTCGGTAAATCCTCCAGCTGTTCGAACATCGGGTTTCCTGTCACCAGGTCATCAAGCACTGCGCTGTAAGAAGCATAATAGGGCTTGTACTTCAACTCAAGCATAAACTCGACATTGTGGTAAAATGCGTTAGCTGAAGCGTTGAGAGATCCAAGGTAGAGATAGTGCTTGCTCCCAACCGACTTGAAATAGATTTTTGCATGCAGATCCCGTTTTGCTACGGATTGCTGATCTGCATCGCCCAGCAGTTCATCATCCAGGAGCATTTCAGAAGGTACATAAACATGCTGGAAGGAATCCCATGCTTTCTGTGTTACTGAATTGAGCCGGGTTACGAGGGTTGTTTCATAAGGCCCGTTTCCCAAGCGCTCTACGACACTATCACTCAGGAATGGTGATACCACGATAAGGCTCTGCGCATCATCCACCATCTGCGAAGCCTGACTTTTATAACGAGGAATGCCAAAGGGGAGAAATCTACAGGACTCAAAAGGATCCTCACATTGGAACTTTTTAACCCTCAGGACATCACGCGCTAAGCTGGAGATTGCGTTCTGCTTTCCAGCCGCTGCATACTTCTTAACGAAGTAAAGCATGTCGGCCAAAGGACGATTCTCTTCCTTTGTTTCCTGCCCAATCGTACCTGTTACCTCAACGGCAATATCCATGCTCCGATCAAAAGTCAGATTTCGGCTAAGTACAATCACCTTGATTACCGCAGCTTCCGTCTCGCTGTGATATTTAATCACCCAGAGCTTTGGATGGAAATTTGCGTTGCGTTCCAGGCTCACAGGAAAGATGCTGTTTTCCAACAAGGCGTAGACAGGGCGGATGTTTTGCGGCATCTTAATTCCATCTGCATTGCAGAAAATTGCAAGTTTATCGCTGCACTTCCGAATCGCTTCCAACAGGAAGAAGGGATTCTGTGTGGCTGAGCTGTCATAATCCTCAAACATCCCCAGCGACACTGGCACTCCCAAGAGAGCCTCCATGTCCAATGAGTAAGTCATTCCCACAGCGAATTCCAGGTCATATCCCGGAGGCGGGCAGAGCATTTGGCTGTAGTCCAGTCGGTTTTCTTCGGGGTTAAATTGTCGTCTTGCCATGCTCACGCCTCCAATCCTGTCAGAATGTCGTTGATAATTGTGGATGCCGTGCCAAAACGGTAGTCCAGCTTGTAGTAATGGATTGGTCTCTCAAAGCGGTAGCTTTTAGGGTTGTTGAGCTTAGCACGATTCTGCTTTACCAACCGTTCGCGCCGGATCAATAAGTCTCTTGCTGCATCGATGTCACCCTCTTGCAGAGCAGTATCAAAGGCCCTGAGAAATTGGCTGGTCATTGGGGGGCACTTTGAAATTGCGAGCACATCTTCCAAGTGAATTGAGTGATAGTGATCACAATAGCCTTTGAACTCAGCTCGAATAGCTTCTACTTCATCGTCATGGATACCACATCCATCTGCGTAAATGATGTTGTAAAGAAGATGCGCGCCATAAA
>ERZ836877.3545-NODE-3545-length-17475-cov-8.680941_pt1 | contig 17475 bp, 15 predicted proteins | sample MGYA00519469_ERZ836877 | MGnify/ENA primary metagenome ERZ836877 (study PRJEB31850, sample SAMEA3708809) | human gut metagenome | biome: human gut; feature: human-associated habitat; material: faeces | place: China | collected 2014 ... | reverse complement strand
GGTACGATTAGATTTTTTATGATATTTATTTGTCTGTATTAACAAATCCGCACCATTTCACGCTGATTCAGCAGATCTATCCAGTCTTCTGCAAATTGATGAATCCTTTCCTTCCAGTTCATTTGAGGAAGCGGCATGCATCTGCCAAAGGCCCAGATGTCATGGAAAGGGAGAAATCGCTGGTACATTTCCGTCAGGTCAAGGCTTCTATCCGCTTGCCAAAGAATAGGAACTCCGTTCTGCTGGCCAACGACAATCTTGTCTCCCGATGATTCCCAATGGCGGGTCAGCATATAAGGTCTGTCTCCGGAGGGAAATTCTGCTCGCTGTTTCACCCGGTCTGTCATCCTAAGAAGAATCTCCGCTCTCCATTCCCCTATCCTCGATACGTATTTTTCGTGATATCCGCGTCCCGTTTCCTTCTGTCTGGCCGTGCGGGTGGCGAACCAGGCAAGACCGGTATCCGAAATCTTCAGAGTCTGTTCCACGATATCATCCGGACTCCCATTCAAGGAAGGCCGCTCCGAAACAAGGACAAAATAATCTTTTTCCTTAACCATTCCCTCACCTCCGCAAGAAACTTCAGACTGCTTTATTTATATATTAATTCTATCAAAAAAATAAAGAAAGAGATAATGTAGATGTTTTTTTTGATTTGGAGGGAGATAGGGAAAGAGGGAATTGGAAAAACCAGGCGACCGGACTAAGGATGAAAACACAGTAAAACCTAACGCTGCTCGACGGAAATGAATCATTAAGAACCGTATAACCGGACTTCGTCCGTCAGTAATCAACCCTATCCGCCCTTTGGGCACCTTCCCCGTCTGGGAAGGCGAGTTTGACTTCCGCTGGGATTTTTCCTGACTGGCGTTAATTTCCTGCAGCAAAAAAGCCGTGACAAAATGCAGGATCATTTCATCACAGCTCTTTGTGATTCTTGTTTATTTTTTGCCTTTTCTGAATGGAATGATTTTGGCTGGTTCAGCTTTTTTGGGTTCTTTGATATAGAATCCGTCCACGTTTTGAGAGAAGGGGTTCAGGATTACTTCCGGAAGGTCGCTGTTCTGAAGGGCGGGGATGATAGCCTCAAGTGCTTTTCTGATATCCCAGAGGATGAGGTCGATGTAGATGTGGTGAAGGCCTGTGGCCACGCCCATGACTGTGCCGTTCTTACCTATGAGGTCCTCAATGGTTTCTCTGACGTTGAAGAGTGTATCGGGTACGAGGTCTTCTTGTATGTCTTTTGTGGGTATGCAGAGGAAAACTGGTGCTACAGGGAGGTCCAACAAGTCGTCCAGGTTGCCGTCTTCACCAAATTCGTAGGATGTGACCAATTCTTTGCAGCGTGCTGTGCCTGCAAAGATGTCGCCTCTCCATCCGTCTTCATCATTGATGTCTGGTTCTCGTGTATAGGGGCGCTCTTCCATCAGTTCCGCTTCCGGGTCGACATCAATTTCTTTTCCTTCTTTTCGGAGAAAGTCCGGAAGATCTGCCAGAGTCATGCGGATTCCTTTTTCGGGAAGTTTCTGAAATGAAAAGCTGTTGATATTTTCCTCAAAGGCATAATCTCCTATGGCTCTCATAAGGGCATCTACAGCCAGATCCGGTGCGTCATTTTTGACCACGTTTTCCAATTTATTATCAATTGTGATGTCGTAGTAGGTATTATTGTCAGGAAGCTGCATCTCTTCTACAGAAATATTGATTTCATTCCACGGTACATGAACTGTCCCGTCATCAATGGCTCCGTCTTTTTCTATTTTCCTGCCGACATGGATATTCCATTTCTTTGTGACCGATTTTGGTGCATGGTCTTTGATGCATTTCATTGCGTAGAGAATGTAAGGCCTGCCGAATAAGCGCAGGTAGAGATCATACTTCTTGCCTTTCCCATTTACGCTTTTACCGACGTTGATTCTGGGGAGGAAACCCAGTTCCCATGATGCATCCCTGACGTTTTCCATGGCTTTTAACCCCGGGAATTCACCGGTTCCGACCGGCCCTTTTTCTATTGCGTCAATAATTGCATTTTCATTTTTCTTGAATACTTTCCAGAAATCCTCTGCGCGCTTAACGAAGGAGTCATTGATATCAATTAAATCGTCATCATCATCGTAATCTTTGTCATCATCATCGAGACTGCCAGAGTCGTCAGAGCTATAGGGATCAGGCATCGCAGATAATCCTGCTGATATTCCTTCATATGTTTTCCGTATTTCTTCATATGTCAGACTGCCGAGGTCGGTGAATGGCTTTTCCTCAGGATCATCCTCGAAATCGTATTCGCCGATATCTCCGATGTCTTCTCCCATTTTGAGCAGCTTTATATTCAATTTCGAACCTTTGATCATTTCACGGATATCACTCTTAGATATAGTATCTCCGCCTTTCGGGTAAAGCTTCAGTGCCTGATTCAGATAGGGAAGTGCTTTCTCATCCTGGAAGGTAAGGGCGTAGAGGTGCCCCATGAAAAGATTCCAATCATAATCCTTTTTCATTTCATCCGCATGGCGCTGCATGATTGTGATGGCCCTTTTGCGGAATTTCGGATGATCGGGATTATCAAAGCTTCCAATTTGCCTGTAAATTTTTGCCAAAAGCAGATCTATCTCTCCGGTATGAAGGCTTGGCGGAAGATATTCCAGTTCGGCCATGGCAGGTTTCAAATCTCCATTTTTCTGCATCTCGCCGGCAGCATCAAGAATTGCCTCCGTACACATCTGCTGCATCACCGGAGGAATCGCCTCATAGAAGTTTCTAATATGTTTGATAAGATTTACAGCGGCTTCCAGGTCCCTATCCTGTTCTTCATTATTTTTCTTCATGATCTTCCTCTTTATTCCAAATGCCAGTCGTCAACTTGATGAAATATGCCTTTTTCGTCACGCTCGAAGGCAGAGCCGCAGGGGGCTTTCAGGAGCGGGAGGACGTCGGGATCAATGGAAACGATGGTGATGAGTTTGTAGATGCCAGAGTTTTCCGGTTTGTCCATGTACTCATGGCTTTCATCGCCTGCCATGAAGCGCCAGCCGCTGTCCCATTCTCCGGCGGGTTTCGTGCGATAGCAGAAGCCTACCTGCATCTTTTCCACAGCGACACGCTTTGTGGAAATACAGCCGTCGGGGCCTTCCCATTCTGTAAGCTGGATTTTTCTGTCCTCCATGAAAACAGCCATTTTCATTCTGGATTCATTCAGGATCACGCCTTCTCTATATTTGCCACAGCGCATGACTGAGTCCTCCTTGTTCCCAGGATTGTTATCCTGTATATATTCATTCTATCAGATGAAAGCCCCCTCGTCATTGATTTCCATCGTTTTTGTTCATGATGATTCTATCGCTCTGGCAGCAGAGGCATTCTTTACCATTGGATAAGAAAAGCCGGGCAGCGTATTCAGTTTGCCCGGCTTTTAAAGTTCATATGAAATTAGCTGTTCTTTCCCGGAGATTTCTTTTTGGCATAGGTCCAGTCGCAGGAGCTTTCGCAGCGGTAGACGCGGCGGAGTTCATCCCTGACTTCCATCAGTGCAAAGCCGAGCATGTTCTCGCCTTTCCAGTCGCGCGGATCTCTTGCTTCTTCGTCGTAGGCGGATGCGCCGATGCCCCAAATGGTGTCATACGGGCTTGCTTCCACGATGATGTTCTCTCCTGTGGAAAGGAGAAAATCACGCAGTTTCTTGTTCTGTGTGAATTTGCGCCAGTTGCCGTTGACGACAATCGAGTGCTTGAATTCGTCCCAGACGTCCTGTTTCAGGTAAATGACAGTGCGGCCGAGGGCCTGAATGACAGCCGGGTCGTCGCTTTCAAATATCTTTTCCCTGACTTTTTCATCGCTGAAAAGGTCTGCTTTTTCGGCCATCATGTACTGCTCCATGCAGTTATATTGATAGATGCCGACGGAAAATTTGGACGGATACCACTGGCTGAGGCAGGACTGCGTCAGCGTGCCGTCTTTTTCATCATGGTCCCAGAAGTAACAGAAAGGCCGCCTGTTTCCTTCTTCCCATTCTTTGATGAGCTGCGCCCTGGTGTACTTGGGCTTGCCGCCTTCGCGCCATGCGCAGGTCGAGTAATTTCTTGTAACGCAGAAGTTCGGTTTTATCTTCTCCGTCCCACCAGCCTTTCCAGGTGATGCGTTCCGGGAACATTTCCCGATAGACTTTCTTTTCCTTTGGCGTCATCATTTTGAGCCATGTCTGGAACTTTTCTGCATAAGCTCCGCCGAAGCCTGTCCTCCAGCCGACGGATGAGCGTCGGATATATGGGCAGACCATCCAGGGCGGAGGCATGATCCTCCTGCCTTGGAATTCGTTATACCCCGTAATATTCACTTTCATAGATCATTCCCTCCAGATTTAAAAATTCTCTTCCAAGATTTTCCCCCGAAAATCCGAAGAGGCATGACCTTATACGCTTATTTTATCAAAAATATACATGCACGTCATTATTATGACGATTTATTTAAATTTTTAAATAAATCTGCACAAAAAGCAGGTTCTTCCGTATAAGCATAGGAGCAAAAACGCACCGTATCTTGCAGTGTGTAGGTTTGTGGACGGAGGAATGAGGAAATAGAAAGTGGAGACTGTAAAAACTCACAAAAGAAGTATTGATGGATAAAACCGTACAACCAGCCTGCGGCTGATGGTAATTAACCCCTTTCGGCGTGAGAGGAATGGCTTTACTTAAAACTGCACCCCTTTCGGCCATTATGGAAATAACACAAACATTTCTGTGATTTCATATGTAATCATTGGTATAATGGCCACTTCCCCCGAAGGAGGCAGCCTCGCAAGGAATAAAAGAAAGAATTCAACTCTTATTTGTTTGGAACCTTATGTAACCCCATCCCTACATACTCCTTCCCCTAACGGGGACAGCTAAATCTCGCCGCCCTCGCTTTTCCCCAATTTCCCAATGAAAAAAAGCGTCCTTCTATTTCTGGAAAGAACGCTTTTTCATTGTTGATTAGTAGAGTTTTGCGCCTGCCGGGATGTGGTTGTCGACCATGAGGAGGTGGAGTTTTTCTTCGCCTTCTTCTTCATGGATGGCAGAGAGGAGCATGCCGCAGGAGTCGATGCCCATCATAGCTCTCGGTGGCAGGTTGACAATCGCGATGAGGGTCTTGCCAACGAGTTCTTCCGGTTCATAGAATGCATGGATGCCGGAGAGGATGATGCGGTCGGTGCCTGTGCCGTCGTCGAGAACGAATTTCAGGAGTTTCTTGGATTTCTTGACGGCTTCGCAGCTCTTGACTTTGACTGCTCTGAAGTCAGATTTGCTGAATGTATCGAAGTCTACATAGTCTGTGAAGAGTGGTTCTACTTTGGCTTTGGAGAAGTCGATTTCGCTGTTCGGCTTGAAGAATCCATCGTTGCCTGTTTCTGCCATGGCAGCTTCTTCAGCAGCTTTCGCGTTTGCTTTTTCCTGTGCGGTTTCCGGTTTCATAGCCGGGAAGAGGATGATGTCGCGGATGCTGGAGGAGTCGGTCATGAGCATGAAGAGACGATCAAGGCCGATGCCGAGGCCGCCTGTAGGAGGCATGCCGTATTCGAGGGCGGTGAGGAAGTCTTCATCGATCGGATGAGCTTCGTCGTCGCCGTGTGCTCTTTCTTCTACCTGCATTTCGAAACGTTTTCTCTGATCGATCGGGTCGTTTAATTCGGAGAAGCCGTTTGCGAGTTCGCGGCCGTAGATATAGGATTCGAAGCGGATGGTGTATCTCGGGTCCTTCGGATCGAGTTTGGAAAGCGGGGATACTTCGATCGGGTGTTCAGTAATGTGAACTGGCTGGATCAGTTTTGCTTCTACGTATTCATCGAAGCAAGCGGAGAGGATCTTGCCGAATCCGTCGAATTCGCCGTATTCTACATGGAGTTTGTCAGCAATCTTGCGAGCGTCTTCGATGGTTTCGCATGCATCGAAGTCTTCACCTGTGTATTTCTTGACAGCGCCAGCCATGGTGAGTCTTGGCCACGGGCCTTTGACGTCGATTTCGGTGCCTTCATAGGTGAATTTGGTTGTGCCGTAGGATGCGAGTGCGCAGGCTTCGACGATTTCTTCTGTCTGTTTAATGACGTCTTCGATGTCGCCGTATGCCTGGTATGTTTCGATGGCTGTGAATTCCGGGTTGTGACGGGTATCCATGCCTTCGTTTCTGAAGTTTCTGGTGATTTCGAAAATTCTTTCATAGCCGCCCACGAGGAGTCTCTTCAGGTAGAGTTCCGGTGCAATGCGAAGGTACATGGTCATGTCGAGTGCATTGAAATGAGTGGTGAATGGCTTTGCGTTTGCGCCGCCATAGAGTGGCTGGAGAACCGGGGTTTCGACTTCGAGGAATCCGTGGTCGGTGTACCATTTGCGGATAGCTGCCATCATGGCTGCTCTCTTGACGAATGTGGTGCGGACTTCAGGATTGACCATGAGGTCGAGGTATCTCTGGCGATAACGCTGTTCCTTGTCAGTCAGGCCGTGCCATTTTTCCGGCAGCGGACGGAGGGATTTGGACAGCATGGTGAAGTGGTGTACGCGGACGGTGAGTTCACCGGTATGTGTGGTGAATACGACGCCTTCGATGCCAAGGATATCGCCCATGTCGACGAGCTTCCAGAGGTCCCATTCCTTTTCGGAGAGGACGTCTTTTCTGAAGTATAACTGGATGTCGCCTGTCTGGTCGCGGAGGACTGCGAATGCTGCCTTGCCTGCGCCGCGGCGGATCATGATGCGGCCGGCGATGCGGACCGTGGTTTCATTCTTTTCAAGTTCTTCTGCGTTTGCACGGATATCAGCTGCATGGTGGTCCCATTCAAACTTTTCACCGTATGGTTCAACGCCAAGAGCACGAATCTTGTCCAGCTTCTCACGGCGAACGATCATCTGGTCATTCAGCTTCGGGCCGCCGGTCTGTACGTTCTTGTTCTGATTATTCTCTGCCATTAGAAATTCCTTTCAACTAGTGTATTTCTTCATCAGGATCTTAGTCGTCGATGCTGATGACTTTGTACTTGATTACGCTGTTCGGAGCGTCTGCTTCAACGATGTCTCCAGCTTTAGCGCCTACGAGGGCACGGCCTACCGGGGATTCATTGGAGATGCGGCCTTCGAATGGGTTGGATTCAGCGCTGCCGACAATGGTAACGGTTTCTTTTACGTGTTCTTCCATATCTTCGATGGTAACGGTAGAACCAACGTCAATGCGGTTCTTTTTGCCTTTGACGATGATCTGAGCGGTACGGATCTGCTGTTCCAACTGAACGATACGGCCTTCCAGGAATGCCTGGGCATTCTTTGCTTCATCATATTCGGAGTTTTCCGAAAGGTCGCCCATTGCAATGGCTTCCTTCAAACGCTGGGCTACTTCCGCACGTTTCGTGGTGCGAAGGTCTTCCAGCTCCTTCTGCATCTTTTCAAGGCCTTCTTTGGTAATCAGGGTCTTCTGCATTTCTGCCATGACAATTTGCCTCTTTTCTTAAGTATTTCTTAAACACAAACAAGACGCCCTGCGTAAGGGCATATTTCATAGTATATAGCAGAATAAAAAGTCATGTCAATGGAAATCGGGAAATATCGCGGAAAGGTTTCAAAAGTCTTTGAGATTCTTTATATATAAAGATATATATTATTAATATAATTAGTACATTATAGAGAAGGATGGAAATTTGGAAGGGACAGTGCTTGCTAAAAATGCTCTTTCAATTTTAAATGGTATCCTGATCGTTTGGGAATTTATGGGATGGAGAAAGAAAATAATACGACCGCGCTGCACCTTGAAAGAAATCAACCCGATCCAACTCTTTTAGAAAATGAACCCCTTTCGGCGCATGCGCGCCACTTTCCCCTGACGAGGACAGCTTCACGCGGAATAAAAGAAAGAGCTCAGGGATAATGTAAGTACTACCAGAATGGTCCAAAAAAATATCCGCACCCCCTCAGCTCTGATTTGTTTCGGACCTTTCGTACTCGAGTGCTATGCTAAAACTGGACAGGGGTGGGATAAGAATTTAGACAGCCTTTGTAGTATATTGGAATCAGAATTAAAAACATTGGACGCCACATTCAGATTTCATACAGGAGGCAGTCTTATGAAGTACACAAAGAAAGAGCGTATGAACATTGGTCGCCAGATTTATGAGGATCAAATCAATAAATACGAAGCTGCAGGCAAATACGGCATCAGTGCTCAAACTGCTAGAGAATATATGAGGATGTATAGGAACACAAACCATCTTCCACCTAAAACATCCAAGCCCCGTGATTACGGTCTTGCCAAAGCAAAAGTTATTCCTGAAGCGGCCAAACTCGATGAATACCAGAAAATGTCCAAGGAAGATCTCATCAGCGCCTTGATTGATGCCAGGATAAGAGAAGAGCGGCTGAAGCTTGGTTACGAAGTAGTAGAAGAAGATGATTCAAAAAAAAAGCTCATTACTTACGTCAAAAAGACTGCGAAGTAATCGTCGCGCTTTCCGGCTCCTTCCCTGTCGAATTGCTTTGTGAAAGGCTGGGTATTCCGCGTAGCAGCTTCTACTATTGGCTGTATCATACCAGGCATCCTTCTGAACAAAAGAATCGTCTTTTGGATACCATAGAACTGCTCAAGGAATGGCATAAGAAGTATCCATCCCACGGATACCGCTGGCTAAGGGCCAAGCTTCTGCTTGACACAGGCCTCTTCATGTCTGAATCATACGCCTATAAATGCTGTCGTTTGGCCGGGATCAAGAGTGTTTCCAAACACTATAAGTACAAAAAGCCTGGTGAATCCAGGACTTATCCAAATCTGCTGCTTGCAGGGATTAACATAGATGGGCCCTCGCAATGTATTGTGTCTGACATGACTGCATTCTACGTAAAGAACACATACTATGAGCTGACGATATATATGGATCTTTGGAATAACGAGATTGTCGCCCACGCACTTTCCTCAAGGCGTGGAGACCGTATGACATATATTAACGGACTGCACGACTACCTTGAATTTACGAAGAAATTCCCCGGCGTTAAGCATATTCTTCATTCTGATCAGGGATCAGTATATGCATCAAAGGATTTCAACCAGCTGCTCCCGGCGTATAACATCACACGATCCATGTCCAGAGCAGGAACGCCAACGGATAATGCAGCCATGGAATCCATTAATGGATGGATGAAAGCCGAGCTGTTTTCAGATTTTCATATTACTTCAACAGAGGGCGTAGCGGGTCAGATTGATGAATACGTCAAGTTCTTTAATGAAGAGCGCCCGGCATATGCACTGGAGTACCTTACACCAAAGCAGTACAGAGAAAAATATGGTTTTTAAGCAGGTTAATGCCTTTTGTCCAAATTAAGAGTTACACAATTTCATTTAATTTCACTTATTTATTTTTTTGACATCTAATTTTTGAGATTTTGTGTCCAAAATACGTTGACCAGTGCAGTACCCCATCCCATACTCCCTTCCCCGTCTGGGAAGGCAAGTTTAAACCAAACGACCGAGCTGCGCTCGTGGGAAATGAACTTCATTCGTCGCCTTCGGCGACACCTTCCTCTACGAGGCAAGGTCAAACACCCTTAACCCAAGGCTGCCTCTCTCCTCCCTTTTGCTTCTTTTTTGGCTGATTCTATGGGACTGGCGGGGATCTGGGGTGGGCTGCGGTCAATTTCGGGTCGGTGAGTACCCTTAAATTTCCTGAATTTCCTGTAAATTTCCGGGATAGATATGGATAGAGGATGATGGCGTGCGTTTTTCTTCGTTTTTCATTTTATTGATTTCCTGTTTTCTTCCGATTTTTCTCTCTGTAAAAAGTGGGGATTTCTTCGAGGCAGACTAGGAAATTCTTATATAAAATAATTCTTTACCTACGATAGCAAAAAAACTTTTATTCTCATTTTATCTTCTTTTTTCTCATTTAAAATTTGAAATTTTGCTCTGTGGGGTTATTTGGGGGCATTTTAGGCGTTTTCAGGCGCTGAGGGGCCAAATGGATTTTAGGCAGTATACAACATTGTGTATTTTTATTTTGTACATTGCATAATTATTTACATATAGATACTATGAAATTTGAGGTCAAAAGCTGAAATGCGCCATAAAATGGGCATTCTGAGATTTTCTGCATTTCTATGTCGTAAAAATGGATACATATTGATCTATAATGCCAATCCATGCCAATCCGTGATGGCTAGCGTTTTCTTCCGTTTTCCTCGTTTTTCCTTCAAAGTTCTCAAAAGTCCGTGGTACTTTGTGTTCAAAAACTTTACAAAAAAGTTTTAAAAAAGGTCTTGTCATACCCCTTCATCTGTGGTATATTTCAGTAAATAAAAATTCACCGCGCCCTGCAGAAGTGCAGTAGAGCAGCGCCTGGCGGTCTGCGTCAGATGGTTTTCTTTTTCACCCTGTTTCTTTCACCATAATGAAAGCAAATGGGGTTCATGCATGCCTTGATGATTTCACGACAGCATCATCCGGTTCATTCCGGGACAACTTTTCCCCCTGTCAGAGGATTCCCTCTGATTATGGAAGCAACAAAAGAAAGAAGGGAACAACCTTGTCTAAGAGCAAAAAAATGGGAGTCGTCCAGTTAACGACAGTCACTGCCATCAACATGATGGGTTCCGGTATTATTCTTCTTCCAGCTACGCTGGCTGAAATCGGGACGGTCTCTATTTTCGCATGGATTCTTGCCTCCATCGGTGCAACTTTTCTCGCTTACGCTTTCTCTAAGTGCGGGATGTACACGAAAAAGGTAGGAGGCATGGGCGGTTACGCAGAATACCGCTTCGGGAGAGCCGGCAATTTCCTCTCCAACTTCTGCTACACGATTTCTCTGATCATCGCCAACGTTGCTATTGCAAGCGGCGTTGTCAGCTACGGTTCTTATGTTTTCGGTTTCAACCTTGATCCGGTTGAAGTCTGCCTGGCTACAATCGGCGTCCTTCTGGCCGCTGCTACGATCAGCCTCGTAGGACCTAAGAATTTCGGCAAGTTCTCCACCCTGGGCGTTATGTGCGTCGTAACCCCGGTCATCGGCCTGCTTTTCGCAGGTGCATTCTTCTTCAGCCCTGACGTCTATGTACAGGCTTGGAACCCGGGAGATCTTCCTTTCTACGAAACAATGAAGCAATCCATCGCAGTCATCCTCTGGGCTTTCCTTGGTCTTGAAACTGCATGCGCTAACTCCGACACTGTTGAAAATCCGGAAAAGAATGTTCCGATCGCTGTTCTTGCAGGCACACTGCTCGCAGGCGCTTGCTACACCACTTCCACCGCTATCATCGGCGGCCTCGTTCCTTACACTGAACTGATGAATGCCAATGCTCCTTTCGGCCTTGCATACGCTACCATGTTCGGACCAACCGCAGGCTACATCGTTTCCTGCATGCTCGTCTGCTCCTGCTTCGTATCCCTGACCGCTTGGCAGTTCACCGTTTCTGAAGTAGCTAGAGAAGCTTCCTCCACCGGACTCTTCCCGAAGTTCCTTTCCACTGTAAACCGTTTCCGTTCTCCATATGCAGCTATCGGTACTCTGGTAGCTATCCAGATCGTCATGACTCTCTCCACCATGAGCCCGACCCTGCTTAAGCAGTTCAACGTACTCATCAACTTGGCTGTCATGATCAACCTGATTCCTTACCTCCTGGCTATGGCAGCTGTCGCTGATCTCCAGAAGGTAGAAATGATTCCGCATGACAAAGCAAAGCTTGCCAACATGGCAGCTATCGTCGGCGGCATCTACAGCGTATACGCAGTATACGGCTGCGGCTGGTCTGTCATTCTGGAAGGCGCCTTCGTAACAGCTATGGGTCTCCTGATTTACTTCATCGTTTCTCCAAAGCTCCGCTACAGCGCTCCGCGTATGGAAACCTATCCGCCAATCAAGAAATAATTGAACGTGAAAATCTCCGCAGAAATGCGGAGATTTTTTGTGGGCGGATTAAGGAATGATATCTGGGCTTGAGCCGGAGGGAAAACTGTAAACAGATACAGCATGTCCCCAGCCGCAGGCTGGTTGTGATGTTTAGCAATCATCCAGTCAGAAGTCATGAAAAACCGTACAACCGCGATAAGATCGCGCAGAACTGCACCCCTTTCTGCCGCATCCGCGCCATCCTTCCCCGTTGGGGCAGGTCAAAACCTTCCTGTACAGCTTCTTCCGCTATTATCAAATTCTTCATTGAAAAAGGCAGCCGTCGGCTGCCTTTTCATTTCCTTTCCCCTCTTATTTCATCTTGGGTTTCGGGAACATTTTCTCTTCTATTTCTTCTTTTGCTTTTCTGACGAAGGAGAGCATTTCACGGTCAAGGGGGTAGCGGATGACGCAGCCCGGGGAGACGATGATTCTTCTTCCTCCTGTCTGGCGAAGGGTTTCGTAGATTTGTCTTTCTATTTCGTTCTTATGGCCTTCTGTGATGTCCATGCGTTCGAGGCCTGCCATGAGGCATTTGCCTGTCAGGAGGGCCGCTTCGCCGATTTCCGGAAGGGATTCCCATGCGTGCCAGTTGAAAATCTGGACAGGGTATTTCCTTAAAAGCGGGAACATGATGTCCGGGCCGTGGGCGTGGAGGACGTTGCACCAGCCGGAGGAGGCGGAGAGGACGGCGAGGTCATAGGGCATGCCGTATTCTTTGTAGAAGGACTCTTCTGTCTTGGCATAGGAAGAGAGCTGTGTGGCAAAAAAGATGCCGTCAGCGCCCATTTCGATGACGCGCTGAACAAGTGCGCATGTCGTCTCGGTAATGGCTGTAAGGGCCTTTTTTACGCGTTCTCCGTGGCCTTCCTGGATGTGCTTCATCATGTCAGGGCAAAGCTTGGATGCTGTGGTGAGCGGGCTGAAGATGGTGAATACGACGGGGACTTCTCCCTGTGTCTTATCAAGGAGGAGACGCAGGTATTTCTGCTCGCGGGCCAGGGCGCCTTCATTGACGGAGACAGATGTGACTTTTTCCCAGTCTTCAGGAGTCTTGACGGGTGTGTCGACGATCTTGGCTACGCCGCCTTTTTCTATTTCGGAGTAGTCGACTTTGACGCCGAAGTCCTCGACGCTGTACATGCCATTGTTCATGGTTTTCAGGATGTCCACGTCGTAAGTCTTGTAGAAATCATAGGTATGTTCTGCATTGGCCACAGGATCGAGATCGATGCCGGGCAGGTGCGACCAGAGGGAATAGGGAATGCGGTCGACGTGTTCACCAAGGATAACAGCTTCGATGCGTTCTTTCTTGGTCATGGGTTTCAGGATTTTCTTCTTTTTCATAATTCCTCCTTTACCAGGCAGCGACGGTGCCGTCGGCTCTTGGTTCTGTAGCGCCCATGAGGACGCCTTCTTCATTTCTCCAGATCATTTCTCCGCGTCCGAAGCCCTGCAGGTCATCTTTGATGATGATGTCATGGCCGCGTTTCCGGAGCTGTTCTACCAGGTATGGATCAAAGCCTCTTTCGACCTGGAATGATTTCCCGCCGACCCACTGCCAGCGCGGACAGTCGAGGGCCTCCTGCGGGTTCATGCCGAAGTCGAGTGTATTTGTGATGACTTGCAGATGGCCCTGCGGCTGCATGAAGCCTCCCATGACGCCAAAGGGTCCAACGGCTCTTCCCTCTTTTGTAAGGAAGCCGGGGATGATTGTATGGTAGGTGCGTTTCCTCGGTGCCAGGCAGTTGTCATGGTTTTCGTCCAGGCTGAAGTTGGCGCCTCTGTCCTGAAGAGCAATGCCGGTCCCAGGGATGACGATGCCGCTTCCAAAGTAGTTGTAGTTGCTCTGGATATAGGAAACCATGTTTCCTTCGCCGTCTGCCGTGGAAAGGTAAACGGTGCCGCCGCATCTGGGATCGCCGGCTTCAGGTTCCCTTGCCGTTTCTCCGATGAGGGATCTTCTTTCTTCGGCATAGCGGTCAGAGAGGAGTTCTTCTACGGTCCTTGTCATGCAGGATGGCTCGGTGATGTATTTCTTGCCGTCCGCATAGGCAAGCTTCATGGCTTCGAACTGGCGGTGCAGTGTCTCTACGGTGTCTCTTTCCGTGAAATCGTATCCTTTGAGGATGTTGAGCGCCATGAGAGGCACGATGCCATGGCCGTTCGGAGGAGGTTCCCATACGTCATAGCCTCTGTAATTGATGCTGACGGGATCGACCCATTCCGGATTCCATGCGGAGAGGTCTTCTTTCCGAAGGTACCCGCCGGTCTCTCTGGCAAAGGCATCGATGATGTCTGCAATGCATCCTGCATAGAGAGCAGCCGTCTCGGATTCTGCGATTTCTTCCAGCGTATCGGCATGGTCCTTCAGGCGGACGATTTCGCCCGGACGCGGCGCTCTTCCTGCATTAAGGAAGGTATCGAACCAGCCGGAAAAGGCAGGATCTTCTGCATAGACGGAAAGGGCTTTCCTCTCCTGCTCCCACTCGTGAGCAACGAAGGGCGAAATGGCATAGCCGTACCTGGCGTATCCGATGGCCGGTTCGAAGAGTTTCCTGAAGGGAAGGCGCCCGAAGCGGCGGGAGAGTTCTCTCCATGCGGCAGGCGCGCCCGGCACGGTGACGGGAAGCCAGCCGCGGATCGGCATTTCCGTGTGCCCCATGCCTCTTACGATGTCTGCACTGATAGCACCTGGGGCAAAGCCGCTGCTGTTTAATCCATAGAGATGATCCTTCATCCAGATGATGGCAAAAGCATCGCTTCCGATGCCATTGGACACCGGTTCTACAACGGTCAGGCAGATGGCTGTCGCAATCGCTGCGTCGACGGCGTTGCCGCCTGCTTTCAGCATGTCCATGCCTGCGCCGGCTGCGAGCTGGGATGCCGTAGCAACCATGCCGCAGTTTCCGAAGACGACGCTTCTTCTGGACGGATAGCGGTAGCGCTGCCCTAGATTAAAGTTTATATTCATGATTCCTCCCCTGATTTGCGGACTGGCCGCGTATTTCCCTCGAAAATACTGGGATTTTTTTTCTATTATACTTCATCGATGCACCCTTCCCCAACCCGTTTCGGGCAATAAAAAAAGACCCCGGTTGAGGAGCCTTTTTCTATCATTCTTATTTCATATTGGCAGCAGCCCAGTCAGCTTTGAAGCGTGCAATGCCGTTGTCTGTCAGCGGGTGTTTCATGGCATCCATGAGTACCTGGAACGGAACGGTAGCAATGTCAGCGCCTGCGAGTGCGCACTGGGAGATGTGCTGCGGCTTTCTGATGGAAGCAGCAATGATCTTTGTATCGATGTCGTGGATTTCAAAGATTTCAGAGATGGTCTGAATGAGTTCCACGCCGTCCCAGCCGATGTCATCGATGCGGCCAACGAACGGGCTGACGAAGGATGCGCCTGCGCGTGCTGCAAGCAGTGCCTGGTTAGCAGAGAAGACGAGGGTAACGTTTGTGCGGATGCCAAGTTTCTTCAGACCTTTGACGGCTTTCATGCCTTCCGGGGTCATCGGTACTTTGACAACTACATGCGGATCAAGGCCTGCGAGGACCTGTCCTTCTGCAATCATTCCTTCTGCGTCATCAGCGAGCACTTCAGCGGAAATAGGGCCGTCCACGATGGAGGCGATTTCCTTAATGACTGCATGGAAGTCCTTTCCTTCCTTGGCGATCAGGGACGGGTTCGTCGTTACGCCGGAAATGAATCCCATGTCATTGGCTTTGCGAATGGCTTCGACATCAGCGGTATCAATAAAAAATTCCATTTCTTTCTCCTTTTATCTTTATAATATATTCAGCATGTATTCCATTTTTGCACTGATTCGGCGGAATGTCAATAATAAAAGGAATGCATGTAAAAATAGCATACTAGAAACAGGATTTCATCCAGGGCGATATAGGAGGAAATGCCGCAAAATACAGTGTTTTCCGGCATTTTTCACGATGAGGGAGCAAGACCTCCATTTCCCTTCCATGATGAAAAGACAAGCGTATACATTATGAGGCGCAGGGAAAATCCCCTCATGGGCATTCTCAGCCCTTTTCTATCTATAAAACGCGATGGGACGCCGTGAGAAGCGAATTTCTCGCTTATCTTCCCTTATTCACCCATATGTGGCGGAATTCATAGTCAAATGAATGATTTTATTGATGGATATCGTTTCGAATCGAGAAAATTTCATCAACTTGACGTGCAAGTAATAAATCTGCATGATAGTTGACTTATAATGCATATAATACCTTACTCATTGATTATTGATAGATAAACAGGTATAATTAGGGACAAAGTAATCAGATGCTTTTTTTATTCATTTCCATACCTGAACCTAGGAGGGTCCCATGAAATTAACACTCCTCGCTCTGAGCTATTTCCAGAAAACCGCCGAGCTGCAGCACCTGACGAAAGCTGCAGAGGCACTTCATATTTCACAGCCGTCCCTCTCCCACACGATCAAAGTGCTCGAGACCGAGCTGGGCGTGCCGCTTTTCTCCAGAAGCGGGCGCAATATCGTCCTCACGCGTTATGGTGAAATCCTTCTCCGCCACACGAACCGCATCATGCAGGAACTGAACGGCGCACAGAAGGAACTGGCCGACACGAAGGAAGCACAGAAGCTGACCGTCACGATCTCGCTTTTTGCTGCTTCCATGATCATCCCGGCTTTCCTCACCCGTTTCCGTCAGGAACATCCGGATATCCGCTTCGAAATCCTGCAGCAGCATAACAAGCCGGGCCAGACGAATCAGACGCACGTCGACCTCTCTCTTTCTTCTTCGATCAATCCGATCGAGAATGACCATTCTGTCACTCTCCTGAAGGAAGATATCATGCTGGCTATGCCTGATACCGATCCGCATGCCAAGAGACCATCTGTCAATCTGGACGAATTCGAAAAGGCAGGCTTCATCTCTTTGGAAGCAGGCGCAAGCCTTCGTACGATCACAGACTTCTACTGCCGCATGGCAGGCTTCGTCCCCCATGTCGTCCTTGAAAGCGACAGCCCGACGACAGTCCGTGAATTCATCCGCGCAGGCCTCGGCGTTTCCTTCGCTCCGAGAATCACCTGGCACGGCGTAGGCGGCGACCATGTAGCACTTGTCCCGATTGCTTCCCCGAACTGCCAGAGATACATTTCCCTTTCCTGGAAGAAGGGTGAAAAACTCTCTCCGCCAGCTGAACTGCTGAAGAATTATATCAAGGAAAACTTTGCTGACTTTGCCAGAGAATACGCGGGCCTTCCGCCGAAAAGATAATTAACTATAAAAAGGATGTGAATGATCAGTTGTCATTCACATCCTTTTTTTGTGCGTTTTTGTGCAGTTATATTCGGCTGGAGGATATATTTGTGGTATCGGGAAGGATTAAAGGATGCTTCGCGTTGCTGGAAATGAACCCCTTTCGGCCCGTACAAAACAATTGAGCCAGCACTGATATTAATATAGTGTCAATCGGTATACGATCCACTTTCCCCTGACGGGGACAGCCTCACAAAGAATAAAAGAAAGAGCTCAGCTCTTATTTGTTTGAAACGGGGACGCGGACAAAAAGTTGGACCAATTGACAGAGGTGTCAGGAGGTCAATTTA
>ERZ836877.3542-NODE-3542-length-17486-cov-15.400436_pt1 | contig 17486 bp, 12 predicted proteins | sample MGYA00519469_ERZ836877 | MGnify/ENA primary metagenome ERZ836877 (study PRJEB31850, sample SAMEA3708809) | human gut metagenome | biome: human gut; feature: human-associated habitat; material: faeces | place: China | collected 2014 ... | reverse complement strand
CAGGTGGCGGGAACTTCCTTTTCCTTCACCGCGTCGCCGCCAACGTGCTGGCAGGCGTAGCCGCAGGTGTCGCACTTGCCGTTCGTCCACTTGTGGTCGCAGGTGATCCCACAGCGCTTGCACTTGCCGGTGGCGCTGTCCCAATCGTGGCCCAGAGGCTCATCAGTGACGATGGTGCGAGACAGCTCCTTGAGGCAAACGGTACAATAGACCACATCGTAGTGTCGACCACCAGTGGTACAATTTGCATTCTGAATGCTTACCTTAACGATCTCGCCGGGGGTGTGCTTGGTGCACGGCTCGGACACCTGCCACACCAGCACAGGATAGCCGTTGTTGATGTTGGCGCCATCCGCCTTGAAGCCGTCGCCCAGCGTGGTCAGCATGGCGTCGGACTTCAGCTCAGCGGCAGTCTTGAAGGCGGTGACGTCCTTGGCGTTCTCGCTCTTTTGGCCCACCAACTGAGCGCAGGTACCCTCAAGGGCGTAGACCTGGAAATCGCGGTAGGTGTTCTGCCCTCCTCCGCCAGTGTGCAGTTTGCCCACGGCGGCGCCAATGGTGGCACCGGTGCTGCCCGTCACCTTGCCGGTGGTGTAGCAGTTGCTCACCTTGCCGACGTCATAGTTATGGGTGTTGGGATACTGCCAAAGACTATGGCTGCCTGCAATGCCGCCCGCGAGATTGCCGGTGACATCGCCGGTGTTGTAGCAGTTGGTCAGTTCTCCGATGCCCGTGCCTACAATACCGCCTGTCGTGCCGCCGGAAATGCTGCCGGCGTTATAGCAGCTCTCGATCAGTGTGACCGCGCCGCCACTGCAATAGCCCACGATGCCGCCTGCCGTGAAGCCGAAAATACTGCCGGTGTTCAGGCAGCGGGAGATCGTCTGCTGCGCGGAGCCCATGTCCGCCATGATACCGGCGGCGGTGCCACCATTGACCGCAGAAATGGCGCCGTGGTTTTCGCAGTCGGCCAAATCGATGCCCTTCGAGAGTCCCATACTGCTGTTGACCATGCCGCTTACCTTGGAACTGAAGGCCTTGGAAGTCACTATACCGTAGTTTTTGCAGCTCTTGATTTCAACTGCATTAGCCACACTATTTGCGATCTGTCCCAGTATACCGGCCACATGATCGTAATCCGACTGCACATCACCGTAGTTTACGCATCGAACGATACCTGTCACCCTGCCATAGCTTCCACCCACAGCCGCCACTCCGGCAAAGGCTGCGGTCGCACCAGCTTCGGTCATTTGTCCCATTGCGATCTTGCCGGAAACGGAGGCATAGTTGACACAGTCCTCGATCCGTCCCTGATACAGCAGGTAACGGACAAAAGCCGCGCCCGCCTCGCTCTTACCCTTGATGGTCAGGTTCTTCACCGTGCCGGTCAGCAGGTTCACCAACGGGGAGCCGGTAAAGCTCACCGTCAGCGTATGACCCTGACCGTCGATCTCACCGGAGAACATCTTGTCCCCCTGATAGCCAAGGACCGAGTTGCCGACACTATAATGATTGATGTTCTCGCCCAAGCCCTGCCAATCAAGGCCGGAGATGTCGATATCAGCGGCCAGCTTGGCCTTGGCATCATAGTGGCCCTGCTCATTCACGTACTGCTGGAACCAGTACATATCAGCGGCATTTTTGATTTGATAATACTCATCTGCGTTCTTCTCCGGCTCACCGGCCACGGTCACTTTTGCTGTTGCCGGAGCATAATGAGCCGCGGTGGTCTTGGCACCGGCATCCGTCGCCATAATATAATAGGTGCCCGCCTTGGTAAAAGTGTAGGAATAGGCGCCGTCACCGTCCATGTCACCGATCTTGTTCCAGTTGGCGTCATACACTGCCGCTTTCAGGCCGCTGATGGGTTCCAGCGCGGGGGACTCGCCGTCCAGTCCGGCGCTGGTGCCCGCCTTGAAGGTGGTGGCTGTCAGCGTCTCGCCTGCCATCACCGTATAGGCGTCCTGACTGAACTGGTTGAAGCCGCCATCCTTATAGAAGTCCCAGTTGGTGAACAGGCCCACGTCCAGCCGGTCGCCGTCGGACAGCAGGATATAGTCGCAGGTACTGCCCCAGCCCTTGCCCATCAGGGGGTACTCATGGTTGCGGAAATACATCAAATTTTCGTCGTGACCCCAGAACTGCTTCATGTAAAGGCTGGTGGCAGAGCCGGTGGGATTCAGTGCCGGAGTGCGGTTGCTGTTATAGGCCAGTCCGCCATCCATGTACAGCACATCAGTGGCCTTTTTGTAGTCCAGAATACCGGAGGTACCCTTGCCGCACTGGCTGGCGGGCAGGCCCATGTAATACCGCTCAATAATATAGATATAGGCGTGGAGAGCGGTGGGGCGCTCGATGACCGTATCGTTGTTGTAGCTGCCCCAGCCAAACTCGGTGCCATAACGGTAATACTTGCCCAGGCCGTAGTCGTCCAGATCAAAATAGGGAACGGTCACGTCCAGATTGGCCAGAATGGTGCCATCCTTGCCCATCAGGGGAATACCGTCGTTGGAAATGGTGACGTTGACGGTCACGCTGTCGGCGTTCGTTTCGTCGTACATGGGGGCGACAGCGGCAGTAAAGTAGGCGGTGAATTTCTGGTCTGCTGCTGTAACGGTGATCTGAGCGGTCTTACCGTCCCTGCTGGCAAATTGGTTGCCCGCCTCGTCGGCCACATAGTCCAGCTTATACCACTCGTCTTTTGGCGTGGCGGTGACTGTCCAAATACTGGAGTTGTCCTCATTTGCGCTAAAAGCGGCGGTCACAGAGCCATGTGTCGCGTTGCTGCTGGTAACAACAGGAGAAAATGTGGCCGTTTCATCCGGGTTCGCAGGAACATTATCGTAAACAAATTTGACCTGAACATCCTTGGACAAAACCCCGCCGAAAGCAAAGCGAATAGACCCAAGCTCACGAGCTATGGATACTCCTTTGGAAAATCCATCCACTGTACCGGCAACAAGATTGTAGTTCTCGCCTGTGTATTCGTATTCAACACCATTGACAACAACAGTACTGACCTTGCAGGTTGCCGTGCCAATCGTAATTGGATTGGCTACTCTGATCGTAAGTGCCCTCTTGCCGTAGGTAAACTCACCAGTTTCTCCGCCTTTGACGCTTGACGGTGTAGTGACGACCTCGACATTCTTGTCCCAGATATTGGAGGTCACATAAATCTTGGGTTCAGCGGCGGGTTCCTCCGACTGATCCTCGCCACCGGCAGACTCCGCGTCCTGCTGCTGCGGTTCCTCTGCCGGTGTGTCCGGCGTTGTATTTTCATCATTCTGCTGCTCCGCTGCGGGAACGGTCTGTGTTTCGGCCACAGGTGCATCGTCCTGCGGCGTGTCCACATCCACAGCAAAGGCGCTGACCGGCAGCAACGAAACCGCCATCACCAGCGCCAGCAAAAGCGAGACAATTCTTTTCTTCATCTCGTGATTTTCCTTTCTCGTTTAGATTTTTTCTATATTAAAAGGCCGGTGGCCTGAATTTTTGAGGTGTGGCAGGAGGGGCGGCACCCCCTCCTGCCCAATGGAAAAACACAACAACACACGTTGTTCGGCTTACGAATACAGGCTTGCGAATCAGCCATGCTTTGCTTATAAGCAAAGCATAAAGGGATATCCTTTTATGAAAAATCTTCCGATCCACGGAGTTGCCGAGTTCCGGCGAAACAAAAAACGCACGGCCAAAATGACCGTGCGCTGCACTTTCTCACTTCGGCTTCGGGAATGGCAAAACCAACCGGCACGGCGCACAGCGTATCTGACTTAGCCTGTCGCGCCGCGCTTTCCGCGCCGCCCGGGCATCACAGTGACCTTCTCGCGGGGCCTCTCACCCCATTCCGCCGCCGGGTTTTGCGTTTGCTTCGCGTTCACACCCCGGCGCACCGTCCGTGTATTCAATTTACATAACGTAGTGTAGCACAAGGCCAACCGGAAAACAAGGGGATTTTGGAAAATCGTGCGGAATTATTCCAGAAATTGCCGCAGCGGCCACTTTATTTCGGCGGGCCTAACACCCATACAGGCTTGCGGGCCATGGCGTAGGCCAAGGCTCTGTCCTCCGCGCTGCCTGTGGGCGGCGTGTCCCTGTCATAGACCGCCAGCACCATGTCCGCAATCTTCTTGTAGGCTTGCAGCTGCGCGTCTGGCGCGCCGGCCTCGCACACGGCGGAGATAAGGGTGCATTGCTCCAGCATCGTGAAGTAGCGCTCCCGTAGGTAGGGAGCCCATTTTGTAGTCTGCTCCTCATGAGGTGTGCAGCAGATAAGCATTAAGTCATGATCAGACATTCGCAGGCCGTTGACGATTTCAGCGGCGTACAGTCCCACGCCGCAGTCGCAGGCCACAAGGAATTGCGACACGCCGCTCTGTCGCAGCGCCATGATCTGCTGTGCCAATTCGATTTTCAGTTTTCGGCAGCGGTCGTCTTCCTCGTCAAAGCCCCACGGAAAACGCATGGGATTTTGACCGATGACCGCACAACGGATCGGCTTGTCCATATCTTGTTACCCTTTTCTGCCTGTAGCAGTATATTTTTGTCGTATTTAGAAAGCGTCTGACTGTTTCGGATTATATAATTGTCACTATATCATGTTAAACGCTTTCTATTTCAGACAGAAAGTAACGTGGAGAAACAGTATAATTTACTCATACCACGAAAGGCAAGGACACCCCGCATGAGTAAAACTGTTTCGTTCAAAAATAATGACCGCTTTATCCAAATCGGCATTGCCATCGTGACCCTCCGCAAGCTGCGTGGAATGTCGCAGGAAAAGCTGGCCGAGAAAGCAGGCATCAGCCGTTCACTGCTGAGCGTCATAGAAGCGCCCGGAACGGCACATAACTTCACGCTGGATGTATTCTTTGATATTGCGGACGCTTTGGAAGTCGATCCCGCAGACCTTATCAGCGCATCTATGATCCCTGACAAGATGCTGAAAGGCCGGAAGTCTTAAACATGAAAAATAGAGGGCAGAGGATTTCCTCTGCCCTCTATTCATCTGTGTACCACACCGGCCTTGCCGCAGTCTCAAAGCCGGTTCGACGAGAGATTGCCACACCGTTCGTGCCGGAGGCACAATGCACCACCAGCAGGCGGCCCAGCCAGTCATGGCCTGCGGCGATGCCGACGTGTTCATCCTCCGGATAGAACAGTAAGTCCCCCGGCTGTACCTCGTCCCACTCAATGTTCACGCAGTTGGCGTGCTGCTCTATGGCTCCGCCGCACTGCCCGATCACATACTCGCCGCCGCTGGCGTTGTAAAATACCCAGTCCACGAAGCCGGAACAGTCCAGGCCGTAGGGCTGCTCCGTGCCGGTGGTGTCGCTGCCCTCGGCTGTAACCTCCGTCAGCTCACCCCAGCGGTCGTCCCAGCCCAGCACCAGCGATTTGCCGCCCCAAAAGTAGTCCACCTTGTCCACCAGCGCCAGTGCATAAGTCACCACCATGCGCCGTTCCATGGAGAGATCGTCCGGCAGGCGCTCCCACACCTCCATGGCCTCGCCGGTGGGCTCCATGGTGTGACTGTCCGCGAGAACACCAGCCGGTGACAGCGCCGCCGCAACCGCGATTACCGGCAAGGCCAGCAGCAGGAACAGCATCACACCGCCGCCCGCTGCGGCTATCGCCTCAATACCGGCGCGGACGACCTTGCCTGCCGCCCGTGCCATCTGCTCCAGCCGCTGTCCCGCTTTGCGGGCGGCGGCTTTCGTCTGCTGGAGCATCTGCCGCTGGGCGGCGCGTTGGGTTTGCTGCTTCGCCCGCTGCTGGGCGACGGTCATGGTGGGCGCAGGTGTCTTTTGCGCCGGTTGGCGCGGCACTGTGGCAGTGTGCTGCGCCGCAGCGGTCTGCTCTGTTGACCGCCACATATCCCGCTGGCACACCTGTGCCGCCGTCGTTTCCTGCCGCTGCCGTACCTTCTGAGCGCGGTATTTATGCAGGGCGTACTTTCGCTGAAGCTGCCGCGTGGCATGGAAAGTCAGGCGCACGGCATCCAACCCGCCCTGCTGTACCTGCGTTGTGGCGTACTCCACCGGCTGACGCTGGTGCTGACTCTGCCGTTCCTGCTTCTGCTGGGCGTAATGCCGCTGCAAAATGCGCACCGCTGTCCGTGGCATGGTGTTCTGCTGCCGTGCCTTCGGCTGCTCCATGGCGGCGCGGGTCTTGACGTCACGCATTTTGCTCCCCCGGCTTGGTGGTCATCAGACGGTACAGCTCCGTGTCGCGGGGCAGCTCATTGATGAACGGCACAAGGCAAGAGCCCACCTTGATCAGCCCGTGGCCTGCCGGGGCGTCACTGACGTAATCCATCTGTGCGTCGCTGGCATCCAGCAGCTTGGCCAGCTCAGCACGGTCGGTAGGTGCCTGATTCAGCAGCACCAGAAACTCGCTGTTGGCGAACATCAGCCGCGCCGTATCGGACAGCAGGCACTCCTCCACATTCTGCGTAATGCCGGTGAGGGTGGCGTAGTATTTGCGGAATCGCTTCCAGCATTTGTAAAGAAATTCACTGGAATAGTTGTTGATGGCACTCTTGCCGCCCACACCAGGGCTGGCGAAGAACAGATAGATCTCGTCAATATAGACGTGGGTGTACCGCCCCTGCTGCCGGTTGCGAATGACACGGTTGAGGATGCTGTCCAGCATCACCAGCAGGCCGATGGGCTTGAGGTTTTCGCCCAAGTCCTGAATATCGTAGCAGATGATACGGTTGCGGGTGTCGATATTGGTCTGGTGGGCAAACACGTTGAGACTGCCGGTAGTGAACAGCTCCAACGCCAGCGCAATTTCATGGGCAACCGGCTCCTTCTGACGCATGAGGTCGTCGTAGAGGTCTTTCAGCGTGGGCGGTTCGCCCTCGTATTTGCGAATGTACTTGCGGTAGATGTTAGCGGTACAGCGGTCGATGATGGATTTCTCCTTTGCGCCGATCTCGCCTGCGCCCATGAGCTGTTCACACAGAGACATGATGAACTCGCTTTTCAGCACCAACGGGTTGCGCCCGTCGCCGTACTCCTTGGAGATGTCCAGCGCGTTGACATAGCTGCCGTTGGAGGCGGAGATGGTGATGACCTCGCCGCCCAGGGCGCGGATCAGCGGGCCGTACTCCCGCTCGGGGTCTACCACAATAATATCGTGGTCGGTGTTCAGTCCCACAAAGCCGATCTCCTGCTTGGCCATCATGGACTTGCCGCTGCCGGACACGCCCGTATACAGACCGTGACCGTTGAGCATCGCGTCGCGGTTACAGATGATGAGGTTGCGGGACACGGCGTTGACGCCGTAGTACAAACCGCCGGTGTCCATGATCTCCTGCGTCTTAAAGGGCAGCAGCACAGCGGTGCTCTCCGTGGTCAGCGTCCGCATAGCGTCGATACGCCGCAGGCCGTAGGGCAGCACCGTGTTCAGCGCGTCCTCCTGCTGGTGCTTCATAGTGGTAAACTGACAGCCGTGAGAGCGCCCAATGGCGGACAGCGCCTCCGTGTCCTGCTCCAGCTGCTCCTTGCTGTCGGCAAGGTGGGTCAACGTCACCAGCCCGTACATCATCCGCTGGTCACGGGCGGTGAGATCGTCCAGAAACTCCCGCGTTTCCTTCCGCATCTGCTCTAGGTCGTAGGGGATGCTGGCGGAGAAATTGTTATGGTGGTTCTGCCGCTGCTGCCAGCGGGTGATGTCGCTCTCCACCGCCATGATGCGCCGGTGCATCTCCGACACGGCCTCGTCGGTAGCCACCGGCACAATGTCGATGGACAGCATCATGTTGCGGGGATAGTCCATCAACTCCGTGATCATGGTGTCCTTGATAAAGCTGGCATACTCCCGCAGGAACAGGGTGCGTCCCACGCGGCCATCCATGGCATAGTGGTCAGGGAAGAATTGCAGCGTCTCCGGCGCGATGGCGTCGCGGAAGTCGTGGCCGCGCCGCTGGGCGGTTTGCAGGTCGAAGGCAAAGGCGGATTCCTGTCCCACGCGGAAGAAGTCGTGGAACAGCCGCAGGCGCTCGTTGAGGGTGATTTCCCGTATGCCGGAATCCATACGACCGAGGCCAGCGGTCAGGTCAGTTCCCACGCGGGCGAAGAAGGTGCGGGCCTCCTCGATGCTGCGCTTGGCCACGGACACGGTGATGTACTTCTCCTGCACCAGATTGTTGCTGCCGCTGGCCTTGTCCAGCAGAATGTCGTTGTACTCGCGGCGCATATAGTCGCGACCATCCTGCCGGTAGGCCATCAGGAGATTCCGGCTGAACTCCTGCCGGTTGAGCTGGCGGTTCACCAGCGTCAGCTTAATACCCGCGTCGATGGGTAGGCTGTTGAGAACGCCGCAGTAGCTCAAAAACAGCTCCATTTGCTTTTCCGGCGAGGCCACGGCATAATTGATGTCAAAAAAGCGCCAGGTCTTGGAAAACCTGCCGCTTACACGAAAGATACCGTCCTTATAGATGCGCTTGATGGGGATGGACTGCTGCACGCTGCGGGGAATGCGAAAGGCGTCCCGCTCCGTGCTGCGGCCCTTGAATAGTTTTCTCACTTCTTGTCCTCCTTCTCCCAAAGGTCGTATAGGTAATTCTCGCTGTGCCACAGCCGCCGACCGGCCAGCAGGAAATTGGTCTTGCACCATGCCCACAGGAATTGCTCCAGCGTCAGGCCGTTGTAGTGGAAGAAGCCTGCTGCCGCCATAGGCGCAGCGCCCACGATGCACAGCCAACCCAGCGTCTCGCGGTCTAATACGCCCCGCAGGGCGAAGTACAGCCCCACCGCCGTCCCCACCGCCAGCAGCGAACAAATAAGCTGCCGCGCTGTCAGGCCAAAGTAGACGGTTTCCTTGTAGCTGCGTATTTCTTTGTTGATTTTGATTTCCATGTGTTTCCTCCTTTTGGGCAAAAGAAAAGCACCGGAAACCGGTGCTTTTCTTCGTTGTTACCTTAATGAGCAAGATGTTGTCAGAGTGCAAACTCATATAAAAGGAATTTCCTCGGTATTCCGATGTCCACATATGTGATTTCGACAGTATCTACATAGGCAAATCCAAACGACATATACATTTTCTGTGGAATATCATTTCCCTCTATGCAGTCAAGGCGAATGGATTTCAGCCCTCTTTCTCTTGCGGTATCGATTGCGTGCTGCACCAATTGCTTGGAATACCCGCGACCGCCATATTCGGGAAGCACTCGCAGAGCATGGAGAACGACCATCTCTTTGTCTTCCGCATCTGTCAGCCATCGAACTGTGTGGTAAGCCTCGTCGCAGTCATGATTCATGATATACGCGGCAACGATTTGGCCATCTTCTATGCCGATAAACTGATCCTTCTCTGCAATCGCATTTTTGACCATTTCGTCCGAGGGAAAGCCTCCCTTATCGCCTTCCGGCAGAAAGTCCTTTTCTCCCAGAACCTCACACATACGGTCATAAAACTGCCGTAGTTCCCGAAAATCTTTTTCCTCCGCACATCTGATTAACACGATGACAAGCCCTTTCGTATATCAATTTGCTTTTCTCTAATTGTACTACTCAGCAGAATCGTTTGCAACCCAAAGATACGGTGCCTTTCCTGCTAATACCAAGGCAGAAATTAGCAAGAAAGTATAGGGCGATATTTTCTCACATTCCAAACATCTCCCGCACCACGCGGTCGGCACCCTTGACCAGTCCTACCAGCACCAGCATATTGAAGATCACCTCGCCCAGATAGCCCCACACCTGCGTGACTACCGAGCCACCGCCCAACACCACCGTGTCGCTGGCGGCGAAGGCCGAGAACACGATACAGGCCAGCACGATCACCGCGCCCTCCAGGCACACGCCTATATAGCTTTTGAGAAAGGCACGTCCCATCTGGGACGTGCCTTCTCCCGCAAAGGACGCCAGCGCCACCGGCGACAGCGCGGCATATAAATAGAGCTTAAAAAACCGGCCATACACGGTGAGGATCATCAAAAATGCCAGCACCGTAATAAGCAGGCACCCCAGCAGTGTCACCAGCCACAGCGGGATGCTGGCGAGGAAGCCCACATCCTCGATAGCAGTCGCCATCTCCGCAGGCAGTGACACAGCCGCTCCGTCGATGCCGCCCACGCTGCCGGCAGCGGCGGAGATGATACCGGCGCAGACCGCGAAAATGTCCACCATCAGGTCGATACCGTAGGTGACAGCCAACTTTGCCATGACGAAGTAGATAAAATGCCGCAGAACGTGTTCAGGCCGCTGAAAATCCCGGAAACTGGCACTGCTGCGAAAGATGCCAATAGCCAGAAACAGCACCAACAAACCGTAACCGATGCCCTGCATAGCTCCGTTGACGGTCTGGATCGTCTGCCAGATGGTGCCGCCCTTAAATGCCTGCGGCGATTGGGTCAGCAGCGACCACATCTCCGTCAACTTGTCATTCCACACGCCAAAGGCATAGTTGAGATTGTCAATGATCCAGTTGTTGTCCATGGCTTACACCGCGCCGATCAGCGTCAGAATCTCCTTGGCAAAGGCAATAAGTAAGCCACCAAACAGACACAGCAGCCCCTGCGTTCGCTGGCTGGCGTCGTGGCTCTGGATGCTCATGCCAACCTGTACGATGCCCCAGCCGAGGATAATGATGCCGATGGCCTTGATGACCGAAAAGATGAAGTCGGACAGGTTATTGACGATGGTCAGCGGATCACCGCCGGTTGCGTAGGCGGTGGTAACAGCGCATAAGGACAGCGCCGCGCTTCCGCAGATACTTCCGGCGATTTTCTTTCTTTTCTTGTTTTTCTTGTTCATATTCGTCCTCCAAAAATCTAAAGTCGTCTAATGTGCGGAACACATAGGGCAGATCCGTCAATGCGTAATCAGGTGCAGGCGGCGGATTGTGGATATAGGGCTTCGCGCCGCCATCCTGCGTATAGCGGTAATTGGGGTGCTTCTTGATGTTGTACTTTCTGTCCCGTACAGGGCTTTCGCTGCGGATCAGCAGCAGCGCTTCCCGCGTGGGCATACGGCGTATTTCGTCCGGCGTCATCAGCTCACGGCCCGTCAACTGATAGTTGATGGAGCTGGAGCCGCTGCGGCCCCGTGTCTGACCCCTTGTCCGGATGCTGATGGTCTCCTTGCCCAGCAGCTTCGACATGAACTCCAGCGATTCCGGCTCGTTGCCGCCGCCCAAAAACAGCAGTGTATCACAGTTACCGATGATGCTCTGGTATTCATCCCGATAGCGGGCCTTGATGCTCTGGATGTTCTGCACGATAATATCAATGCCGATGTTGTAGCTGCGGCAGGTAGCCAGCACCTTGGGATAACTGTCCGGCTGGGGAACGTTGGCCCACTCATCCTGTATCACACGCACCGGCACCGGCAGCCGCCCGTCATACCGCTCGTCTGCCCGCAGATAAAGCTCCTGAAAGCACTGAGTAAACAGCATACTGACCAGATAGTTCATGTTGCCATCGTTGACGGGGGTAATGCAGAAAATCGCCCGCTTCCGCTCACCCAGGGAGCCGAAGTCCATCTCGTCCTCCTGCATGATGGCGGCATACTGCGGGAAGATGAAGGCGGTCAGGCGAACGCCCGCCGTAATCAGAATGCTCTTAGCGGTCTTGCCCGCAGCCTTTTTGTAAACCTTATATTGTTTCACCGCCAAATGATCGGGCTCCCGATCCTCCAGCGATTGAAACAGCAAGTCCAGCGGGCTTTGGAATTGTTCGTCCTCCTCGCTGGCCTGTGCGCTGTTCAGCATGAACATGAGCATTTCAAAGGTCTGTTCCTCCTTCGGCGCTTCACTAAGCAGGTACAGCATAAGGGCGGAATCCAGTGCGATTTCCGCCTTCTCCCAAAAGGGGTCGTTGGACGCGCCCTTGGGCGGCGTGGTATTTTTTACCAGATTATCCATCAGCTTCAGCACGTCCGGTTCCTCACGGATATAGCGGAAGGGGTTATAGCCATCCGACTGACGGGGATGGATCAGGTCAAATACCTTAATATCGTAGCCTTGGCTTTTCAGGAAATGGCCGGTGGAGCGCAGCATTTCGCCCTTGGGATCGACCACCAGATAGGAACAGTTGGCGTCCATCAGACCGGGCTTGCAGAAATACCGCGTCTTACCGGAGCCGCTGCCGCCTACCACGAGGACGTTTAGGTTCCGCTGGTGTTTATAGCCATCCATGCCGATGGAAACGTGCTGAGTCAGGATCACGTTTGGCCCGTCCTTGTCGGCGTACTTCTGGTTCATCGTCTCCGCCGCTTCCCACTTGGCCGTGCCGTACTCACCGCCGGGGCGGCGCTTCTCGCGGTCTGAGCGGTATAGCAGCACCGCAAAGGCGCAGAGCAGCAGCACTACAATGATGCACTTCACCGTATACGGCGTCCAACGCAGTAAAGATGGGCGTTTCAGCACTTCACTGAAACGCCCCATCCATACGAATATATTGCTGCCCTCCTCATAGGCACTGGCGGCCGCAATGGCAAGGTAAACGGAGAAAACGCCCAGCAGCGCCCACACCACAGGCTTTACAGGCTTCATTCCATCACCCTTTCGCAGTACACCACATACCGCTGCTTGCCGCCGCTGGCATAAGGGTGGCAGGTTAGCAGCGTCAGCAGGTCGCGGTTCGGTTGGATTTTGATTTTTTCAATTTCGTGAGGCTGGATGATTTGAATGTCCATCACGGTGTAGGTCAGCGTTTCCCACAGGTTGGTGAGCTTTACAGTATCGCCCACATGCAAGCGGTCTATGTGCCGGAAGTAGTCCGCGCCACACCAGCCCCGGTGGCCCGCAATGACGCAGTTGGTGTTATTGCCACCGATGGGAGCTGATGTGTTGCCAAGCACCGCAGCACCTGCGGCGAGGTGACTGTCAGATGCGCCTAAGTAAATGGGCATGGTCAGTTCCATGGCAGGTATCTCCAGCACACCGATGATCTCATCATCAATGCCGTAGGCGAGCAGGCTGGCAGCAGGCTCCTCGCAGGCTTCCAAATTAACGAGGCCAGGTTGCTTCTCGTTATAGATGCGCTGATTGTACGCTTGCAAGGCCGCCAGCAGTTTGGGGTGCTGCTCCGGCTCGTCATGTTCAGCTAAAAACTCCTGCACTGCCGCATCTGTGTCGGCTTGCAGCCTGTGTCCCGTAAACACCGGCCATAGCATGACACAGACACCCACCACGGCCAGCAGCACCGCCAACACAAGAGAGGTCTTACGCATGGCGCTTCCTCCTAATGATCGCATACCCGCCGCCGACCACGGCCACCGCGCCAAGGCCGATGGCAAGGCCAGTGAGGTAATGCTGTGTCCACGAGGAAGCCACGGGCTTTTCTTCTGCGGCAGATGCCTGTTCGGGGGTGTAAGGAACACGGTGCCCTCGAACTAAAAGCCGGTGGGTGTTGATACCGAAAGGTGTGCAGGTCACCAACGTGACCAAATCCTTGCCATCCTCGATTTGGAGCAGGCTTGTGTCCGTAGGCAAGACTGTGTTGATATTGTCTACCTCATAGGCCAGCACCTCACCCAGCACATGGATGTAAAAGATGTCGCCCTCTGCAAGTTGGTCAATGTCTGAGAACAATTTGGCAGAAGCCATGCCGCTGTGAGCAGATAACACCGCGTGAGTGCTTTCGCCGCCCACCGGCAGAGAAGTTCCTACCACATGGCCAACTGACCTTTCAAGCGTTTCCGCGTTCGTACCATGCTGTACCGGCAGGTATACACCGATCTGGGGGATGTCCACATAAGCCATGGCACCGCCCACCGTGAGCTGGTCGGCGTAGGCCAAGGGAGGGGCGGAAGCCCCTCCCTCAGAGATCGTCGCATTGGCCAGCATGGCATTATATTGCTGCGCCGCCTGCCACTGGGTAGTCAGTTCGGCATCGTCGGTGTCCTTGATGGCGGCTGTGTAGCTGGTCTCTATATCCGAATGGTACTTTTCACTCAGAAGTTCTCCCACCAGCGGGTAAAGCAGAAGCCCCAGCGCCACAACACCGCAAGCCGCCGCCAGTAGCCAGCGTTTCACTGCTCGCTCTTATGCTTGCGGGACTTGACCACAATGAAAGCCGCAGTACCCAGAAGCAGAATACCGCCGATGGTGAACATCCATGTGCCGTAGCCGCCAGTCTTGGGCAGATCAAAGCCGGGGTTGTTAATTACGGTCAGGGGGACAATGGCATTGCCATCGGTCATGGTGGCGTCCTTGCCGTTGACAGTGGCAGAGGCGGTCAGCAGCTTGGCGCCGCACTGCTCACAAGTACCGTTTTCCTTGGTGGTAATCACGACCTTGACTGCCTCCTTGAGCAACACATAGCCCTTATCGGTGGCAATTTCGGTCAGGGAATAAGTGTCATCTTCCAGACCCTTGACGATAATATGGCCGCTGCCGTTGGGAACGAAAGTAGTGGCATCAGACTTCTTGGTGGTAACACCCTTGGCGTAGTAGATGCCATCCTTCAGGTCTGCGATGATGTAGCAGTTGTCGGTGTCATTGTGCAGGTTGAACTTGACGTTCTGGATGTTTCCCTTACCGTCAGAGAACTGCTTCAGCACATCCACGCCGTAGGTGTAGACATGGCAGCAATCGTTCAGGGTGTCAAAATAGGTGCTGTTCGTTCTGCGCCAGGTCAGCTCGACCTCGTTGGGGTTGTCGGTATCGCCCATCTTGGCATCGGCGGTCAGAGTGGCGGCGTAGGTGATCCGCATAGTGCAGTCAGAGTAGCCGCGCTTTACGCTGTCGGTGTAAACAGTGGTCGCCTCGTTGATCTCCGCCAGACCGGTTTCGGTCATCTTGATGGTCATGGTGTTGGCGGTATCATCGTAAGTTGCCGTAAATTTGCCGGAGTTTTCATCCCATGTGGTGATCTTGTCGGTGCAGCCAGCGTCCTTGAAGAACTCGATAACCACGTCGTTCTTGTTGTACTTGATGCCCTTGCTCAGAGTGTCCACATAGGTATACTCGCTGAGAGAAGAAGCCTTGGAGGTGATGGTGGGAAGGGTGCTGATGATCTGGTAGTCTACGATATCGCCCACGGAAGCGGTAGCGGTATGCTCGAAGCCATCTTTGATGTCGGTCAGGCTGCCGTTGTTCTTTCCGGTACTGCTCTTGCTCTCACGCACGGTCTTTTCGAGGTCGGGGTTGCCGGTCTGGTTTTTGGGGTAAATGACCAGATCGTAAAGCCACTCGCTGCCATCGACGGTCGTCATGGGCAGGGAAATCAGGAAGGGGTTGCAGGTAGAAGTCACGTTTTCGGGGACGCGGGTTTCCACCACCAAATAAAGCCCCTGCTCCATATCAGAAGCGGAAGTGTGGCCGGTGGTATCCGTCTCGGTCATAGCCACGCCGCCGTTCTTCACGGCAGTTTCCAGAGCATTTTTCACGTTCGTGGCATTGGCAGCGAGGGCAGCGGCCAGTTTGTTATTCAGAGCATCGCTGGTGTAGTAGTTGATGCCATTTTCGGACTTATGAGCATCTGCGGCGGTCAGGCCGATGGCGGGCAGCACGGCGTTGGAGCGGTCACTACTGTCGAAGCCATACAGCACGCCCACCTGAAGCTGACCATCCACAGCCTCGTTGCTCATGGTGATGTCGGCCACTTTCAAATACGTGAACTCCACGCCTTGAATGGCGTATTTGCTCAGCTTATCAATGACAGCATCGTCATGCAGGCCGGTGGAAACGTAGGATTCCGCATCCCACACGCCATCTTCGCTGGCTTTGGTAATGTCATATTTATAGATACTCAGGGATGCTTTCTTCGCCAGATCAATGGTAGGTTCTGCGGCAAATGCCGTAGTAACGAGGCTCAATGCCATAATGGCGGCCATGAGCATGGCGAATACACGATGGATTTTTTTCATGTTCAGTTGTTCTCCTATTACAATAAGTTTTGGTTGGAAGCCCAGCATCCAGCTGGGCTTCTCTCCATCTCATGCCTAAGCTACAATAAGGGAAGCAACTGGCTGACCATGTTCTCCTTGGGCTTCTATGTCCGCTAACAAGACTGTCAGCCATCCCCTTATTGCAGCGTTCGATTTGAGCAGGTTGAGCCTTGGAGTTCGTGTCACCCAATAGATTGAATCGGCAATGAGAAAGAGATGGATTCTGGTTGCGATTCATAGATGGGAGGAATGCACATGAACTCTGTAGGCATCGATATCTCCAAAGGCAGAAGCACGGTTGCCGTCATGCGCCCCTTCGGAGAGGTCGTCACCTCGCCCTTTGAAGTCCGTCACACCGACAGCGAACTGAGCGAGCTGGCGAGGCGGCTCAAAAGCCTGACCGGTGAGACTCGTGTGGTCATGGAGGCCACAGGAAACTACCATGCGCCGGTGGCAAAGCTACTTCACGACGCAGGGCTGTATGTTTCCGTCGTCAATGCAAAACTGGTGCATGGCTACGGGAACAACGATTTGAGGCGGGTCAAGACCGACCGAAAGGATGCCGTAAAGCTGGCGAACTACGGCCTTGACCGCTGGCTTACTTTGCCGAGGTATATCCCGGAGGAAGATACCCGACTGCTGCTGAAGAACTGCTACCGCCAGTACCGGCAGTACTCCAAGGTGCAGACGGTTCTGAAGAACAATCTGATCTCGTTGCTGGATACGGTGTTTCCAAACGCCAACCGCCTGTTTTCAAGCCCGATCCGTGGAGACGGGAGTGAAAAGTGGGTGGATTTTGTGGCTGAATTTTGGCATTGCCGCTGCGTCAGTGAGAAATCCGAAAGGACATTCACAAACAAATACCAGCGTTGGTGCAAGAAGCATGGCTACAACTTTCGTGAAGCAAAAGCGCAAACCATTCACGCCGAAGCCAGCGGGCACATTGGCGTCATGCCGAAATCTGAAACGACGAAGCTGCTTGTGGAACAGGCTGCATCCCAGCTCAGGGCGACTTCTGCAGCGCTTGCCGCACTCAAACATGAAATGCAATCATTGGCTTCCATGCTGCCGGAATATCCCGTTGTCATGGACATGTTCGGCGTAGGCCCAACTCTGGGGCCGCAGCTCATAGCTGAAATCGGAGATGTGCGCCGCTTTTATTCCAAGAAAGCGCTCGTGGCCTACGCTGGGCTGGATGCTCCGCCAAACGATTCCGGTGATGTGACCGGCAGGCACAAGAGTATGAGCAAAGTTGGCGCGTCGTCTCTGCGGCGGACGCTGTTCCTTGTCATGAGTGTCTATTTGCAGAACGCTCCTCTGGATGAACCGGTCTACCAGTTCATGGACAAGAAACGCGCCGAAGGCAAGCCCTACCGCGTCTACATGATGGCCTCCGCCAACAAATTCCTGCGGATCTACTACGCCACTGTGAAAGCCTATCTGGAGTCGCTGGAACTCACCGCCTGATTTCGCCATAAAGTATCAGCTGGCCGCCGTTTCATTTTTGAGATGCGAAGCGGCTTGGTTTGGTGCGGCCTTTTTGTGCACCACATTACCTTGAAATTTCTACTTGACTTTTCTTAGCAGGTCTTGTTCATAATTTAGAGTTGAGTTTTTTCCTTTTTGCGGGTATACTGGTGGTAT
>ERZ836877.3541-NODE-3541-length-17492-cov-3.286460_pt1 | contig 17492 bp, 16 predicted proteins | sample MGYA00519469_ERZ836877 | MGnify/ENA primary metagenome ERZ836877 (study PRJEB31850, sample SAMEA3708809) | human gut metagenome | biome: human gut; feature: human-associated habitat; material: faeces | place: China | collected 2014 ... | reverse complement strand
CATCCCCGCGCACCTAAAAAGTCAAAACGATGTCAAAAGAACATTGACATCGTTGGAAAATTATGGAGCTACGGCTTCAGCCGTAGCAGCCAACTCGCTGGTTCCAAGGACTGAAGTCCTTGGCCCATGCCACCTATCTCCTGCTGACCACGCTATTAAAATGCTGCCTCGCTCTTCTCCTCGAGGCCGAGCTATCAAATTTGTCTTCGTGTCGGCGGCTTGCCACCGTGTGGAGTTCCCAGGGCGGGTTAGATTTTTTCGACGTCGGCGGCGTTGACCCAGGCGCGGGTCGAGTTGTTGATTTTGACGTCGTACCATTTGCCGGCGACGGGGTCGTCGGGTGTCAGGACTGAGTCGACAATCTCGACTTTGGTGCCTTCGTGGATTGAGACTGTCTTCTCGGTCTTGTTTTTAGGCGTGCGCGGTGTCGACGAGAGATTGGTCGTCGGCACGATGACGACTGCCGTGTCGTGGGTGAACGGCGCGCGGGCTGTCTGCGACGATACGACGAGAAGGTAGACGAAGATTATCAGGACTACAAATCCGCCGAAGAAGCCGGTCTTGCGCAGCATGATGTTACCCGAGAAGATATAGAGGGCAATCGTGCCGCAGAGGACAAGGAAGACGAGGAAGGTCAGCCACGCCCATGCGTCAGGCGAGAATGTCGACACGATTGAGGAATGCAGGTTGCTCAGAAAACTGCTGTCGTCTTCGGGAGCGTCTGTGATGCGGGTCTTGACGAAATTGAGGTTAGTCTCGGCGTCGCTGTTCGACGGGTCGATTTTGAGGGCGCGTTCATAGTTGATGATGGCTTTGCCGAGTTTGCCCTGACGGAAGAAGGCGTTGCCGAGGTTGTAATAGAGCTCTGAGCTGACGCCGTCGTCGTCGATGGCCTTCTGATAAAGGTCGGCCGCGAGGGTGTAGTCTTCGCTGTTATAAGCCGAATCGGCTCTGACGGCAAGCGATGTCTGCGCGCTGCAGGTCATGGCGCAGACTGTTATGGCGAGGGAAAGTATGATTGCTTTGAGTTTCATTGCATTTGACCGTTTTATCGTTTCTTTACGTCTTCGAGTCCCTTTATGGCGGCTCCGGCGCGGGTGTAGAGTTCGCTGACCTCGCTGTCGGTGTGTGACGGAGTGAAGCGGGCCATCTCGCATTGGTCGAGTACGTCGATGATGTTGTCGATGTCTTCCCGGCGTGCGCCGAAGTCCTGAAGTTTCTGGGCTATGTTGTCTCTGACGAGCTGCGAGGGGGCGATGCCGAGCTTGTCGCTGAGGTAGCCCCACATGGCTTTTGAAAGTTCGGCGTAGAACTTCTCGTTCTCATGGGCGTTCATGAATGCGCGGGCCTGTTTGAGACGTTTGACAGCCACACGGTTGGCGCGGGCAAGCTTTTTGCCGCTGATGTCGGCGTTGAATTTGAGACGGCGGCGGTAGACAATCACCACACCGATGAGTATCATGATGACGACGACAAATGCGAGCCAGTAATAGAGCTTGTTGAAGACAAATACCGGAGTATAGAACTGATTCTCGCCCGAGGGTTTGATATGGAGAATGTCGTCGATAGTCTTGTCTATGGCACGTTGCTCGACGACAGCCGATGTCGTGGCTCCACGCGCCACGTTGATGTCATACGATCTGGTGTCGAGCGTGACATACTGCTTCTTGTCGATGTCGAAATATGAGAACGGTGTGCCGGGAATGGTGAACTTGCCAACTTCCTGAGGCACGATGGTATAGTCGATGCGGAACGTACCGGTCGTGTTAGTTCCGGCGATGTGAGTGTCGATGTCGGTCTTGGGGGTGTAGGTGTCGATGCTCGAGGGGAAGTCGATTACAGGCTCCTTGAGATACTTGATGTTGCCGGTACCTTTTATTATATATGAGTACGTGGCGGCTTCGTTGGTCTTTAGGAGTTCGGGCTGCAGGTCGGTCGAGACGGTGAAGCGTCCGACAGCACCGTTGAATCCGGCGGGTTTGGGGTCGGGCAGAGGCTCGATGATGATTGATGCGGCATTCGACTCTGTCGTTATCTGTCGTTCGACGGGACGCTGGGTTCTGAAATAACCCATGTCGACGGTCTCATACTGCTGTATTGTCAGCTCATATTTGCCCGAGTTGACGGTCAGTTTACCGTTTTTCTGAGGGTAGAGGAGGCAGCGTTTGAGTACGGCCGAATAATAATTCTGACCGTTATAGTTCTCAAGCTCGGCCTCGAGAGTCACCGGCATTTCCTCTGACAGGAATCCGTCGAAAGCCGGCTGCTGGGTGACCATGAAACTCGAGATGTTGTATTTGGTGTAAACCTTGATGGTGGCGAGCACGGGTTCCTGCTCGTATGCTTTCGATTTCGAGAAAGAGATTCTTATGAACAGGTCGTTGGGCGATACTTTGCCGGGTTTGTGTGTCGTGATGTCGTCGGCGCTGACATGTCCGCCGCCACCCTGGTTGCCTGTGTTCTTGTCAGGTTCAAGAATTTTGAACGTCGCGGGACGTGATGTCATGCGTTTGCCGTCGACATTGACCGATACTTCGGGAATTGTGACTTCGCCGGGTGTCTTGGCCCGGTACATGAAAGTATAGTCGACCGACGAGCTTGACGAGACACGGCCGTTGATGATCTGGCTGCTTGACATAGTCGACACCGACGGTCCGTAAAGCAAGTCGCAGCCTTTGAGTTCGGGCGCCGACGGCGCTGACGCCTGAGCGTTTGACAATCTGAACGTCACAGAGAAGTTTCGCCCCGCTATGACTGTCTGCGGCGGTATCAACCTGAAGTCGGCCTGGGCCGAGGCGATGCCTGCCGAGAGCAGAGTGATGAAAAATAATATGAAACGTAGACTGATAGCTTTCATTGTTTACCAAGGTTTATCTGTGGTTTTGCGGCCGGTGTTGACCTGCTGCTCGTTGACTTTCTTGCGCGTCTGGTTTTCTTTGTTCTGCACAGACTGCAGTATCTGCTCGGCATTCTGGGTCATCTCAGGCTGTTGTTGCTGCTGTTGCTGTTGCTGCTCCTGCTGCTGGTCCTCGTTCTGTTCCTGTTGCTGTTGTTGTTGCTGTTGCTGTTGTTCCTGCTGCTGGTCCTGGTCTTGGTTCTGATCCTGATTCTGCTGCTGTTGTTGCTGCAACTGGGCTATCCTGAGATTCTGACGGGTCTTGTTGTTGTCGGGATTGATGCGCAGGGCGCCTTTGTAGTTTTCGATAGCTTTGCCGTAGTCGCCGTCACGGAAGGCCATGTTGCCGAGATTGTAGAATGATTTTTCGGCGATGGTCTTGTCGGCGGCGGTGCGGGTCAGAGTCTCGAAAAGTTCGACGGCCTTGACGCGCGGGTCGTTAGGAGTGTTTTTGTTGTCCTCGCTGACGAGATATGTGAGGGCGACGGCCTTGTTGTATGTCGCGGCGTCTGAGAGCGGATTGGCTGTCAGCGCCTTTTCATAAAAGTCGAAGGCCGCGATAAAGTTACTGTCGGCAAAAGCCTTGTTGCCTTCGACGATGAGATTGCGCTCGGCTTTGGTCGATTTAACATCGGCCGCCGAAGCCGTGAAAGACCATCCCGCGCCTGCTGTCAGGGCGATTGCGAGCAGTATCGTTTGTCTTATGTCAAATCTTTTCATTTTGTCTTGGTGAAGAAGTTGATGTTTTTGAGCCATCCGATTTTGCGGTCAAGCACGAATATGTCGATGATGAGGAGGATGAGAGCGATCCAGGCGAATGTCGGGAACTGCTCGGCGCTTGATTTATAGCTTACGGTCTTGAACTCTGATTTTTCGAGCTGGTCGAGTTTTTCGACGAGCTGGTCGAGGGCTTTGTTCGAGGCGCCGTTGACATAGATGCCGTCGCCGGCCTCGGCAATGGCTTTGCCGGTTGTTTCGTCGACTGTGGTTGTCACGATGTTGCCGTCGGCGTCACGCATATACTCGCCTTTCTTGCCGTCGACAGGGATGGGCGCACCCTTGGCTGAGCCGAGGCCGATGACATCGACCTGGATGCCGGCCTCCTGAGCTGCCTTGGCGGCCTCGACGGCGGCGCCTTCATGGTCTTCGGCGTCGGTGATTAGTATTATGGCCTTGTGGACGTCTTCAGCCGGCGAGAAACTTCCGGCGGCCATCTTTATGGCTTCGGCGAGCGATGTGCCCTGAAATGAAATCTGTTTTGGCGACAGTTCGTTGAGATACATCTTTGCCGACATGTAGTCGGTGGTGATTGGCAGCTGGAGCTTCGGCTCGCCTGCGAAAATGACAAGACCGACCTTGTCGTTCTCAAGCTTGTCGACGAGGCGCTCGAGGGTTAGGCGGGCGCGGTCGAGGCGCGAGATGCCGTTAGGGTCGTCGGTCGACGACGCGAGCATCGAGTTCGAGACGTCGAAGGCAATCATGATTTCGATGCCGTTGAGGCTCTGCTCGTTCTCTTTCTGACCGGCGCGCGGGCGTGCGATGACGATGACGAGCGCCGCGAGGGCGAGGAGCTGCAGGCAGATCTTGACTGTGGGTTTATATCTCGAGGCGTCGGGCATGAGCGACTCTATGATGTCGAGGCGGCCGAAGCGTTTGAGCTTGCGGCGGCGCGAGGCCCGTGACCACATGAACAGCAGCCCGATGACGACGACGAGTATCAGGAGATAGAGATGTAACGGATATGCAAAATCAAACATAATCTTAGTCGTTTATGCTGTTAGGGTATCGATCTCAGGACGGTGTAGCGCAGCAGCATCTCGATGGCGAAGAATGCAAACGCGAGCCACGCCCACATCATATAATTGTCTTCGGTGTGCGAGAAATGGCGTACGTCCATCTGGGTTTTTTCGAGCGCGTCGATTTCGCTGAAGATGTTTTCGAGCACTGCGTTGTCAGTGGCTCTGAAGTATTTGCCGCCGGTGTTATCGGCGATTGTCCTGAGGGTGGCTTCGTCGATGACGACGGGCTGCCTGACATATTCTATGCGGCCGAACATGTTGGGGGTGGGGTATTCGGCCATGCCGTTTGTGCCGATGCCGATGGTATATATCTTGACACCCATCTCCTTGGCGACCTCGGCGCCCATAAGAGGCGTGGCAATGCCGGTATTGTTGGAACCGTCGGTCAGAAGTATTATGCTCTTGCTCTTGGCTTTGCCCTCTTTGAGACGGTTGAGCGATGTGACGATGCCGTCGCCGATGGCGGTGCCGTCCTCGACCATGTTTGTCGAGACGCCGCTCAGATAGCTTATGAGCTGCCGGCGGTCGACGGTCATCGGTACGCCCGTGAGGCTTTCGCCGGCAAAGACGACAAGACCGATATTGTCAGACTCGCGGCCGTTGATAAACTTGGCGGCGACGTTTTTGGCAGCTTCAAGACGGTCGGGCTCGAAGTCGCGCGCAAGCATACTGGTCGAGACGTCGAGAGCCATGACGATGTCGGTGCCTTCGGTCGAGGTGGTGTGCCAGTTGTCTTTGAGCTGCGGACGGGCAAGAACGATGATGAGGCAGCCTATCGTGGCGAGACGCAACAGAAACAGGGCGTGGCGCAGGTAGAGTTTCCATGTGCGGCCGACGGGCGCGAAGGCCTGTATCGACGACAGGGCCATGGAGGCGTGGGCGTTGCGCTGTTTCCATATATACCATCCGATCAGAGGAATGTATATGAGAAATAACCAGAGATATTGCGGTTGATATAATTGCATCGTTGCTTATTTTTTATCTGTTTGTTCTTTTTTTTCTGCGTCGGTTTCTTCGGCAGGCGGCAGGGGCTTTGAATCCTCGACAAACTTGAGGGCCGAGTTAAACGACTTGACGTTGTCGTCGGGGAGGGGTCTCACTTTTGCGAATTTGACGAAGTCGGCGATTTCGAGCACCTGCTTCATCAGCTCTGAACCGGGTTTGGTCTCGGCGTTGTGACGCATCGTGTAGATAATCTGTGTCGAAGACATTTCCATGGCGTTGATGCCGAAGCGCCCCTCGAGATACTGACGGAGGATGTCGGTGAGCTCGGTGTAATATTCCTTGTCACGGCCGCTCTGAGGCAGTTTCTTGGCCTGCAGCTCGTTGAGACGCATGACTGCGAGGTCGTAGGGCGGTGTCTCTTTCTTCTTCCTGACGAAGACGTTCTTGTCGCGCTTGAACAGCAGGTAAGCGGCGAAGGCTATGACAGCCACGAGGATGCCGACAAGAATCCAGACGGTCCAGTCGGGTATGAAGTCATACCAGCGGCGGTCGACCGAGACGATGCCATGCATGGGATTGATGTCGGTGAGACTGTCGAGGTCTACTTCAAGCACTTTCAGTGTCAGGGCTTCGGAACGGGCGGTGTCGCTGCCGACGGCATACGCGAAGGGCGGCAGGGTGAATGTGCCAGGATCGAATGGCTGGATGGCGATGTCGTAGACGATTTTGACAGAACCGTCGCCGAGCCGTGTCGTGTCGGCCTTGACCGACGATACCTCGATGCCGTTGTAATCCTGTCCGGCCTCCGGGGCTGACACAAGCTGACCGCCGTCGCCGGCATCGTTGATTTCAACCTTGACCGAAGCTTTGGAGCCTTGTATCAGGGTTGTCGAATCGGTCGACGCCGAGACAGACAGTCGGGCCGCGTCGGCGTCAAGGCTTATGCCCGACATTGATGCCGCGGCCAGAAAGATACAGATATATTTTGAAAAGTCAGACATTTTATATTTGTTTAGCGCGCGCCGCGGTTTTTAAAAAGTCCCATCAGGGCAATCACATAGTCTTCGTCGGTCGCGACAGAAACATAGTCGACATGCGACGAGCGGAATATCGACGCCATCCGCTGCTGGCGGTCATACCACCATTTGTCGTATGCCTTGCGCGTCTTCGACGACGAGGTGTCGATCCAGCGTGTGGCTCCGGTCTCGAGGTCGGCGATACGCATGAGCCCGACATCGGGCATCTTGGAGTCGCGGCGGTCGTAGACCTGAATGGCCATGACGTCATGTTTGTTGCACGAGATGTTGAGCGGAGTCGTATAGTCGCTATTGTCGATGAAGTCAGAGATGAGAAACATCGTGCAGCGCTTTTTCATGGCGTCGGAAAAATATCTGACAGCCGTAGCGATGTCGGTGCCTTGATTCTCGGGCTTGAACTCAAGCAGCTCCCTTATGATGAAAAGGATATGCTTCTTGCCTTTTTTAGGAGGGATGAATTTCTCAATCTTGTCAGAGAAGAAGATGGCTCCGATTTTGTCGTTGTTCTGGGTGGCCGAGAAAGCGAGTGTCGCTGAAATTTCGGCAATAATCTGGCGTTTTTCTTCGCCGACGGCGCCGAAATTGCGGCTGCCCGAGACGTCGACAAGCAACATCACGGTAAGCTCGCGTTCTTCTTCGTAGACTTTGACAAAGGGTCGGTTGTGGCGGGCGGTGACATTCCAGTCGATGTCGCGGATGTCGTCGCCATACTGATACTCGCGCACCTCCGAAAACATCATGCCGCGGCCTTTGAAGGCCGAATGATATTCTCCGGCGAAGATGTTCTGCGAGAGTCCGCGGGTCTTTATCTCAATCTTGCGAACTTTTTTAAGAAGTTCTGTCGAATCCATATATTGTGTCGGTTGGCGGCTTATGCCAGGTTATAATGCTCAGGGAACCTGAACTTTGTCGAGGATTTCAGTGATAATTTCGTCAGTGGTGATGTTGTTGGCCTCGGCCTCGTATGTGACGCCGATGCGGTGGCGCAGCACGTCGTGGCAGACGGCGATGACGTCTTCGGGGATGACGAATCCTCGCTGGTGGAGGAAAGCATAGGCGCGGGCGGCCTTGGCGAGGCTGATAGACGCGCGGGGCGATGCTCCGAAAGCGATGATGCCGGTGAGGTCGTTCAGACCGTAGTCGGCCGGGAAACGTGTGGCGAAGACGATGTCGACGATATAACGCTCGATTTTTTCATCGACGTAGATCTGGTCGACGATGTTCTGTGCCTCGATGATTTCCGACGGTTTTACAAGTGCCTCGACGGTATGTTTTTCGTTAGAGATGTTCTGACGGATGATGATTTTTTCTTCGTCTTTGCTGGGATAGCCGATGACAACCTTCATGAGGAAACGGTCGACCTGTGCCTCGGGGAGGGGATAGGTGCCTTCCTGTTCGATGGGGTTCTGTGTAGCCATGACGAGGAAGGGCTCGTCGAGAGCGAATGTCTTGTCACCGATGGTCACCTGGCGCTCCTGCATGGCCTCGAGCAATGCGCTCTGGACTTTGGCCGGGGCACGGTTGATTTCGTCGGCAAGGACGAAGTTGGCGAAGATCGGGCCTTTCTTTACCTGGAACTGCTCGTTCTTGACGCTGTAGACCATAGTACCTGTCACGTCGGCAGGGAGAAGGTCGGGGGTAAACTGTATACGGCTGTATTTCGCGTCAATCAGCTGCGCGAGCGTCTTGATGGCAAGTGTCTTGGCAAGACCGGGGACGCCTTCGAGAAGAATATGGCCGTTTGAAAGCAGGGCGATCAGCAGCGATTCGACAAGATGTTTCTGACCGACGATTGTGCGGTCCATGCCGTGTGTGATGAGGTTGATGAAATCGCTCTTGCTTGCTACGAGATTGTTTAATTCTCTGATGTTTACAGATTCACTCATAAGTGCTGTTATAATAGTTTATGTTAATAATCTGACAGTGAGGACACGTGATTGCATTCGTATCCCAAAGCTGATACAAAATTACTATTATAACAACTAAATAGCTGACGGCGAATGTTAAATTTATATATTAAGTCTTTAAGTCTTTAAATGTTTAACATTTATTGTATGAAAGGTTTTACCGGTCAAATCTCGCGTAGATTTCTTTGCCGAGTTTTTTGGCGCGCTGCAGGGTTTCGGCGTCGCTTTCGCCGCGGCGTATTTCGTCAATGGACGGTATGACGACAACAGTTCCGGGCTTGATGCGGTTGGGATGGCCGAGTTTGTCGGCGTTAGCTTCGTAGATGAAAGCCCAGTAGTCCATCTTGCCGTAATAGAGGCGGGCCATCGTTGTGAGGAAGCGGTTGGGGCGGATGGTATCAGTGACGATGGCTTTGGGCCGGTTTTCGGCGGGGATGACTTCTTCGACGGCTACGGTCTCGATGACTGCGGCGATGGTGTCTGTCGTGATTGAGTCAGCGGTTTGTGTCAGTGCGGCGATGCTGTCGGCAAGAGCCTTGTCACTGTTGATTGCTTCGGTCGCGGTGTCGATGATGCCGCTGTCGGGAGTGTCCTTTTTGCTAAAGTATGATGACGAAATCCATCCGCAGGCAAAACCGACGACGAGGCCGATGATAAGGCCATAGATGAAAGGTTTTTTGCCCGGGGTGTCGTCGGGAGTCTCGTAGCTGTCCGAGCTATCACAGCTGTCGGTGGTGTCTGACTCGTCGGACAGATCTGAATCATCGGAGTTATCAGAGATATCAGCCGCCTCGGCGTCATCGGCAACTTCAGTAATTTCATCGACCTCATCGGTTTCATCGATCTCGGCGGTTTCTTCTTCTTCGTCGTCGGCTTCAACGATGATTTCTTCTTCGACATCTTCTTCAACATCTTCATCGACACCTTCATTGGCATCTTCGTCGTCGGCGAGGTCTTCGTCGCTGATGCTGTCGTCGATGTCGACGGCCGAGAACATCTCGAAGGGTGTGTTGACGGCTTCGATGAATTCTTTTTCGGGAGTGAAGACGACGGGCTCGTCTGCGGAGCTGCCGCGGCTGAGAGAGCCTATGCCTTTGATTTTGACGGATTCGCCGGCGGCGAGGGCATCTTCGACGGTGGCGAAAAATTCATTTAAGAATGACTCGGCCGTGGCGATGTCCGTTCCTGTCATCGAGGCGATTTCTTCGGCGAGTTTCTTTATGGTTATGATATCATTCATTGTCAAGACGTTTTTTTAACATGGCGGCTGCTGAAAACTCTACGGTGATGCTCGGCGGCAGTAAGGCTCGGCGTCCGGTGGCGGGATTGACACCGATGCGTTCGTCATGTTTGACGGGTGTGAATTTGCCGAACGACGGTATGGCTACCGTGTCGAGATTGCCGCAACTGTCACGCATGACAGTCGCAAGGCCTTCGACGAGCGCCGATGTTTCTTTATAGTCGCGTTTGAGCTGTCGCGACAGACGGGTTATAAATGTCTTGTTGTCCATTTTCTGACGTTAGATGGTGATTTTTATTATGTCGGCCATGTTTGTCGTGTAGCAGCGCGATGATTTCTCGTGTCTGACAAATTCGTTGACCGGCAGGTAGGAGGCGGTATGCACGGTGTCGTGGGTCATCGAGCCGGAGTTGATGGCGTCGAAGGCTTTCATGAGTCTGAGCCGTTTGTCGCGGTCGTCGTGTGAGACAAACAGCGACTGCTGGACGGCGTCGGCGTCAGAGAGCTCGTTGATGAGTATGCCGGCTTTTTTGTAGCCGTAACCGCGGCGGAATATCTTGCGGAGACAGTCGGTAGCAGCCGAGACAATCGACATTGTGTCTGATTTGGCTTCGTCGAATGTATGGAAAGCCGAGTTTGAATATTCGCCGCAGTCGTGGCGGAAGGTGTTTGTATAGATATATACCGTCATCGACAGGGCGCATAGCCGGTGTTTGCGCAGACGGCGCGAAACGTTTGTGGCCAGGGCTGTGACGGCGGCAGAAAGTTCTTCGAAACTGTCAATCGGGTCGCCGAACGACCGCGAACAGCACATCTGTTTCTGCGGCTGCTCGTCAATGCCGGCATCGCCGCAAGGAACCCCGTTGAGTTCGCGCCATGTGCGTTCGCCCGATACGTTGAAGATGCTGCCGATTTCATCTTTGTTGAGGTCGGCGAGCTGCAGGGCGGTTGTGATGCCATAGGCCGAGAGTTTTTTTCCAAGGCGGCGGCCGATGCCCCAGATATCTCTCACCTGTGTGAGCGACAGGGCTTTGCGGCGCGAGTCATCGTCGCTGATGACACAACATCCGCGGTAGCCGGCATATTTTTTTGCGAAGCGGGAGGCTACTTTTGCGAGTGTGCGTGTCCGGGCGATGCCGACAGCTGTCGGTATGCCTGTGGCGCGGCGCACGGTTCTGACAATCTCGCGTCCGAGAGCGGCATATTCATCCTTGCTTTCGTTTTCGGGCAGCTCAATGAACGCTTCGTCGACAGAATATATCTCGATGGCCGGTACAAGCGATGACACTGTCGCCATGACACGCGACGACATGTCGCCGTAGAGACGGTGGTTGCCTGAAATGGCTACCACGTCGTTGGCTTTGCAGAAGTCTTTGATCTGGAAAAAAGGGTTTCCGCGTTTGAGACCGAGAGCCTTGGCTTCGTTTGAAAGGGCTACGGCACAGCCGTCGTTATTGCTGAAGACAATGACCGGCCGGTCGCGCAGCGCCGGATTGAACACACGCTCGCATGACACAAAAAAGTTATTACAGTCAATCAGGCCGAACATCGTGATTGGATGATTGTGTCATAGCTGCTGTCGGCGTGACTTGCGCGGTCGTCGGCTCTGCTTGATTGTATATGTCACCACACCCCATATCTCGAAGCGGTTGTCGGGGGTGACAAGTATCGGGTCGAAGTTCTCGTTGGATGGTATGAGCCACACCTCGCCGGCGCGCAGGCTGATGCGTTTGAGGGTGAAGTCGCCGTCAATGCAGCACACGGTCAGGTCACCGTCGGCAGGTTCGAGCGATCGGTCGATGACGAGAATGTCGCCCGGTTCGATGCCTTCCTCACACATTGAGTCGCCCGAGACGCGGCCGTAGAATGTCGCGGCGGGATGTCTGACAATCTCGCGGTTGAGGTCGATGCTCTCGCAGATATTGTCCTGTGCGGGCGAAGGGAAACCAGCCTGTATGCCCTGATCTGCATACGGCAACGGCATGGCCGATGACAGGTCGGGCTTCAATATGTCTATCGTCAGGCTCTGATTCTTCATGTCGGTTCAGAAAAGTTTGTCGCTGATGTAATAGCGCGGGCGTTTTTTGACTTCGATATAAATCTTGCCGACATATTCGCCTACGATGCCTATGCCCATGAGTATCAAGCTGCCGAGGAACCATATCGAGAGCATCAGCGACGCCCATCCCGACAGGACGGGATGCGCAAAGTAGCTGATGAAGACGTATAGGGCCACGATAATGTCTGCGAGCAGAAGTGTCAGGCCAGTGAGAAATATCAGGCGCATCGGCCTCGCCGAGAAGCTTGTGATGCCGTCGACAGAGAATGACAGCATCTTTGACAGCGGATATTTGGATTCGCCGGCGGCACGCGGGGCGCGGTCATATCTGACAATGGCGGTCTGTAGCCCGAGCTGGGGGATTATGCCGCGCAGAAATAGATTTGACTCGCCGTATTCGGCAAGCATTTCGAGAGCGCGGTTACTCATAAGCCGGTAGTCGGCGTGGTCGTAGACGGTGTCGAGGCCCATTGCTTTCTGGAACTTATAGAAGGCCCGGGCGGTAGTGCGTTTGAATCGGGTGTCGCTGTCGCGGCTTGCCCTCACGCCGAAAACAATTTCCTTGCCTTCGTTGAATAGTCTGACCATCTCGATGATGGCGTCAGGGTCGTCCTGAAGGTCTGCGTCGATTGAGATGGCGGCGTCACAGTGGTTTGTGACAGACTCGAGGCCGGCGAGCAGCGCATACTGATGGCCCCGGTTGTGGGCGAGGGAGATGCCTTTGACGCGCGGGTCACGGTCGTGCCATTGGCCGATGACGGCCCATGTATCGTCACGGCTGCCGTCGTTGCTGCAGAGGATGTAGCTCCCGGCCGAGGCAAGGCCATCGGCAGAGAGCCGGTCGAGCACGGCAAGCAGGCGCGGCAGGGTAATCGGGAGCACGGCGCTCTCGTTATAGCACGGTATGACTATGGCGATAACAGGCTTCTCCATCGCTGTCTGCCGGATTAGTAGTTGCGGGCGATAATCACGCGGCGCGCCGAGGGCTTGCCTGTGACCATGCAGACACCGGGAGTGTCGTCACCGTCGAGAGGGATACATCTGATTGTAGCTTTGGTTTCTTCCTTGATGCGTTCTTCGGTCTCGGTAGTGCCGTCCCAGTGACAGAGGAAGAAACCGCCGTCTTCGATTTTCTCCTTAAACTCGTCGTATGAGTCGCAGATGTAGGTCTTCTCCTCGCGCATCTTGAGGGCTTTGTTATAGATGTTGGTCTGAATGTCTTCGAGAAGGGTGTTGATATGGTCGGCGATGCCGGCGAGCTGGAGTGTCTCTTTCTCGAGGGTGTCGCGGCGCATGAGCTCGACTGTGCCGTTCTCGATGTCGCGGGCGCCGATGGCGAGACGCACGGGGACGCCTTTGAGCTCGTAGTCGGCGAATTTGAATCCGGGACGCTTGTTGTCGGCGTCGTCATATTTCACGCTGATGCCGAGCTGTGTGAGTCGCTCGACAATGGGCATGACGCTTTCGGTGATTTTGGCGAGCTGTTCGGCGTTCTTGAAGATAGGAACGATGACTACCTGAATTGGCGCGAGGTGGGGAGGAAGCACGAGACCGTTGTCGTCGGAGTGGGTCATGATGAGCGCGCCCATCAGACGGGTCGATACGCCCCATGAGTTGGCCCAGACATATTCGGGTTTGTTGTCTTTGTTGACGAATGTGACATCGAAGGCCTTGGCGAAGTTCTGGCCGAGGTTGTGCGATGTGCCCGACTGGAGAGCCTTGCCGTCCTGCATCATGGCCTCGATGGTGTAGGTGTTGAGCGCGCCGGCAAAGCGTTCGTTGGCGCTCTTGACGCCCTTTATGACGGGCATTGCCATATATTTCTCGGCGAAGTCGGCGTAGAGGTTTATCATCTGGACTGTGCGGGCTTCAGACTCCTCAGCGGTAGCGTGGGCGCAGTGGCCTTCCTGCCAGAGGAATTCAGATGTGCGGAGGAACATGCGGGTGCGCATCTCCCAGCGCATGACGTTTGCCCACTGGTTGCAGAGGACGGGCAGGTCGCGGTAGCTGTGAATCCAGTTTTTGTATGTGCCCCAGATGATGGTCTCTGATGTAGGTCTGACGATGAGCTCTTCTTCGAGACGTGCTTCGGGGTCGACGACGACGCCTTTGCCGTTGGGGTCGTTTTTGAGACGGTAGTGTGTCACGACGGCACATTCTTTTGCGAAGCCTTCGACGTGCTCGGCCTCGCGGCATAAGAATGATTTCGGTATCAGCAGGGGGAAATATGCGTTCTGGACACCTGTTTCTTTAAACATACGGTCAAGAGTCTGCTGCATTTTTTCCCAGATAGCATAGCCATAGGGTTTGATGACCATACATCCTCGTACGGCAGACTGCTCGGCGAGGTCGGCTTTGACTACAAGCTCGTTATACCACTGTGAATAGTTCTCACTGCGTTTTGTGAGTCCTTTGATTTCGATTGCCATTGTCGTTTGTGACTTTTATGATTGTTTGTTATTATAGTCTTTGATATCAGACTGCAAATTTAATCATTTATTCCGAGTCGACAAAATGCCGGTTTTACTCCATTGATTTCAATAAACCTCTTACCGGTTGAATTGTTTTTATTTAAATGTTAGTATTTTTGCAGTCTGAAAAAATTTGTCAAACATTATGCCAGTAGCTGAAAATATTCTTGAGACCATAGGACGCACGCCTATGGTGAAAATCAACCGGTTGAATCCTAACGGCCGGGTCAATATATTCGCGAAACTCGAGGGCTTCAATCCGACAGGAAGCATCAAGGACCGCATAGCCGTCAAAATGATTGAAAGCGCCGAGGCCGAGGGCCGTCTGCGCCCCGGCCAGACTATTATAGAGCCGACGTCGGGCAACACGGGCATAGGCCTCGCGATTGTCGGTATTGTAAAAGGCTATGATGTCGAGATTGTGATGAGCGAGGCTGTTAGCATAGAGCGGCGCAAGATTATACGCTCGTATGGTGCCAAGGTGATACTGACTCCCGCCGAACAGGGTACGGACGGAGCGATACGGCTTGCACGCAAACTCGTAGCCGAGAACCACGACAAGTATTTTATGCCCGACCAGTTTTCAAACGCCGCCAATTATCTTGCACACTATGAACGCACGGCGCTTGAAATATGGGAGCAGACAGGCGGCAAGGTCGATTATCTTGTATGCGCTCTGGGCACCTCGGGCACCATTATGGGAATATCGAAGTTTATGAAGGCGCTAAATCCTGATGTCAAGGTCGTCTGTGCGCAACCGATCAAGGGTCACTATATACAGGGCCTCAAGAATATGGAGGAGGCCATTGTGCCGCAGATCTACGATCCGTCGAAAATCAACATTCAGGAGATGATCGAGAGCGAGGAGGCTATCGACATGGCACGCCGTATCATACGCGAGGAAGGAATATTCGCGGGCATGAGCAGCGGTGCGGCGATGCTTGCCGCGGCAAGAACGGCCGAGCGTATCGACAGCGGCAATATCGTTGTCATATTCCCGGACCGGGCTGAAAAGTATCTGTCGACTACGATGTTCGACGAGTTTGGCGACTGAAATCAGAACGGCTCACGTGCGAAGTCTTCGTTGGCTTCGACGAGTGACTGAGGTTTGCCTATGTCATGCCAGCGGTATGACTGTGCCGGCTGATATGACGTGATTTTAAGGCTGTCGCACGTGTCGACATAGAAAGGTATGACCGAGAACGGATGCCGCCCTTCGCCGTAGTTGGCGCGCGCATATCTGTCGAGCGCCTTGAAGACGCGGGGTGAAATGACGTGGACGCCGCCGAAGGCAAAGGCGTCAAGACTGTCGGCAGAAGCCAGCGTCGCCGGTTTAAGTTCGCCCGTCGAAATGTTTTCCCAGCCTCGCAGGCTGCGGGTGCTGTCGAAAAGGAGATAGCGGCTTGTCTTGCGCGAGGCTGTCAGAAGGCTGACGTCGGCGTTGTCGCGTCTGTGAACGCCGAGCATGTCACGGATGTCGAAATCGGTGAGTATGTCGGCGTTGTGGACAATGAAAGGTTCGTCGCCGTCAAGCCATCGGCACGCCGCAAGTATGCCGCCGCCAGTGTCGAGGAGGCAGCCGCTTTCGTCGCTGATATAAATCGTGACACCGAAGTTGTCATTGGCTTTGATATAATCAACAATCTGTCCGGCAAAGTGATGGACGTTGACAACCATCTCCGTGACGCCAGCGCGCCTGAGTTTGTCTATTACGAGGCCGAGCATCGGTGTGCCCCCGACTTCTGCGAGGGCTTTGGGATGACTGTCGGTAAATGGTTTGAGTCTTGTGCCGAGTCCGGCAGCAAAAATCATGGCTTTCATTGTCAGTCTTTGACGGTGAAATTCTGTTCGATGTTCTGTTCGCGGTGAATCAGCTCGACTTTGACGTTGTGGATTTTATGGATGTGCTCGGCCATGTGCTGAGCGCAGTAGACCGACCGGTGCTGGCCGCCGGTGCAGCCGAAACATACCATCAGATTGGTGAAGCCGCGTTCTTTATATCGCTTGACGGTCGAGTCGACGAGCGAATAGCAGTGTTCGAGATAGTCGAAGACCTCGCCGTCGTCTTCGAGGAATTTTATGATGGGCTTGTCAAGACCGGTGAACGGCTTGTTGCGCTCGTATTTGCCGGGGTTGTTGATGGCCCGGCAGTCAAAGACGAAACCGCCGCCGTTGCCGGAGGCGTCGTTGGGTATGCCTTTTTTGTATGCGAAACTCATGACTTTGACAGTCAGAGTGTTTTTGCCAAGGCCGTCGGTAAACTGCTTGAGATTGACAAGTTCTTCGAGAAGTTTGTTGAGGTAGGGATATTCGGGGTAGGGCTGCTTGAGCAGGGCGCGCAGATTGGCGATGGCGAAGGGCACGCTCTGCATGAAATGGGGCTTTTTCTCGAAGTAGCCTCTGAAACCGTATGCGCCGAGCACCTGAAGTGTGCGGAAGAGTACGAAATGGCGCAGTTGCTCCATGAAGTAGTGCTCGTCGATGGGCTGATATTTGCGCAGAGAGTCGATATATTCCTTAATCAGTTCTTCGCGGAGGCTGTCGGGAAGATTTGCCTTGGCCTGCCAGAGGAACGAGGCGACGTCGTAGTAGAACGGTCCGCGGCGTCCGCCTTGATAGTCGATAAACCACGGCTCTCCGTCTTTGATCATGACGTTGCGTGACTGGAAGTCGCGATACATGAACGTGCCCGACTGCGAACGCATCAGCACCTCGGCCATGGCCTGAAAGTCGTCTTCGAGGCGGTCTTCCTGAAACTCGATGCCTGTGGCTTTGAGGAAGCAGTATTTGAAATAGTTGAGATCCCACATGATTGAACGCACGTCGAACTGCGACGAAGGATAGCATTTGCTGAAATCAAAGCCTACGGCTCCGGCAAACTGTATGTCGGGGAGGAGGCGTATCGTCTTGACGAGCAGCTCGCGTTCGCCGGCCGAGAATGATTTGGTCTGGCGGCCTTTCTCGATGGCGTTGAAGAGCAGTGTATCGCCGAGGTCCTGCTGGAGATAGACCATGCGGTCGTCAGAGACGGCTACGACCTCGGGGGTGGGGAGGTTCTTTTCTCTGAAGTGGCGGCTCATGTAGATGAACGCTTCGTTTTCCTGAAGGCTCGTGCCGATGACGCCGATGAGGTCGGCG
>ERZ836877.3539-NODE-3539-length-17502-cov-3.544162_pt1 | contig 17502 bp, 16 predicted proteins | sample MGYA00519469_ERZ836877 | MGnify/ENA primary metagenome ERZ836877 (study PRJEB31850, sample SAMEA3708809) | human gut metagenome | biome: human gut; feature: human-associated habitat; material: faeces | place: China | collected 2014 ... | reverse complement strand
ATCAGACCGATGAAGCCTATATGAAAGAAAATGGGATTCATGGACGAAAACCATATCTGACACAGTATATGGGAATGGATCCTGAGGAAGTGCGCGTGCTCCCATATGCGGACTGCCTGCAGCTTAAAAAAGGAGATCGCTTTCTTATATGTAGTGATGGTGTGAGTGACATGGTGTCCATAGAGTTTTTGGAAACTATGTTGCTGCAGACGCAAAGTCCGGCAAAGTGTGTAGATACAATCCTCGCAGCGGCTTTAGAAGCAGGCGGTAAGGATAATATTACAGCGATCGTACTGGAAATAAACAGATAGAATCAGAGGAGAGGCAAATGGAAGAGGAGAGATATCCGTCGCTGCCCTGGCAGGGATGGAAGATTGTAAAAAAGCTGGGACGGGGCGGCTACGGCAGTGTATATCAGGCACAGCGAAATTCTGCAGGTGTCATGGAAGATGCCGCCATAAAAGTGATTTCTTTCCCCAAGGATAAAGAAGACATTGAAGCGGATTTTACAGATGGTTACGATATTGTCAGCGTAAGAAACAAATATAAGGATATGCTCCACCGGTATGTCGATGAGTATCAGATCATGCTGGCGTTTAAGGGGCAGACGAATATTGTCAGCTGCGACGATTTTGCAACAAAACCGCATGAAGACGGGATCGGATGGGATGTTTTTATCCGGATGGAATTGTTGACCCCGTTAACTATGTTGATCAAACAGTATGCAGGAAGTATTCCGGAAGAAAAGGTTATAAAAGTCGGAATGGATATCTGCTCTGCGCTTATACTTTGTGAGTCTAAACATATCGTACATAGAGATATTAAGCCGGAAAATATTATGGTATCGGAGTTTGGAGATTATAAATTAGGCGATTTCGGAATTGCCAAAACTATGTATCACACAACTCAGGCGACGATTGCCGGTTCAGATCGATATATGGCACCGGAAGTAATTACAAGAAAAGAATATGGGAAAGAGGTTGACATTTACAGTCTCGGCTTGGTTCTTTACTGGATGCTAAACAACCGCAAGCGCCCTTTTATCGATGCGGATTATATACCCAGCAATGAAGAAAACGAGCAGGCACAGCTGAGAAGAGTGACAGGTGATCCCTTGCCACCACCCAAATATGGAAGCAGAAAATTACAGAATATTGTTCTGAAAGCATGTGCGTATGAACCAAAAGACAGATTTTCTTCTGCCAGAGAGATGTATCAGGCGCTGGCTGCATTACAGACTGACGGAAGCATGCCGGTGATACCGGAGCCTAAGCCATATGAAGATCCTACACCACCAGGTGGTAAAGATGAGTTGACAGGAGAATGGGGTTCCGCAGGTGAGGATGATCATGGAGGATGGGATTCCGTAAATGAGGTCACGCATGATGCAGGAAAGACTACAACACATAGAACAGAAGGAAAAGCGAATACAGGAGCAGAACCTGCTGTGCTGGAAGGTGCTTATCCGGATGAAAAGGAACTGAAAGCGATACGGAAGTCTTTGAATATCTGTACAGTTGTGATGGGTGTCTGTACTCTCGGCATTGGTCTGCTATGGTGTATCCCTATCAGAAAGAAAATTCTCAACAGAATAGACAGGCGGGAGCCGGTCAGCAACGGCTTAAAGATAGCGGCTACCTGGGTCGGTATGATACCGGGACTTTTGCTCCTTGTAAATGAGGATATCTGATGAAAGCGGGTGGAAAGGTTTAAAACGTAAGATAAGCCAAGGGAATTATTCAGCAGGTAGCATCCTGCGGGTGTACTGAACATTTACAGGAAAAGAAAGGAAGAGAGAGAATGAGAAATCGAAAAGATAAAATTTTTGCACTTATTGCGGCAGGGTGTCTGTGTTTATCCGGGTTAACAGGATGTGGAGAAATTAAGATGTCACCTGACAATATATCATCAAAATCAGATGATGGACTGATGGGATCTGTAAAGGAAGAGACAGATGCAAGTGACGAATCCGAAGCAGATGCTGCCGGTGAGGAGGATAAAGTAAGCAATGATATGATCGGAAGGTATGTATCCCAGGGATACGAGAACCCATCCTTTGGCTTTGCAATTGCCCTCCCGGATACGTATACATTGGAAAAGAGAACAAATCTCGAACTAAACGCGGATACCATCGAAGCCTCTAATGCAGATAGCACCTATGATTGGATAAGATCGCAGATAGCACTGGGCAGCGCGACAGTTTTTGAAGCAGAGGATGAGGATACTTATATTGGAGTGAACATTCAAAATGCTGCAGCTTTAGATGATACAAGTGTGTGGGATGAAGAAAAGACCATAGCGGAGAATTCAGTGGCGACTGAGGAAGATATTAAAGAAGCTGTGGGAGAAGATGCACAGATTACAGAATTTCAAAATAATGTGGAAGAAATCACATTTTTAGGTGAGAAACATTATGTGGCACAATACACATTTAAAAACTATGACGTTCCTTTTTATGGTGTGACTGTGTATTTGGTAAACGAACAGGATCCCCGTTATCTGTTAGCTATCGATATTTTGGGATCAGATCTGAATGCTGTGGATCAGGCGGATCAGTTTTTTAGTGTTTATACGGAGTAAGCTGAAGGGAAAAGGAAAGATATGAAAAAGTTTTGTGTATGGTTCGGCCTTTTGATGTCCACAGCGGTGTTTACGGCGTGTGGAACCGGTATTAAGAATAGTAGTGAGAGCAGTAATAGCAGTGTCAGTATGCAAACCCAAAATATAGAAATGGAAATAACGGATTTGGTGAATCTGGGGTCAGATCCGCAGGCTTATATGCTTTACGGAAGTTATCGGAACGAAGAAGAGTATAAAGATGAAGATGGTTCCTATGCGGAGAAGCATGCAGATGATTATGACTATATGACTTTGCAGCTTGCAGATTCGGAAGAATACGAAGTACAGATTCTCCCTGTAGAGCTGCAGGCAGATACTGATTTTCTGAATTCGGACCTTGCCGGAAAAACCGACGAAGAATTGAAAGATGAGGTGGGGCTGACAGACCAGCAGATCAGCGCACTGCATGAGTATTGGCAATATAATCATATGCGTGTCAACTTTGTCGAAAGAAAAAAATACAGTGAAGATGGAGAATATTCTTATTCCACAAATAATTTCTTCCAGTTTGCCTATGAAGTAGTTGGTGACAAACTCTATATGGGATTGGAAGCTTTGATTACGGATGAAGAGGATGAAACGAAGCTGGAGTATTATGTGCAGGACCGCGAGGAATGGACGGAATACTCTTATGGCTTCGATGGATTGGATCTGATTTTGTCTAAGGATGGAAAAAGTACAAGACTTAAATCTTTTTCTATGCTTTATGCGGAAAAAAAGAATGAAGGAATTTACGAATGGGGATATGCTGAGAATTCTACAGCAGGATATGATGGAATCGTTCACATAACTATGAGTACGGAAGAAGGTTATGATTCTTCTATTGAGTGGGCAGATGGCAAAAGAGCTGAGAATGTAACAGCACAGATTGAAGGCAATCAGTTTGCCCTCACCTGGGACAGTACCTATCGCTATGATTATGAGCTTGGAGAATCCGAGGAAGGCGAAGGAGGAAAACTCACGGGTATTTTTCTTCTCACTGCCCGGCCAAATGGAGGAGCAGACGGTGGTCTGTCTATCTGTGTGGATGGCGAATGGTATCCTTATGTTTATGATTCTACTGCTTATTGGAATGGTGAATTAAGTGATAATCTGGCGACAGATGCAGATGTGAGCAGTATGAGTGAACAGGAGCTGGGAGAACTGAAAGAAAACCAGACAGCGGTCTCAAGCGGACTCATGGGAGCTTTCAAGGAGCAGGGTCTTGATTCTGCGAAGATCGATGAGTCAACGGGAACGGTACAGATGGACAATAATGTGCTGTTTGCTTTGGACAAGTCGAAGCTGACAGATGAGGGAAAGGCTTATCTGGATCAGTTCCTTGCAGCCTATGTACCGGTAATATCCGGTGCGATAGAAGAAGGAAAGGTATCCACAATCGTAGTGGAGGGCTATACCGATTCTGCAGGCGACGAGGCTTACAATTTAAAACTTTCTGAGGAAAGAGCACAGACTGTTGCAGATTATATTAAAGCAGGTTATCCGGAACTTGCGAATGTTATCGAAGTTGTCGGTAATGGAGAAAACAATCTTATTCTGGACGGAGAAGGCAAAGAAGACGCTGCAGCATCCAGGCGCGTAGAGGTCAGATATGTCCTGAAGACAGAGTAGAGATAAAAGCAAATATAAAAAAGTACAATTGGAAATACGAGCAGACATAAAAGGAGTAAATACAAATGGCAGAAAATCAAAAAGTAGATCTCAGTACACTTCCAAAGGGGCTTACCAAGGAAGAATTTACAGCATTACCTAATTTTAAAAAGATCCGTTCCTTTTTTACCTGGGCAGGTGTGGTATCTATCGTATCAGGTATATTCGTTCTATCGAGTATAGGACACATATCGCAAAGCATACTTCGGAATGGAGGAAGCCTTGATGGTTTGTTCCAGATGGGAGCAGTAAAGCTCAATTTGTTGTTTATGGTTGTCAGTATTGTTCTGGGAATTCTCTTAATTAAAAAGAAAACAACAACAATGGCTTATATTCTGGCTATAATAGAATTGGTATATGTACTTCTGGCAATTACATCAGGTGGATCAGTAGGCATCGGTGCTATATCCTTTTTACTCTCTATAGTTGGTGCGATCCGGATCGATAAAAAATGGAAACTTTATCAGGAAATCTCTGTTGGAAACAATCAGGGAAATCCTGCTGGAAACAGCACAGACGGAAGAACGCAGAATAATGCATATGCGCAATATCATACATCCCAGGCTGCCAATAACGAAACTTACTGGCAGAAAAAGCCGGAAGAGAATCATGGTTTTGTTTCAGCCGGCGCAACGAAAAGTTTGAAAGAAGCACTGAATATTTATAAAAAAGAGAAAAGCTGGTCTGCAGAAAATGACATGATAGAGTCTTTGAAGACCAGTAAAGTATGGGTTCCCTATATCAGCGAGAAGAACCAGCTGGATATTCTGAAAAATGGAGAAAGATATTATCTTCCCGTGTTTACAAGTGCAGCGGAAATGAAAGAGTATGGGAAGAAATTTTCTCAAAGAGAGGTATTTTTCTCGGATGCGATTAATATGACAAAGAGAACACAATACACATTAACCGGTCTGGTCATCAATGCGTTTACTGATTCCGTTATCCTGGACTGGAATCAGCTTGGCACGGTAATTACTGACGCCGATGAGGAAGAAGAAAAAACCATGTACAGGAGATAGCAATTCTGACGTAAAATGCGCGTTGAATTTTATAGTTGTTGGTGTATAATAAGAATATAGTGACAAGAAATGCTGAAAGCCTGCATTTATGTGGGCTTTCGGCATTTCTTTTATCAGATGATTTTGGTTTGAAATAATGAGTGGGGTGACTAAATGGAAACTCTTAAGCGGGAATTTGAAGAGGAGCTTCATGCGAAGATTGAGGTGGATAATCTGTTAGCTGTCGAAGAAATTTATTTTCCATGGGGGAAAAGACCGTGTCATCAGATATGTTTCTATTATAATGTTTATCTGGTAGAAGCTGATATTCCATTGGACGGAGTGTTTCAGGGATATGATGAGCTGGAACATGAAAGAATTGATTTGGATTTCTGTTGGGTTCCATTGGAGAAATTAAAGAAGGGGACGAAGGTATATCCTATGGAGAGGATACCATATATCCTTGAGCCGAGGAAAGAAATTGTACATTTTGTTTCAAAGCAGATATAAGAAGAAATTCGGAGGTTTTTATGATTTTTGAAGAGAAAGAATACGTGATTGATGATAAAAAAGTAATACTTCGCAGCGCAAAGCCGAGTGATGCGGAAACTATGATTACATATTTAAAAACGGTTTGTGGGGAAACAAGATTTCTTATGTATGAATCGGATGAAATACAATATACGCTTTCAGAAGAAATTACATTTATCAATTCTCATAATGAATCTAAAGAGGCTATGTTAATTCTCGCATTTGTAGATGGAAAGTATGCAGGCAATTGTTCCTTTGAGGGAAAATTCGGAAGCAGAAGAGTAAAGCATCGCGCTGGAATCGGGATAGCACTGTATCAAAAATATACCGGTTTCGGTCTGGGAAGATTGATGTTGAACTGTCTGTTAAAGGAAATCGAAACCGCAGGATATGAGCAGGCAGAACTGACGGTGGTGGAAGGCAATGACAGAGCATATCGGTTATATCAAAGCCTTGGATTTAACGAATGTGGCAGAATTCCACACGCTAATAAATATGATGATGGAACGTATGGTGGGGAGATTCTGATGGTGAAAAATTTGTAGAGTTCAGTCTGATAGAAAAATAAGTATTCAGATGATGAGTAATTTAAACTGAGGAAGACCAGAAAGGCATATGGATAGTATTTGCTGGAATATTATACATTAAAAATCTACGTTAAATTTTACTGATTTTGCCATATAATAAACATGGTGGAAAGAATATCAGAGAAGATATTGGCAGTGAAAAATGGTTGTGGAAAATTGTGAGAATAGATATAATATAGAAAAGGCAGACGAGTGAAAAAGAATGATCGAAATTGAGTCTATCAAGAACTCCAATAGAAAGGACGTGATACTATGCTAACAACTGAATCTGTAACGATTAAAGTTCCGGTAGGAATGTCAAAATATCTGGTAACTGTGAATCCAGAGATGGAGTTGACCAGAAATGCATTGTTGTTGTATCCATATATACTGAATCAGACGATATCTCATGGTCGTGCGGCTGAAATTCTGGGAATACGTAAATCAGAGTTGATTGATCTGTACGATAAGCTTGGATATTCTTATTTTGATATGACGATGGATGATCTGGATGATGAATTGAATGCTTTTAGAGAAGTGAAAAAGAAGGAGGCTGCTGTATGATTGTTGTCTCTGATACAACACCGTTGATATCACTTCTTAAAATCAATCGTATAGATTTACTGGAAAAATTGTTTGGTGATGTTTTAATTCCACAGGCAGTTTTTGATGAACTGACAGTAGATGAACGATTTCGGCTGGAAGCGGATCAGATCAGACAAACGAAATTCATTGCAGTGAAGCCTGTAAATAATCCAGAATCAGCCAATATATTGAAAAGAGCAACGGGGCTTGATCAGGGCGAGAGTGAAGCGATTGTTCTGACGGATGAATTAAAAGCGGATCTGTTGTTGATGGATGAAGCAAAGGGAAGAAATGTATCGGCTCAGATGGGGATTAGAATCATGGGCACGATAGGTATTCTTATGGCTGCTTATGAGGAACAGGAACTGACTTCGGATGAGGTCAGAGAATGCGTCGACGGTCTGCAACGTGCCGGACGGCATATTGGGCAAAGACATTATCAGATGCTGTTAAGCAGATTGAAAAACTAAAAATCGCTGGTCTACAAAGTACGGATTTGAATTTGAAAAATTTTCGGTTCACATAAATTATAGCAGGTAACTGATACGATATGCTCATTCGGGAGTAACAAGTCTTAACTTGATTACATAGAAGAAAGTATATCAAAGAGGTAGCCTGCTATTGTTTTACGATGAATTAGTTACAGCGAAATTAGTGGAGATTTAGCAGAAGTTTTAATTAAATATGGAATTAAATCTGCTTTTGGATGGCGTGTCCTGCAATCCGGGATCTTGGGGAAGACATTGTCTGACAGCGGCTTACTGTGCGGAAAAAATTGCCGGTGCATATGGAAATATGGATACTGAGAAGGCGTATATATTAGGGTTGTTGCATGATATAGGAAGAAAATTTGGAGTGAGGTATCTCGGACATGTTTCAGATAGGTATACATACATGAAGTCGTTCTGGAGTATGAAGAAAAGGTACAGTCTGCCCGTGTTTCCGCAGAGGAAGAGTTCAGAGAACAGTTCCTTGCAAAACTGCAGGAAAATATGAAGCAGGCACAGAGTGAATTCAGGGAATTAAACAAAGCATTGAAAGATATTACATTCAGTAATGAAAGATATGAATTTATCTATATGCCAAGCGGACATTACAGAAATTATTATGACATGATCATGGATGATTTTAATGTGATCCAGGGAGAATCTATTTTCAGCGGTATCTTTCATGAAACTCATAAAGAAGTGATTGATGAGTTGTTTGAACGTCTGGCATTAAATAATGAAAGCAGTTCAAAAACGCTGGCAGAATTTACCGATTATCGGACCTATATGGATTATGATATAAAAATTATCCATTCAGATGGAACTTTTTCTTACTATTCCAAAGTCTGTGAAGAAAAGAGCGGTGGTGAGACACAGACTCCGTTCTATGTGACAGTTGCGGCATCTTTTGTACAGCTTTATACCAATAATATTGGAGGAGAAGCGACAGGACTGGTGATGTTTGATGAGGCATTTAACAATATGGACGATGAGCGGATCAGTGGTGTACTGGAGTTTATGAATCGTCTGCCATTACAGCTTATTATTGCCGCACCACCAGATAAAATTCAGTATATTGGTCCTTCTATGGAAGAAACGCTGTTGATAATGACAGATGAAAAAGTGGATGAAATCTATCGCCATCTGGGACGGGTTCCGGAAAAACAGATGCAGCAGGCGCAGCTGGCGGTGTTACAGGAACTGAAAACGGAATGTAGCACACCGGTTGCGAGAAACTTTATCTGTTGGCTGATGAAGCGGCTGGAACAGGGAAAAACGGTGAAGGAATATCTAAATCTGGATGATACAGAAGGAAGCCGGCGGTTAATCAGAGCCATTCACAAAATAGAAACGAATCAGAAAGAAATTTATATCCGTGAATTTTCAGTACAATGTTTTGGGGACAGTAAGGAACTGGAAAAGAAATCCGGTCTGATCGGAAAAATTTTCCGCAGATTTTCCGATGATATGGAAGATATGGATAATGATGTTATTCTGGCAGAATATGGTATTTATCGTACCCCCAATTACGTGTATGTAAAGGGAAGTGGAAGGTTGCGGATTGGAACACCGGAGGCATGCGACATAGATCTCAGAAGTCTTTGTCAGGGAATCGGATTGTCAGGGGAAGATCTGGACGGTCTGGAATGGAAGAGGGATGTTTCAGTAAAAAGGATTATCACGATAGAAAATCTGACGACATTTTTTCGCTGGGAAGAACCGGACAGTGTTTTGATTTATCTTGGCGGTTATCATAATGCAGTAAGAAGAAAATTCTTACAAAAATTGTATCAGGTATTTCCGGAGGCAGAGTATTTTCATTTTGGAGATATCGATGTAGGTGGATTTGAAATTTACGAAGATCTTTGCCGACGTACGGGAATACCTTTTACTACTTATAAGATGGGAATCTCAGAGCTGGAGCAATATGAACAATATACGAGAGAACTGACGGAGAATGACAGGAAAAGAATGGACAGTTTGCTGAACAATGAGGCGTATGAGAACGTATGGCCGATTTTGAGGTACATGAAAGAACATGGGAAAAAGCTGGAGCAGGAAAGTATCCTGTGATGTTTTCGGCTATGTATGAGAAAAACAGGCAATGTAAAACAATTTTGACACGAAAAATCCTCCATGTAAAAGCCATTTGATAGACACAAAACGTGGAATGTGCAAAGATGTTTCCGAAAGGAGAAAACAAAATATGGAAATTGGGAAAAAACTGAAGGACGCCCGGATGAGATCCGGATTTACTCAGGAGAGCGTTGCTGAAAAAGTCAATGTGTCCAGACAGACGATTTCTAACTGGGAGAATGAAAAATCATATCCGGATATTACCAGCGTGATCGAGTTGAGTAACCTTTATTCCATAAGTCTTGACGAACTACTGAAGGGAGACGAGAAAATGATGGAACATCTGGAAGAAAGCACAAATGTTGTCAAGAGCACGCGGAAACTGATCGGCGCGATTCTGCTGAACATTATTACGGTGATTCTGCTGATCACGCTGAGCATGTTTTTGTCTGACAGAAGTTACTATTTACTTGTGGTATTCTGTCTGGCAATTGCCAGTTCGTCCGTGTTGCTTTATCAGATGATCAAACGTATCTAAGGAGGATTTTATGATGGAATGGAGAATTACTTTAGCTGCAATTTTTGCTGCAGTTGCAATTGTCGGAGCAATGGAAACAATTTATCAGATTTATCAGGTGACGGTGATCGATGCAGCCGCCCGTGGGCTGAAACATCCGAAACTATGGGGAATGCTTGCAGCGAATGGAAATAATTCCAGCGGTTTGCTTTTGTATCTGATCGGACGAAGAAAATACCCACGGAATGCAATTGACATCAAACAGTTACAGCTTATGGATAAAAAGAAAAAAGCTGCGGGAATCGGTCTGGTATTTTTGGCGGTTGGTGCGATCGGGCTGGTTGTGTGCCTGGCGAGAGTTGGTTTATAGACAAGGGCAAGGCAGCAAAATTTTTGTCTGAAAACGCATAAAATTGCATAAAAGTCGCTATGAATTTGTCAGTTTCTGCTATATGATAGAGGTATAAGAAAATACAGATGAAATAGAGGAAAGAGAGAAAGAAAATGGTGCAAAAGAAAAACACATTAGCAAAAACAGGAATCGTAGCGCTTCTGGCGTGTGTATGCTGTATCTTATGGGGAAGTGCAATTCCGGTGATTAAGACGGGGTATCGGTTGATGGAGGTGGATGCGGCGGATACGGCGAGTCAGATTGTATTTGCCGGGATTCGGTTTACACTGGCGGGACTGCTGGTGCTGATATTTGCATCGATCCGGGAGAGAAAAGTTCTGATTCCGGATCGGACGATTCTAAAATACGCAGTTCCGGTGTGTCTGGCGCAGACGGTGGGACAGTATTTCTTCTTCTACATCGGTGTTGCCCACACTTCCGGAGTAAAAGGGGGCATTATCACCGGACTTGGCAACTTTATTGCGATCCTGATGGCCTGCCTGATCGTTCGAAACGAACGGATGACCGGGAGAAAAATGGCGGGTTGCGTGCTTGGATTTGCCGGTGTGGTTGTGATCAATCTGATGGGAAAGTCCCTGGATATGGGATTCACGTTTACCGGTGAAGGATTTATCCTGATCTCGCAGGTCGCTTATGGAATCTCCACGATCCTGATTAATATCTATTCGAAAAGAGTATCCCCGGTGGTGCTCAGCGGAACACAGTTTACCATGGGAGGGGTCGTTCTGACACTGATCGGCATCGGAATGGGCGGACACCTTGGAAATGTTACCGCGGTGGGTGTCGTGATCATTTTCTATCTCGCAATGGTTTCAGCGATTGCCTACACGCTGTGGTCGGTACTGCTTGCATGGAACGATGTCTCGAAGGTGGCAATTTTCGGATTCGTCAATCCGCTGTGCAGTGTGATTCTGTCGGCACTGATCCTGGGAGAGGTGAAACAGGCATTTAATACCGGCAGTTTGGCAGCACTGCTTCTGGTGTGTGCGGGGATTTATATTGTCAATTGCAGAGGAACGAATAAAAAGGAGTAATTTTTTGGAAAAAATCAAGAAAAATAAAACCCAAAAGCCATTTTGTGCATCTATATAATGTAGGTTATATAGAAACATTCTATACAACAGAGAAAACCGGACATGCTTCTGGCAGATCCGGGGTATGCTTATTCAAAAAAAGAGCGAAAATACAATGAGTGGACAGAGGAAAAGCATAATATGGAAGACAATCAGATTACAGATGACGATAAAAATGAAGATAAATTGGAACGTATAGAACTTGTTCAAAAAGCCGCCGAAGGTGATAAAGAAGCTTTTACACAGTTATATACACTCACATATTCGGAAGTGTACCATATCGTAAAAGTATTTATACATAATGAAGATACCGTACAGGATATTGTGCAGGAGACGTATTTTAAATGCCTGAGAAAGATCCGGCAGTTAAAAGAATCGGAGAAATTTTCGGTGTGGATAAAAAAGATCGCGGTCAACACGGCGAAGGCACATCTGCGGAAAGTAGACTGGGTGTTATTTTCAGAGGCAGGCGGGGAAGGAGGAAAAAGCATTGCTGAGCTGCAGGATGAGCGGCTGGAACATCTGCCGGAAATCGTTGTGGATCAGGCGGAGACGAAAGAACTGATCGACAGGATCCTGGAAGACCTGGATGATCGACAGCGGATGGTCGTAGGGATGTTCTATTATGAACAGATGTCGGTAAACGAAATCGCGGAAACCTTATCCTGCAGCGTCAACACGGTGAAGAGCCGTCTGAATTACGCAAGAAAAAAGATTGGAAAAGAGATTTCCGAGCTGGAGAAAAAGGGAGTGCTTCTGTATACGGCGGCGCCGATTCCGTTGCTCATGTATCTGTTTCAGAAACTTCGTGGAATTCAGGAAAAGGTACCGAAAGCAAAATTTCTGATAAAAGCGGGGATAGGAAAAACAGTTCTTGCCGGGGTTGCAGCAGCGGTTGTCTGTGTGGGAATCGGTACCGGAGTGATGAGAAGCCAGGATATGCACCAGCAGGAACAGGAGATACAGGAACTGTTGTCGGAAACCGACGATCAGAAAACGGATGAGGCGCAGGCTTCAGGGGCTGAGGGCGTTGAGGAAGAAAAGGATGATCCGGAAGTGACACCGGAAGCGACACCACAGCCTACCGTAACGCCGGAAGCAGCAGAAAAACCACAGGCTGCATCTGCAACAGCGGTGAAAGCAGCAGAAAATAATGGGCAGGCAGCACCGACATCTGCGGCACAGGAAAATGCAAACAGTACAGAAAGTCAGCAGACAACGACAACTTCGGAAGCGGATCAGCATACCCATCAGTGGGTACAGCAGACAGAGACGGTGCACCATGAAGCTTCCGGGCATTATGAGACGGAGATTGTGCAGGAGGCCTATGAGGAACCGGTCTATGAATACCATGTGTTCTGTGATACCTGTGGGGCAGATGTCAATACCAGTGCGCTGGAACACAAAGCGATCCATGACAACGGATTTACGAGTAAGAAGATCCAGACGGGAAGCATTCATCACGATGCGGTGACGCAGGAGGTCTGGGTGGAGGAACCGGCATACGATGAAGTGGTAACAAGAGGATATGTTTGCTCTGTCTGCGGAGCAGGAGAGTAAAAGAAACAGGGAGGAGAAATACAGATGAGGAAGAGAAAAGGAGCAGTTATTCTGGCACTGGCAATGATGCTGTTACTGGTTCCGGTCATGGCACAGGCGGGAACGTGGAGACAGAATTATATCGGCTGGTGGTGGCAGGAAGCGGATGGAAGCTGGCCTTCGAATGAATGGAAAAGTATCAACGGAAACTGGTATTTGTTTGATGCGGATGGATATATCCGTTATGGATGGTACTGGGATGGAACAAACTGGTACTATCTGGGCGGAAAGTCTGACGGAGCAATGAAAACCGGATGGCAGGTTGTGAATGGAAACTGGTACTACATGTACAAGGACGGAAGAATGGCGGCAAATACCTGGATTGGTTCCTGTTATGTCAACAGTTCCGGTGTGTGGATCCAGAATGCAGTCAAAAGCCAGTGGATCCAGTCTGGAAACCGGTGGTGGTATCGCCATCCGGACGGAAGTTATACAGCAAATAACTGGGAAACCATTAATAATAAGAAGTATCATTTTGACAAAAATGGCTGGATGCAGACCGGCTGGCAGAAGATCGATGGAATCTGGTATTATCTGGGACCAGCAGGTAGTGGAGCGATGAGAAGCAGCCAGTGGGTGGAAGAATGTTATCTGGGTGCTGACGGCAAGATGCTGACTTCCTGCTGGGTGGACGATTACTATGTAGGTGTATCCGGTAAATTTGCAAAGAATCAGTGGGTCGGTGATTCTTATGTTGGCGCCGACGGAAAAAAAGTAAGCAGCCAGTGGGTCGGTGATTATTATGTCGGTGAAGATGGAACTTATGTAAAGAATCAGTGGGTTGGTGATTACTATGTCGGTCCTGACGGAAAATACGAGAAAAACCAGTGGGTTGGCGATTACTATGTCGGCGAGAACGGTAAGAAAGTGAGAAATACATGGATCGATAACCGGTATCTGGATGCTGACGGAAAATGGGACAGAACAAAACCGGTACCGGTTCCGCTGGAGGGGATTAAAGTTTCAACCACAGGAACATTGCTGAAACCGGGGAAGACATCCGGGATCGACCTGTATTTTTTTCCGGAAAATACGACAGATGATCGGACCGCTACATGGAAATCTTCCGATGAATCGGTTGCAACGGTTGAAGACGGCATCGTAACCGGACATAAAGCGGGATATGCAACGATAACCGTAACAGTTGGCGAGAAATCGGAAAAGATTGAATATCTGGTAGTGCCGACGAATCCATCAGAATTAACGATGAAAATCGCGTATTATACTTCCGATGCTTCCTGCGTAAAATTTGGAGAGTCCGCACAGGTCTCTGTGTTCTTACAGCCGGGAAACTTTGATATTACCAGTTATGCAACGATATCGGTGGATGATGAAAATATTCTCAAAACAAACAATGGAGTGGGAATGCTGTGGTCCGTCGGTATCGGAGAAACAACAGTACGGGCAGCCTATGAAGATCTGGAAGTGAGCAGTCCGGTAAAAGTAGTATCGGAAGATGGCAATCTGCAGGAACTTTCTTTCGATAAGAAAATCTTATATCTGGAAAAAAATCAGACGGGAAGTATCCGGCTGAGATCAAAACCGGCAGTGTATGCAAACAGTCAGGCTGTAAAATGGGGAAGTACAGATGAAAATGTGGTAACGTGGGATCCTGTCTATGGACTTCTTGCAAAGAAACCGGGAAGAGCGACGATCTATGCGGAGATTATGGGAAAACGGGCAGAATGTGAAGTGGTCGTAACCGGAGAAGAAGATGTGGTTGAATATTCCTACGATACAGAGTATGCCCAAACTATTTTTGACGAAGTGAACAGACTGAGGGTGGCGAATGGGGTAGAGCCTTTTGGATGGGAGGAAGAGGATGCGCTCTATGCTTCGAAAGTCCGCGCGGGCATCTATGAGAAAAACGGAGACCCCATTTACGACAATATAGAAACACGCTGCCTGGAAAATGAAAGTACGCAGGATGTGCAGATCGATTGCAGAACCGGTCTGGATCACGTGGAAGATTATCTTCTGGATGCAATGATGCAGGATTCCTCCTGTTTGATGCAGCTTATGAAACAGACGGATGAGCCACTGACCGCAGGCTGTGCCGTTGTCGTGAAAACAGTGGATGGAAGAGTGGAAAACCGTACACTGGTGTTTACGATCGGACCGTCAGAAAGTGAACTGGGACAATATACACAGCAGGAAAGAAAAGAATACTGGGCAAACTGGATGGGAATTTTACCGGAGGATGCAGACAATTATCTGTTTTAGCGAGTGAGCAGCCCGGAGGAGTTTTAAAGGAGGAAGCGAATGAAAAATAAAGCAATCAAAAAGGCCTTTGCGCTTGGGATGTCAGCACTGCTGCTTGCATCGACCGGTGTTCCGACCACTGTACAGGCGGCAGGCTGGAAACAGAACACAACCGGCTGGTGGTGGCAGGAAGATGACGGAAGTTATCCGGTCAGCAGATGGCAGCTCATCAGGGGAAACTATTATTATTTTGACCAGAACGGGTATATGAAGACCGGCTGGATGAAATTGGGTGTGGACTGGTACTATCTTGGCGGGGCGAATGACGGAGCCAGGAAAACCGGCTGGCAGCAGGTTGGCGGAACCTGGTATTATCTGAAGGATAATGGAACGATGGCGGCAGATACCTGGATCGGAGACTGGTATGTAAACAGTTCCGGAGCGTGGACAAAAACAAGGCAGCCGGCGCAGTGGATCCAGTCCGGAAACCGCTGGTGGTATCGCCATGAAGATGGCGGCTATACAAGGAATGGCTTCGAGACGATCAATGGAAAAACCTATTATTTTGATGCTGCAGGCTGGATGGTTACGGGTTGGAAACAAGTTGGTGAGGACTGGTACTACTTTAATGCGTCCGGTGCGATGGTAACAAATGTGTGGGTTGGAGATTACTATCTTGGGGAAGATGGTGTGATGCTGACGGACACCTGGATCGGTAAGTATTATGTGGATGCCAGCGGAAAATGGGTTCCGAACAAAGGAAAAGAAGACGGCGAACTGGAATCTATCCAGATGGATCAGAAGAGTGCGGCATTGTGGATCGGAGAAGAGATGACACTGGAAGTGATCTATCAGCCCGCTGATACCACCGCAGATAAAAGTGTGACCTGGAGCAGTTCCGATGAGAAAGTTGCGAAGGTTACAGATGGAAAAATCACCGGTGTCGGAGAAGGAACAGCGACGATCACAGCGAAAGTCGGGGGAAAGAAGGCAAGCTGTAAGATCGTGGTAGTACCTAAGTTTAAGATTGAAAATCTGTCATATGATGAAGAAAAGGGATATACCACCATCAATTTTGGCATAGATGCTGTAGATAATAGTGGAGAATTATTTTCTGTGATAACAGAGGACACGGAGGGGATAACAGGAGTCGAGTGGAAGCTGTCGGATGAGTCACTGGTAGAGGTAGAAACGTACAAAGAAGACTACGGTGATTATGTGGTGCTCAAAGGTCTCAAAGAAGGAAAAACGACACTCACAGCATCCTACAAAGGGAAAAGCGTTTCGATGGACATTGTCACCAAAAAGGTTGCGCAACTGGAATCAATCAATTATTCACAGGAAACATACACGAGAAAAGTGGGAGAAAAATTCCAGTTATTTCCTGATACCTATCCGGAAAATGCCTATGTAACCACAGGCACACTTGATTTCACATCAAGCAATCCCAAGGTTGCAACGGTGGACGGAAGTGGTACAATAAGAACGAAAAAAGAAGGATATACCACGATCACTGCTACTTATGGACGCATGGGAGAACTCAGTGCTTCATGCACACTCAAGGTAGAGGGATACGCAGACAACCAGGAACTGGAAATGATCCAGTATGAACCGGAAAATGGAGCGATTAATAACAATCCGATCCGTCTGGGAGTAAGAACCAAACTGAATGTTGTTGTATATCCGGTCACCTATCCACATGAGGAAAGTGATATCAAGTTTACGATCACTAAGCAGAATATGTCTATGTATGAGGGAACTGCGAGAATCAAAGACGGATATATTGTAGGAACTTCGAAGGGAACCGTAGAAGTAGAAGCATCACTGGACGGATGCGACCCGATTCGGTTTAACCTTACTTTCGGGAACTGACAAAAGCTGTACCGGAAGGCACGAAGTCTCTGAAAATAGAAAAGAAACAGAAAAACGCCTCTCACGAGTCGAAATTTTCGGCTCGGGGGGCGTTTTTGCGTGGGAGAAAACAAAGAAAATTATCTGAAAATGAAAACCATAAACACGTTCTGTGCGTCTATATAGTAAAGCAACCAAAAAGCTTGGTGATCGAATTTGATGTACTCTCGGAGTCTTTCTGCACTTGCTTTTGTGGCTGATTTTCCGTCAGCCGCACCCAAATTTCATCAACGTACGCACCGCGTACGCCTCAGAAATTTGGGCACAACTGACAA
>ERZ836877.3531-NODE-3531-length-17524-cov-19.352281_pt1 | contig 17524 bp, 8 predicted proteins | sample MGYA00519469_ERZ836877 | MGnify/ENA primary metagenome ERZ836877 (study PRJEB31850, sample SAMEA3708809) | human gut metagenome | biome: human gut; feature: human-associated habitat; material: faeces | place: China | collected 2014 ... | reverse complement strand
AAATGTCAACGGACTGCTGATACAAAATGTGTCAACGAGGTCCTGAGCCACGGCAAGTAGTAAGTATGGGCACCGAGTGTATCGGGCCTTTCCGGGGGCATTTTCTATATGTGAGGGGGAGTCCGGGGGTAAAGACTGGGCCGGGCGTGGGTCAGGCAAGCGTCTCTTTCCGGGGTGTGGGGAATATATAACCATAGCAGGCCGTCGAAGGCGCGGGGCCGACAGCCGACAGGTATTCCGTATTAAAGAGAGTCATATCTTTCATAAGTTGAAAATTCAGTAGTAAGTATTATCAGTTGCAAGACATCGGGCGTAGCCGATGCTATTCAAGTAGTAAGCGAACGGCATTCGCGGCTTTCGGCCGGATATGCCTTTAGGGGATTCTGGCGGCAAAGGTAATATTATTTTCAGAAACAAACAAATATTTACTATAAATTCGTTATGTTAAAATTTCTGTCAGAATGTCTTTTAAATCTGAAGCCTGCTACCGGTTTATGCGTAAGGCCTGTTGTGGAGGGAGGATATTGCCGAGGCTTAAGGTCGGGATCGCCGCCGGGGAAGGAGGGTTTTCAAGGCTTTCAGCTTTGACACGGCGGTGCCATCCGGATTTAAATTTTCATGTGAAATCTGAGAACAGATAATCGCCGCATTAAATGCTCGGGCTGCCTTCCGGATGGCGCTTCCGTGCCGCGGCTGCAAGCCGTGGTCAGCCTCGCGCCGCGCATCTCCCCGTCCGGGCTGCCCTCCGGATGGCACCGCCGTGCCGCGGCCGCAAGCCGTGGCCTGCCTCGCGCAGCGCATCCCCCCGTCCGGGCTGCCTGCCGGATGGCACTGCCGTGCCGCGGCTGCAAGCCGTGGGCGGGTCTATTTCCTCAGAAGGTAGCTGCCCGCGGCAATTTGTCGGCTGAGCTGGTTGAGATAGAGATATTTCTGTCTTGGGGTGGCAAATCCGGAGAGCTCCGCGAGCGGGGCGATTGTCAGAAGCCTCCCCTCAGAACATAGATCGAACATCTTACCGGATGGCTTATATCTCTCCGGGAAAGGTTTTTCACCGAACAGTATTATTCTTCCGTCATTCGCCAGGGCATAGTCGCGGACATTCTTCTCAATCTGGTGGATGAACGGGGATACCAGCACTCCTCCGTTCTCGATGGTATGCAGCCATATCTTCTTGATAGCATACATCTTTTCCTTGGCAATCCTGCTGCTGTAGATCACCGCCTCCTTGTCGAAATCATCGAGAAGGAATATGTTGCCCTGTGCCTCGAATTCCCTCCCGTCGATCACGATCCGATGCCGGCGCATGAAAAGATCCGGATTCGCAAATTTTATCCAGAGACGCCTTGGATTGTCGGCTATATACCTCTTCACCCTCTCGGTCTGTCCCTTTTTCATTATGATCCTGTCGTTGAAATCTGGAATGAAAAAGGGGAGACCCTCATCGCACAGGTCTTCACGGGCGATCTGTCGCCATGATCTCGTACAGTCAGATTTCATCATTTTGATATAATGGCCCAGGACCTCCGGAAGATACGCTTTCGCCTGAAGCATGAAATGCACATGGTCAGGCATTATGACATGCTTCCACGTCTTGAGCGCCGGATGATACCTTTCCATGGAATCCACAAAACGCGACACAATCCTCCCCATTTCAGTAAATTCGGTGATATATCTGTCGCTTCCGGGATGTCTGAGCGTGGCAAGATCCGGAGTGGAAGAATCTTTCACGAGCGTGATCATATATACGGACGGCGCACGGTAGTCATGCCATCGCGCTCTTCGGCTCATGCTGTGCTTGAGCGGTTTGTAGAAAGGAGGGTTCATGATTTCTGGAGGTCAAACGGTTGAGATGAGGCTTTTAAGGATTTGCCGGGGGGAGGGGGGATGGATTATCAAGGCTTTCAGCCTTGACACGGCGGTGCCATCCGGCAGTAAAGTTATATATAAATTTGAAAACAAGGAAAATCAGCGGCTTTAATTTTCAAATTTTCAATTTGAAAATACCGGATTGGGCGCCGTATGGCAGTCCAGACTGTCTGCCGGATGGCACCGCCGTGCCGCGGCTGTAAGCCGTGGTCAGCCTCGCGCAGCGCATTCCCCCGTCCAGACAGTCTTCCGGATGGGACTGCCGTGCCGCGGCTGGAAGCCGTGGCCAGCCTCGCGAAGCGCATTCCCTCGTCCGGACAGTATGCCGGATGGCACCGCCGTGCCGCGGCTGCAAGCCGTGGTCAGCCTCGCGCCGCCCCTCCGGACTGACCGTGGGAAAAAGGCCAAAACTCCGATGGTGGCAATGCCAAGAGGATATAAAATATGAGACTCTTCACAGAGTCTCATATCCTATGTCGCGGCACTCGCACCGCGACGCTTCATTGTATTAATCGATTGTTTTTATTTTGTGATTTTCATTGTCCTGGTCTTTCCTGCGGTGTCTGTCACGGATATCAGATACACACCCTTGGGTAATGACGACAAGGATATGTCTGCCGTGGCGCTGCCACTATAATCTCTGCTTATCAGGGTATTTCCGGCAATGGAAATGACTCTCAGCGCGGCAATACCCGAGGGAGAACCGGCTGTAGCCATTCCGGAGGCTGCATCATAGCCGATGCTCAGTCCAAGCTCACCCTCAATACTTCCTATCCCTGCGGAGGATATGCGGAATATGCACAAATCGTCTGACATTCTCTTCCAGCCGCCATCATAATAATACAAGGCAAAGAAGTATAATTTCCCGGCCTCTCCCTGGTCGAAATCGAGCTTCCCGGAGATTGTCTGCGACTCTCCGGCCCCCAGTATCGGGTATGGCGTCATGTGCATGCCCGAAAGGTTCTGACCGCCCTCGCCGGGAAACAGGAAGGCATACACAGGATAGCCGAAAAAGCCGTCAGCGCAACTTACGGTGGCATCGAGGCATATGGCACTCTTGTCATTCACGATATTGACCGTTTGGCCGTTCTCCTCCACAGGCTCGACACCAGGTATAGACATTCTCACATCCGACAAAGTGAACGATACCTTAGGCAGCATTGTCACTGTCTTTGAGAATTTCAGCGTGGTTCCATCGGTCACATTCTGGAATTTCAGAAGGAAATCAGTCGATTCGGTGATATTCAGATTGTCGGTTGACTCAAACTCAACCACCATCTCTTTCTTCAACGTCTCCCCCGGCTTGAGCAACACGGGGAAACCGGTGCCTTCAAATTTATTCTCACCCTGTTTCATGAGCACAGGCGCTATGGTCTGCGACAGTTCCACATCCGTATTGTTGGTAAATGTCACCGACATTCTGGCCAACGCCCCGTAGTGGAGTGAGGAAAGCAACTCCGCATCCTCTATCCCGATGCTTTTGGAGGAACTGAATTCGACTGTGTATTTAGCTCCGTTCTTAGTCACATGGAAACTGTTGGAGGAATATTCTGAGCAAACCACCGGAATCCACGGCGCATTCTCCGACGACGCATCCTGAGTGCATACCGTCACTTTATATTTCCCGTCAGGGTATGTGGTAGGGAACATAAAAGATAAAGATGTGAATCCCCGGAGCGACGCGAGCGCAACTTTCTTGAGCTCAGAGTCGTTGTAGAAACCTATTACTTCCGAAACCGAGGCCCCGGCAACGTTTTCCGGCTCTATCCTGACCCCTATGTTGATCTCTATGTCCTTATACGACATATTCCACCATCCGGCGCTGTAGCCCTGTGCCTTTATAAATATCCTTGATGTGCTTGATTTGTTGCCGGTGATGTTGCCCCCCTGGGTAAGGTTGGGGATGAATACTGTTCCTGCCGATTCTTTCTGGACACCTTTTAGGATCGACTGATCGAAACTGAACCCTCCGCCGGTTCCGCCTCCGATACCTAAGTCAGACGGATTGAGCGACTGAAGAAGGAAGAAGCCATCGCTCATGCCTCCCCAGCCCCAGTTGATATGGAAATAGCCGTCGCCGTTATATCCATCGCAGACAAAAGCATGGCCTCCGCCTTCCGACTGGCCTGAATAAAGCACCGGACGTCCCGCGGCAAGCTCATCATACACCATCTGATTCCATGCCTCAGAGTTGTAATACTGACGTTCCTCAATCGAAATATTGTCGTTATAACCGAAATTATCAATCAGGGCGCGGCCGACGTTAAATGAGCTTGCTCCCGATTCTGTCGTCGAGTAGTCCATGCCTACAGAATAGCCGCAGGCCTTCATGAGGTAGGCGACGGCACTGCTCTGCTCTTCGGTATAATCTATTCCCTCATAGCTGTCGAGCATGTCGTTCCAGCGGAATGCCTCCTGCGAGAGATCCAATGAAGTGGGGGAAGAAGTGCTCGCAAGCGATATAGACACCGTTCCCACACCTTTCTCAGGATACTTATGATAATACATTATCTGGGCCATTGCCGTGGCGACACAGCCGGTCACACATTTCACTCCGTTTATCTCCGGACACATGTCATTGTATGGTTTCCCCTGATCCCATTTGGTCTTCACCATGGGATCTATCTTACCCCCTTTGACCGCCGGCAAAGAGGAGCGGGAGGCTCTTGTCGCGAGGTTGGCCGAGACAGAGATCTGTCGGGAATACTCATGCAGCCACCATTTCATCGCCGGAGGAATGGACATCAGATCAAATCTCCCCGAGTCGGAATAACCGAGGAGCGGGGAGGCGCAGTCATCGGCCGACAATATAAGGTATCCGTCATCCGAGCCTCGGTTGTAGATATAAACGGTAGGAGAGCCCTCTGTTGAAATCTCCGTGTAGACAAGTTCGGGAGTTCCGACAGACCGTGTCATAAATTTGCCTTGACCATTGGCCTCAAGTCTGCCCAATGCTTCCTCAGGTGTCAGGATCCTGGCGGAAACACTTCCGCAGCCCATCACAAGGCAAAGTAGAAATAGAGCCTTTCTCATGATTCTTGATTTTAAACAGCTTCTTAATATGGAAGGCCGTCTCCCCTCAAGAAGACGGCCTTCTGTTGATTATCAAATTTTAAGAGATGCCATCACTTCAGGATTGCGGGCTTTTTCGTGATTATTCTGGTATTGTCAGAGGTCTTGAGAGACTTGCCGGAATATTTCATGACCGGAATCTTCTTAAGATTGGCATTCTTCTTGGCGGAAGAGCGTGTCGCTCTGGTTTCCGGTTCTGTTTCTTCCACCGGATCAAGGTCAAGGAGAACAGCCTCCTCGCCCCAGTTTGCCAGGATATTCATGCTTCCGTCTTCATTATACCCGTTGAAGATGCCCAACGAATTGGCCGGGAACACAAACTTTGTGCCGTCGACAAGTTTGCCAGGCGCCGCACTGAGCACATAGTAACCGTAGCTTGTAAGTGAGGGCTTTACTGTAACCGCGTCAGGATTTGTGGCATCGATGGCTATGTAATAGTGTCCGCGCTCTGTCGGTTCGCCATAAGGATTCGATCCGTAGGGCTTCACTATGCGGTAGTAACCGGGATTGCTGTCGTTCTGCTGAACCTCAACTTCCCAGCTATTGACATTGGCCCACCATACGCCCGCGAAGAAGACATCGCTGAACTCAGCTTTCTTGGTCACCGTTGTCCAGCCGGCATTCCAGTCAACCTGGTTGAGCTCGTTGTAGAAGGTGTATGAGCTATGACCCTTGGCGAGGCCGTCAGCGCCGTATGCCACGGCTATGCATGTGTAGTAATCCTCCTCATATACGGGGAACTGGAATTCCTGATCCTCGTTATAGAGCTGCAGTTCAGTGTCGGCGATCATCTTGTCAGCCTCTGCCGAGATTTCGTCTTCGCTAAGGCTTCCCTGAACAAGGTTGATGGCATAAGATGCCACGTCTCCTCCCTTGACAACGCTCAGGATTGTGAATTCCTGACCTGCCTCGTTGATATATGTGCCCTTGTTGTTCATGGCAATATCATAGTTGGGATAGCCGGGAAGCTGAATGCTGTCATAGTGGAGGCCCCACCATCTGATGCTGCCGCCGTCAATGAAATAGAAAGCAGTTTCAATCGTGATTACTCCGGTTTCGCTGTTGAAAGAACTGTTACCCTTGTATTGGTCAGGATTCTTTGACGAGGCAACTTGGGTATAGAATGTATAAGAGTCGCAGACCATAATGTTGTTCCCGTTGTTCTTGGCGCCTGTTTCCTGAACGGGTATGGTCACGATGCCGGTCGACTCGTCTACATTGATGATATAGGAATAATCAGATACGAAAAGACTGTAGACATCATACTGCACCAGATTCGGCGAAAGCAGGGAAGTACGTTTGTAGATCGGATTGTAGTCTGCGAATCCCCATGGCGATGCATTCGTATAGAAGCACTGGCCGATGTTCGACCATTCGCTCCAAGGGGCATAGGTGATCGTCACCTCCTGCTGGCTTTTGCCATAGGGGGTAAGGCTCTCGCCGGCTATGTCGAGAGTCACGACATATTCTGTCTCAGCCTTGATCTCGTTGAAATCAAAGGAGATGGTGATCGGGGCCGTATCCTGGCCGTCGGCGAAGGTCACAGATGAAGGCACCGAGAAAATGTCAGTCTCGATAGCGTCATCTCCCTCGTAGACAACTGCGCTTGAGGTGACATCGACTGTCACCGAACCGGATTTATTGGCTCTGCTGACGTTAACGACAGCCGTGTTCTGCCCCTCCTGGAGGTCAACGCTCGAGATGGCGTTGCTTGCGAAGAACACCTGGGGATTGGTCATCTGCTCGGCAGGGGCATAGTCTACCTCCGAAGTGCAACCCCAGAGGCCGACAAATGCCAGCGAGAGAGCGGATAATCCTATTATCTTGTTGTATTTCATATCTTATACTCTTGAATAATTACATTTGGATAACTGGATAGCATCCGGTCGGATCCGGATTGTTGTATTCGAGCACCGCCTTGTTTGATGTGCCCTCCGAATTTACAATCACAGTGTTCATCCATGCCGGGCGGCGTGTGGTGTTGAACAGTGTGGCTGTCGCGAAATTCGTGCCGGCATATGCCCTTACGACGGGTTTGTCAAGACGTTTGTAATCGAAGAAGATCTGTCCCTCACCCCAGAGCTCTATGCGCTTCTGAAGGAAAATCTCATCTATGATCTCCTCCTGGGAAACCGCACGGCAGGTATAGGTGGGATATCTGTAGGTCGTCATGAAGGTCTCGAGAAGTTGCTTTCCTTCAGCGGCCGATGTATGGGCTACTGCCTCTGCCTCGATCAGATACATCTCCTCAACTCTCATAAGAGGGATTGCCGTGGCTGAGCCGATGTTGAAATCCTCGGTATTGCCCGATCCGGGACGGAATTTGTAGGAGGAGTACGCCGGAAGGGTGGCGGCGAAAGCGGCGTCGATCACCGGTTCCTGCCCTTCGAGGGCGCCTCCCTCGGGCGACTTGTAAGAGAGCTTGCGGAAATCGCGGTCGTTGATCTTGTTGTAAAGCTCGGCGCCGATCATGTTGAACGGACCTGCGGCCGCATATCCATACTGTGCCTCATTGCTCGACCATGCTGTCCAGTTGAGGATACCGGTCTGAACGCATTCGTCCTCCTTCACAGCCTGCGCACACCACATCCACGCTGAATTGGGCTCGTTGAAGCCTGAGTTGGTGCTGAGCCACTGGTCTTTTGTCAGAGGTGTGTACTGCCCCGTGGCGATTGCCTTGCGGGCATACTCCGCGGCTTTCGGATAGTCTTCATTCCACATGTAAGCGCGTGCTTTCAGACCATATACCACAGAGATATCGGGCAGTGTCTTGGCGCTGCGCGCCGCTTTGCCGATGAGCTCCTCAGCCTGATCGAGGTCGGCCATGATGAACTTGAACATCTCCTCATGAGGCACACGGGGATTGTTGCGGCTTTCCTCCTCAGTGGTCTTCTCTGTGACGATAGGCACTGTCAGACCGAGCACATCCTTTCCTTCCGGACTGAGCGGTTCGGTTCCGTCATTGGGGAGAAACTCATACATCCTTGCCATGTCGAGATATGCCGAGGCACGGAAAGCGAGCCCCATGCCGTAATAACCCTGCTGGGTATCGGTGGCAGTCTCCAGATTGATGGAGCTCATCATGTTGTTGCAGGTGAGCACCATCTTGTTGAAGTAGTTCCAGATCCACTGCTGCTTCATGTAGCCTGCACCCATATAAGTGTTCTGGGCCCAGTTTGAATACCAGTCATAACCGCTCGATATGACAGCCAGGTCTGCTGTCATGACATCGCGATAGTGCATGATGGAGCCATAGCCCCAGTCATATGCCTGATCATCGCTTACTACGGCAAATTTATTGTAGAATGCGGGCATGGCCCAGAGCAGGGCCTCTGTCGCCTTCGCGGAAGCCGCAAGCTGCTCTTGCGTGGCGCCGCTGGTGGGGAAGGTTTCATCCACGCAGCTTGTCATCATCATCGAAGGGGCGATGATGGCCGCGGAAAGTAACGATTTATAAATTGTCTTCATATAAATTTCTTAAAATCAGAATGAAACTTGCAGACCTCCTGAGAGAGTCCTCATAGGAGCATAATATGTGTTGTTCACGCTTCCGCTGATCGACTGGCGCGGGTCGGTGCCCTGACGCTTTGCCCAGATCCATACGTTCTCAGCTGCGAAATACAGACGGATCTTGTCAATGCTGAGGCGGTTGGTGACGCTTTTGGGCAGCGTATAGCCGAAGTTGATGTTCTGGAGGCTCAGGTAAGAGGAAGATGTGAGGAAGCGGTCGCTTGCCGAGGCGGTGTAGAGGTCGCCATACTGCAGACGAGGAACGTCGGTATTGGGATTTTCCGGAGTCCACGCCTTGAGGATATCGGCATGCCAGTTATAACCGCGGCTGCTCGATTTAGGAGAATCCATGAACTGGGCATACTGGCCGTCGTAGAACTGTCCGCCGAGCGAATAGCTGAAGTCAAGGGAGAGGTCAAATCCGTAGGCCTCCAGTGTTGTGCCGAAACCGCCATACACGCTGGGAAGGGCTGTGCCGCAAAGGAAATAGTCCGTGCTTCCGAGCTTGTTGAAGGTCGTGGCCTCAAGTTCACCGGTAAACTCTCCGTCTTTCATCACGCGTTTGTAATAGAGGGCCTCACCGGTCTTGGGATCCGGGCCTGCGTATTTATACATGCGATAGGTGTAGAGTGGCTCGCCTTCGCCATAGAAGAAGTTGCCGCTTGAGTAACCGCGAACACCGTCGATGGTCTGACCCTTGCGCTCCTCGGGAAGGTAGGCGAGTTTGTTCTTATACCATGTAAGGTTGGCGTTTACGGTCCATGTGATGTTCTTTGTCTGTACTAAGACGCCCTGAAGGTCGAGCTCTATGCCGACGTTCTCCATGTCGCCGATATTGGCCCAGTAACCGGTGTATCCGAACGACGGGGGAAGGGTGAACCATGAGAGCATGTCGCTGGTCTTGCGGTAGAATCCCTCGAAACTTCCGTTGAGTCGTGAGTTGAAAAGCTCGAATTCAACACCGGCATTGAAGTTGCCGTTCTTCTCCCAGGAAATATTGGGATTTCCCATAGTCGCGGGAGTGGCGGCAGGCTGTCCAGAACCGTTTACGATATTATATGTGTTGGTATAGAGGTAATTGTTGATGTTATCGTTACCCTGCTCTCCATAGGATGCCTTGATCTTGAGAAGGTTGATCCAGGGAGTGCGGAACCATTCCTCTTTCGAGATGATCCATGCTGCGCCTGCGCTCCAGAATGTACCCCAGCGGTGGTCGGGATGGAAGCGTGAGGAAGCATCGCGACGAATCGAGAACGAACCGAAGTATTTTTCATCGTAGTTGTACTGTGCGCGGCCAAGCCAGCCCTCGTTGTTGTATTCTGTGGTGTAAGAGCCTGAGTTGCCGGATGTCACAGCGCCGTCGAGTTCCAGATTGCTCGGGTCGAACATATTGGAACGTGAAGCGTAAAGATAGTAGTAATTGTTTACGTAGTTCTCATGACCGAGAAGGATGGTCACGTCATGATGTCCGAACCTGTGGTTCCAGTTAAGAAGCTGCTGGAAGTTGTAGTTGAGGCTGCGGGTATGGTACTTGGTGAGGATACCGTTGCTCGTGGCGTATGATCCGTAATATGGGTTGGTAAGATTCGTGGAGCGGGATTCGTCAAGATTGAAGCTGTTGTTGGATGTGAACTTGAAATCCTTGAGGAATCTGATCTCGACAAATCCGGAACCGTTGACAGCGTTGCCCTCATATTCATTCTTATCAAGGAAAGCGCTGCTGAATGCGTTGGAGTTGGTGTAGACGGGACGATCCCAGCCGCCGTTAAGGCCGTCGCCATAGTCATAGCGGGTGATTCCGTTTGCGTCGACCATGATCTTGCCGTCAGCGTCACGCATGTAGAGGGGATATACAGGGGCGATCTGTGTGGCGGCCGCGAAAATGTTTACCGATGAATTGCTTACGCCATCCTCGCTCATCGATTTTGCGGAATAGTGGGTGTAGCTGGCGCTTCCACCGACTTTCAGCCATTCCTTAACCTGGCTGTCGGCGGTCAGACGGCCTGTGAGACGCTTGTAGCCCGAGTTGGGCACGATACCGTCGTTGTCAAGATATCCGAGCGACATATAGAAGGAGTTCTTCTCGTTGCCGTTGCTTACGTTTACGTTATATTCCTGACGGAGGCTTGTGTCGTAGGCGGCGTCAAGCCAGTTGTCGGCCATCATGTAATATGTCTCGCCGCGATAAGTGCGGAGATATCCGGGAGTGGCGGCAGGATTAAACTTTCCGTTGGAGCCGATGAGATACTGACCCTCGGGAGCGGTATAGGTCTGATATTTCAGACCGTAATCATTGTTGGCGACAAGATTGGAGGCAGCCCATTGATATGACTGTTCGGGGCTCATGCCGTTGGCTGTGGCAAAATTATAGAGAGACTTATAATATATCTCATAATACTGTCGCGGATCGGTGATGGTCTCATAGTTCTGTGTGGCACGTGAGTTGGCGCCCCACTTCACATCGACATTGACAGTACCGTCGCCTCTTTTACCCTTCTTTGTGGTGATGAGGATCACACCGTTGGCACCGCGCGCACCGTAAAGGGCGTTGGAGGCAGCGTCTTTCAGAAGAGTCATCGATGCGATATCCGAGGGGTTGATTGTGTTGAGGTCGCCGGGGAAAGGCGCGCCGTCGACAATCACGAGCGGAGAGTTTCCTGCATTAAGAGAGGAGATACCACGGATTCGGATAGTAGGGGTAGTAGAACCCGGCTGACCGGAAGCATTGGTGAGCTGTACACCGGCCACACGACCCGAAAGGGCATTAAGTGCGTTGGAGGCTTGTGTATTCTCAATCTGGGTTGCGTCAAGCACAGCGGCCGAACCTGTAAAGGCCTCCTTGGTAGATGTACCGTATGCCACGACCATCACATCCTGAAGGGCTGCTGAGGAAGACTCAAGTTTGATCAGCATGTTGTTGGCCAATGCATGTTTCACACTGGTATAACCCACATATGAAACCTGGATCTCCTTCACCTTGGAAGGGACAGTGAGTGTAAACTTGCCGTCGATATCGGTGGCCACACCTTGCCCTCCACCAATCGGCATGACAGTGGCTCCCGGCAGCGGCTCATTGTTCGCAGCGTCTACCACTGTGCCGTGATATGTGCGCGTCTGGGCCGAAAGGCTCAGCGTACACGCTATCAGCGTCATGAAGATTAAAAACAGTTTTCTCATACTTTAATAATTTGGGAATAAGTTATTATTGAAGATTTTTTGTCGCGAAAATTTATTCCTTTAACCGTAATCCGGCGGCCGGATCAAGCCTCTGTCTGCCCGGCCTTCGCAGGCCTTCTCAAGCAAGACATCGTACAGGATAGACCACCTTCTTTGCGAGTGTCAATATGTGTTCACAAAACAAAAAGTTATGCAAAATTAATGTTTAATTTGACTCCAGCAAAAAAAATGATGCTTTTTAACTATATTTTCTGACCGCTTTTCGCCGATTTTTGTATTTTCAGGAAATATCAATCTTTAGATAAGTTGTCATTTTGCCATTTATGGCCACAAAATCCCTGCTTTTAATTCAAACAATAGAAAAATCACCTCATAATCGCCTTGAATCGATTGCAATATGCCATTTCTTTTGTTTATTTTTATAATAGCGAATATTTTTTAATATTTTGTGGCCGCCATCAACCCCGAATTTCTGCAAAAGCCTCTCCGATGATGCAAGTTTCCCCGTGTATGCCATCTTACTCCTTAATATAATATAAGAGGGAGCATGTGAGGCGTCTTCCTATGCCACATTGTTGGCGTCCTCACCCATATTGGCCCAATTCCCTTTTAACTTTCCGCCATATCGAATGCTTTTCGTGAGACTGACAGTCGAAAAAAGGAAAATAAAGCTTTCAGATAGTCGCTCAACCCAATTTAGTCCAAAATCAATGATCCCCGGCAAGATTCTCATAAAAACATCTAATAACTTATTCCCTAATTATTTATGCCGTCCGGCAACGCATTCCTCAGTTTTCCCCAATAATGAGATTTAATAACTTATTCCCAAATTATTAAAGTATGAGAAAACTGTTTTTAATCTTCATGACGCTGATAGCGTGCACGCTGAGCCTCTCGGCCCAGACGCGCACATATCACGGCACAGTGCTCGACGCTGCGAACAATGAGCCGCTGATCGGAGCAACGATCACTCCCATAGGGGGTGGACAGGGTACAGCCGCAGATGTAGACGGCAAGTTCACACTTACACTACCCTCGAATGTACACCAAGCAAAAGTCTCATATGTAGGCTACAAGGAGCAGACGGTGAACCTTCAGAACAACATGGTGGTGTATCTAACATCCACATCTTCCGACCTTGATGATCTTGTAGTCGTTGCCTATGGCACAGCCAACAAGGAATCGCTTACAGGCTCGGTAGCCGTGGTCGGCAGCAAAGAGATCGAAGACCGCCCGGTGACCTCTGTCACTGCCGCTCTTGAGGGTAACGCTCCCGGCGTACAGGTCAATAACTCTGTAGGCAATCCCGGATCCTCACCTTCCATCCGTATTCGTGGTTTCAACTCTATCAGTGGAAGCAACGACCCTCTATATGTGGTAGACGGTGTGGTATATGAAGGTTCCATCGCTGATCTTAATCCACAGGATATAGAGTCGATGTCTGTGCTCAAGGATGCTGCATCCTCAGCTCTTTATGGTAACCGTGGTGCCAACGGCGTCATCCTAATCACTACAAAGAAAGCTAAAAACATAGGCAAAGTAGATGTTACACTCCAGGTACGCCAGGGTATGTATAACCGCGGTCTTCCTTTCTACGACAGAATGGAAGCCGACGAATGGATGGAGACTATGGTACAGGCCTACTCAAACGGCCTCGCAACCATGACTCAAAACTTCCCTACCTATGAGCAGGCTGCCGAATATGCCCGCAAAAACCTTATCTCTGCTGTGGTAAGGAACAATATTTACGACAAGCCCGACGATCAACTGTTTGATTCCAACAACAAGCTCGTGGCCAATGTCCTTCCGGGATATAACGACCTCGACTGGTGGGATATCGTCTCGCAGAACGGCTACCGTCAGGAATATAATGTCAACGCAGCCGCCGCAAACGAGAAATACAACATCTTCACCTCCGTTGGCTACCTCAAAGAACAGGGTTATGTGATCAACACAGACTTTGAGCGCTACAACGCCCGCCTGACCGCCAACTACAATCCCGTAAGTTACTTCAAGATGGGAGTCAATCTCTATGCCGCCCATCAGGAGTCAGAGCAAGGGCAGGCCGATCCGGATAACCTCGGCCTTGTGTCGAACCCCTTCCTCGTGCAGGACAAAGCTCCTGTATATCCCTACTATCAGCATGACGAGACAGGCGCAGTAATGTATAACCCTGAAACAGGGGAACCCATCTGGAATACAGCTGTATACAATGGGGGCTCAAACATCGGTTGGACAATGCGTCTTGACGACAAGAACTTCGCCGCCACAACTGTTGATGGTTCTATCTACGGAACTGCAATAATCCCTTATGGATTCGAACTTACGGTCAGAGGTGCCATGTACCGCAGGAAACAATCATCTCTCGACTACATGAACAACATCACCAGCTCTCAGGCAGGCATCGGACTTTTGACCCAAGGTTCCGCTACCTACAAGACCCATACGTTCATGCAACAGCTCACTTGGGATCATGACTACGGAATCCATCACGTCGACGTACTTCTTGACCACGAAAATTATCAATATGGATACAACACCTTGGAAGTAACAAAACGTGGCCAGATCCTCCCAGACATCATGGCATTCCCGAACTTCGACACAAGCTATTCCGACTCACAAATAATCCGTCAGCGCCGCACTGAATCGTATCTCGGTCGCGTGCGATACAACTACGACCAGAAATATTATGGTGAGTTTTCACTTCGTCGTGACGGCACATCACGCTTCGCTAAAGACAAACGCTGGGGAACATTCTGGAGCGCAGGTGCGAGCTGGATCATCTCCAAAGAGAAATTCATGCAGAGCCTGGCATGGCTTAATTACCTGAAACTCCGCACTGCTTACGGTTCTGTCGGCAATGACGCCTCAGCCGGTATGTATGCTTACTGGGCACTCTACGCCTTCAACAGCCCACTTAACAACAACGGCACGATCACCCCTACACAGATTGCGGCACCCAACATCAAATGGGAGGCAACCAAGACCTTCGACATAGCCCTCGAAGGATCAATGTTTGACGACCGTTTCAACTTCAGCGTCGGATACTTCAACAAGCGCAACTCCGACCTTCTTTACAATGTGACGCTACCCGCCTCCGTGGGCACTCTTGGAAATAGTGGCTACAATCCCTCGATCACGACCAACATCGGAACGATGCAGAATATCGGATGGGAGCTCGCCTTCGGCTATGACATCATCCGCAACTCGGATCTCCGCTGGAGCTTCAACATCGACGCAACATTCATGAAGAACAAGATTGTCAAGCTCCCCAAGATGCAGGATATCGCCAACTCCGCCCTCTTCATCGGCAAGAGCCGCTATGAGAAATACACATATGCATGGGCAGGTGTGGATCAGCTCACTGGTCAGTCCCTTTATGAGATGTGTCCCGATTCTCCCGACTATTATACTTACAATGAAGCCGGAGAAAAGATCTACAACCAGGCCCTTTGGGAGTCGAATCTGGCCAATGCCAAGAGAGCGGGGGCATATGTGGAGGTAAACGGTGTGCCCTATACAACCAACACCACTTATGCACGGCGCAAGATCATGGGCACAGCCCTTCCGACGGTCTACGGTTCATTTGGTACGAATTTAAGCTGGAAAGGCATTAATCTCGGCATGCTATTCACATACAGTCTCGGTGGCAAATCGATGAACTCGATATATCAGGGACTCATGACAGTGGGCACCACCACAGTGTCCGCGCTCCACAAGGATCTTGCCAAGGCATGGACAAAGGCTCCAGAAGGAATGACGGAAGACAGTCCAAACCGAATAGATCCCGACGGAGTGCCTCAACTCAATACGGAGCTCAACCAGTATAGCAACGCCCAGAGTTCTCAGCACCTCATCTCTAACAGCTATCTGACCTTCAAGAATCTCAACATATCCTACGACTTCCCCTCAGCATGGGTGAGCGCGATGAAGATGCAAAACCTTAATATCGGTCTTGCCATCGACAATCTCTTCATAGCCACGAAGCAGAAAGGCTTCAACCCCCAGTACAGCTTCAGCGGAGGCCAGGGTCAGTACTACGTACCGGCGAGAGTGTTCTCATTCCAGCTTTCTGTTAAATTTTAATAACAACGACAATCTATGAAAAAAAATAAATTATATAAAGGGTTACTCGGAATCATGGCAGCGGGAATATTCGCGTCCTGCTCCGGCGATTACCTACAGGTAGACCCTGTGACCGACCTCGGCACATCTGTCATAGCCCAGGACGTGGCCGGAGCTCAGGTTGCCCTCAATGGCCTTTGCCGCGCTATGTATGACGGCTACAGTGTAGGTTCCAATCAGAACGTCGGAGAGACCTATATCAACACTGTCTTCAACGACAGCTATGGTCCCGATTATTTCGGAAACCTGACAAGCCAGTATTTCAGTGCAACCAATTTCAACTGGGGAGCCATGAACAACACCAATACCTGGTATACCCAGGTACTCTGGATGTATCCCTACAACCTAATCAACCAGGCCAACCTGATCATCGAGAGCGTAGGCGATGGCACTGCCGGCACGCAGGCAGCTAAGGATTTCGTGGTCGCTCAGGCTCTCACTATACGCGCCCACGCCTATATCAAGCTCTTACAGTATTATGCTCCTCGCTGGCAGGACAGTAAGAATGGCGCTACCTATGTATGTGTTATCCGCGAGACCTCTAACACAGACAACGTTGCCCTTTCAACTATGAGCCAGGTGCTTGACCTGATCTATAAAGATCTTGACAGAGCTATCAGTCTCTATAATGAGGCACAAGGTGAAACCCGCAGATTCAAATGGGCGCCCGACAAGAGTGTGGCTCTCGGCCTCTATGCCCGCGCCGCCCTTATCAAGAATGACTGGGCTACTGCCCAGAAGATGGCTCATGACGCACGCCAAGGCTACCGACTCCGCAATGCCACCGAACTCTTCGAAGGATTCGTGGAGCCATCTGACGATGACATGTGGTGCTCAACCAATGATCCCAATAGTACTGTGGGTTATTGGTCGTGGGGTGTGCATTTTGCCTGCAACGGACGCTATACCCAAACCTGGGGACTTGGTACCGGTTCCATCTCCATGGATCTATATAGAAAGCTCGATACTAATGACATCCGTAGGAACTGGTTCTTCACTCCTGATAAGATTGACGAAGCCGCATCTTATGAGCCAAGTCTTGCGGAGATTGGTCTTACAGAAAATGATTTCTGGAGTCCCCGATATGTTGTACCATCCAGCATGAGAATGAACGGAAATGCTCTTCTGCTGGCTGCCTACTATAGCATGTATCAGAATGATGTTGTGAATACATCCGCAGACAAGACAGACTGGTATATGCCTTATCTGGACACATCGGATGGTATCGCCATCTGCCCTACATTCTTTGGAGCACAATACAAGTTCTGGGGTAAAGGCGGATATTCCGCATGCTCCTATCCCTACATGCGCTCCTCCGAGATGGTGCTCGCGGAAGCTGAAGCCGCTTGCATGGCCGGAGACGAGACAACTGCAAGGTCATGCCTCACAGAACTCAACTCACTCCGCATCCCCGGATACACGTGCGATCTGAGTGGTGACGCTCTTCTTGAGGAGATACGCGTCACCCGACGTATCGAGCTCTGGGGAGAAGGCCATAACTGGTCTGACTTCAAGCGTTGGAATCTTCCCATGGTGCGTCGTGCTTGGGTAGAGGGCGATCCCACCTCAGGCAACGCACCCGCCCCCTATGCTGTAGAGATCGCACCGAGCGAGAAAGACGGATGGCGTTGGGGGCTCTCGCGTACTGAATCCGACTATAACCCCGAAGTTAAGCCTGAGATGTTTCTCCAGTAATTAGTTGATTCATCCTTATATTGACAGGAGGGTGTATCAAAATTCTGATGCACCCTCTTTTCGCGCCCGTTCATAACCT
>ERZ836877.3511-NODE-3511-length-17624-cov-6.410667_pt1 | contig 17624 bp, 17 predicted proteins | sample MGYA00519469_ERZ836877 | MGnify/ENA primary metagenome ERZ836877 (study PRJEB31850, sample SAMEA3708809) | human gut metagenome | biome: human gut; feature: human-associated habitat; material: faeces | place: China | collected 2014 ... | reverse complement strand
ACCCAGGACCCCAACATTAAAAGTGTTGTGCTCTACCAGCTGAGCTAGCGAATCGGCTTTTCCTTAAAAGCAGTGCAAAGGTAGGGGCTTTTTTTGAATTGTGCAAATTTTTTGCCGTATTTTTTATGTTAAAAAACAATTAATTTATACAAACAACTACACGTCCACTCCTTATCATTTTTATTCACAGGATTTTATAAACAATATTACCAAGAAGTTGTTTTAGAAGACAAAGGGATCGATTTTGATGTCCTGCAATATTAAAATTCAATATGATCATGAAAAAATTTGTTTTAGCTCTTATTGTGGCTCTCGGATTCGGAGCCACAGCAGCGGCAAGTGATACATACGCCCACTACGCCTCTGTTCTGCCACAATCTGCCCAGACCGTGATAGCAAATAATTTCAAGGCCAAAGTAAGCGTAGTGAAAATCGAAAAGGATTTCGGCCGGGTATCCGAATATGACGTCACACTCAATGACGGCAGCGAGATATCATTCGATCGTCATGGCAACTGGAAAGATATCGAAGTGAATGCTTCAAAAAGTGTACCCTCCTCTATCGTTCCGCAGGGCGTGAAGAATTATGTCTCGTCCAAGCATGCCGGGCAAAGAATTGTCGGCATAGAGAAAAATCGCAACGGTTACGATGTCGAGCTTTCCAATGGTGTCGATATAAAATTCGACAAAGAAGCACAATTTGTCCGCTACGACGACTGACCTTCCAATTCAAGCAACATCTTTTTCCGATCAAGCCCGGCTGCATATCCGGTTAAAGATCCGTTCTTGCCAATTATACGATGGCACGGCACTACGAGTATAATAGGATTTCGAGACACCATACCTGCCACAGCCCTCACCGCACGTGGCATTCCGGCTTTTTCGGCGAGTTCGGAGTAACTGACAACCTCGCCATAGGGTATGGCAAGCATGGCATTTCGAACCCGAAGCAAATTATCAGTCTCTGCCGGATATAGTGGCAACATAAATTCCGGTCTACGACCAGAAAAATAGACCTCAAGCCACTCATAAGCTTTATTTAAAAGCGGATGCTCGCCAAAACAAGCTCCCGCTTTTATTTTTGATCCAAAATATTTCTGATCATCGAACCACAATCCAACGATAAACTCACCTTCAACAGCTATTGTCAAAGGACCCATCGGCGAAAAATATTTACCTAATATCATAATTTCTTTATAACGTGTGCCGGATTACCGACCGCAATACAATCTGCCTGAATATTTCTGCTTACAACTGCGCCCGCTCCTATCACAACTCGATCCCCTATAGTTACACCGGGCAAAATTACAGCATTTCCTCCGATCCACACGTCGTTGCCGATAGACACCGGTTCAGCCCACTCACGGCGAGTACGCCGTTCACCGGCATCAAGAGGATGACAGGCTGTATATATACCCACATTCGGACCGATAAAGACATCATTTCCTATCGTCACAGGAGCTTCATCGAGGATTGTGAGATTAAAATTGGCAAAAAATCTGTCTCCAATAGATATATTGCGCCCGTAATCACATCTAAACGGTTGGTTGAAATGAAAATCCTTCCCATACCGACCAAGAAGACTTTTCAATATTTCATGCTGGCTTTCAATATCTTCCGGATCAAGATTATTAAACTTCCAAAGAGCCCGACGGGTCTGCTTGAGCATCTCTATCAGTTCCGGACATGCCGCGTCGTAAACGCGACCTGAAATCATATCCGTCCATACGGTATCAAAATCTTTATTCTCCATAGTGTAAGTTGATATTCACAAAAGTACAAAATTTTCGCTATCTTTGTCTTTAAAATAGAAAAATATCTCTGCACCATGGTTCCTGATTTAGACTTCAATAATTTACTCACATTGCTGAAGCGCGACCGCAGCGTAAGGCGTTTTGACGAATCTCGCCGCATTGACGAGGGTACTCTCAAACATCTCGTCGAATTAGCACGTTATTGTGCCTCTGGACGCAACCTACAACCTTTACGCTATCGCATCGTGACCAATGAAAATGAATGCTCCGATGTTTTCGATACTCTGGCATGGGCCGGATACTATAAAGATTGGCCTGGTCCAGAACCTGGCCAACGACCGACAGCTTATCTGGTGCAGTGCCTTGATACAGAACTGTGTCAGGATTGCCTTTGTGACGATGGACTCCAGCTACAGGCTATAACACTCGGGGCAACGGCTCTGGGGATATCAGGGTGTATCATAAAGGCATTTAACGCCCCGCGAATGTCCGAGATTCTGAAACTTGAAAAACGCTATCGCCCTCGGTATGTACTCGCATTGGGATATCAGGCCGAAGAGGTATGTATAGTACCGATGGGACCGGACGGCGATTTCAAATATTACCGCGATGATTCTGATCGGCAATGTGTTCCTAAACGCAGTATTGATGATCTTATCATATTCTGACAAAAAGGATTCCTCCCTAAATTCTTTTGCCCAATAAAACCACGTGCGACAATTGGCGAGACTGGATTTAGAGGATATTAAAGAATTAACTGCTAAAACAGCACTTTTGGTTGTACAAGTACAGCCAAAAAAGTTTTGCATCTGCCAAAAATAATGCCTACCTTTGCAAATGAAATAAACAACTCGTCTCCGTAGTTCAATGGATAGAATATCGGATTCCGGTTCCGACGATTGGGGTTCGACTCCCCACGGGGATACTCAAGAGAGCCAACTTTAAAAAGTTGGCTCTCTTTATTTTTTGCATTCATAGAAATCTATTGCAACGTATGCTTCGATTTGCGGTACAAATTGGGCTCGACGAGAATTTCGACTTTGTTTCTTAATTGTTAAGCCCATCTTAGTCTGCTATTATTTATTTGAAGAATCGAAATTATATTTTTATATTTGTAGTTGAACACCGCCACAAATGTGATGTGCGCCATCTAACGCCACTGCAGAAGCGCAAAAGATAACTACAAACTCCTTATTCCTACAAATAAATAATACGACGAACAAGAAATACCAATCAACAAAATAGCCCTTGTCTACCGCGTCATGGGCACAATGAAATCCTTCTAAACCATGAAAAAGACATTGACATTAATCTTATTTACGTTCCTATCTCTCTATTGCCGGGCGGGGCTACCATTTTCCGAAGTGAACAATGCCTGGAATATATCTTTTATAGGCTCATATGTCGGCTATAATGATCCGATATCCTATGGAGCGGTCGGAGGCTCCCTCACTATAAAGGGATTCTATATTGATATAATGGGGTTCTCCCCTATACATAATAATGATGTCCGTGTTGACAAGTGGAACGACAAGTCATCTTTTTTGTGTCATTTTGGCTATCAGATCCCCATTATCAAGCAATTACGTCTGATACCGATAGTAGGCTACGCCCATATAAGCCAGGGCATAACCGATGGCAACAATTGGACCGCAGGAAGCAACGGCATATCCAACAAATACCACACACTCCGCAACATCTCCCGCTTTGATTATGGAGGAATCATAGTATTAAACTATAAACGAGCCATATTCAACATCGGCATAACACGCTCCTGCATTACTGGCGGTATAGGATTAGAACTATAAAAACAACCTCGCAAAACCTAAATAAAAAATGAAACAGACCATCAACATCATCGCTTCTCTTCTAATTGTAATGGCGGCATGCTCCGGCAATAAACATCGCGAAGAAGTCTGCGGATTATATTTCGGCTCAACCCCAAAAGAAGTAGTGAAATCACTCGAAGAGCAGGGCTGCGTTGTGACTGACAAAGAAAACAAATTTAAGATATACACCATAAAGCCTGGCGCCGGATTTAAAGTTGCAGGCATTTTCTGGGCACAAATCACATGCAAATTTGATGCATACGACGGTCTCAACGAAGTTACATTTGAAACATTAATAATACCATCGGAATCTGATATAAAAACAATGTGCCGAGAACTCACCAAACAATATGGCGAAGAATTCCATCTCGACCTATTTGACACAGACCAACGCGCACTCGCCTGGCCCGAATCTCCGATACATGTCTATTACGAAGAAACCGACTACATAGCCACTCTGACATTCAAAGTCGCCGATTCGCGCGTCTTCGAGAAATAACCCTCCTACGAACCAAATAAACTCAGAAACATGGCATTATTTTTCATCATCACCATCGCGACTGTCATCTTAGAAATCGTAATCGTCATTAAGTTTTTTGAAATGAGTTCTGACGTAAGAAAGCTTAAATCCCACTTCTGCGATTTCGAAACCCTTAATGCCGATACTGCACGTATCGCCATTCTCAAAGGCACCACAGATGACCTATATAAAACGATTATCGAAAAAACTTACTTAATAATAATGCAGGGTCGCAATGAAAATAAAGCCGCTGTCAGCGGCAAAATCGCCGCAGCGTCCAACCTATGCCAAATGATCGGTCGCGAACTGCCTGCAGAGCTCCAATCCATCGAAGCCTTCGACAAATTCACCAAAGCCGACGAATCCCGCTAAAACCAATAACTCCACCCACTTACCCCTAAACATATTTCACACTCAATTAATTGCCCCGGCTATCTTTTATCACTTAGTAGATGAGCCGCACAATCTTCGCATAGCTAACGCCATAGCATTATTCGGTGCTTACATTGGTATTGTGCGCAGCGAATAATTTCTGTCTTTATTTCATGCAACTCGCAGATATCGCGCTATTTGCCGCCATAATTTGTTTCTATTATAGAAATATTTGTTATATTTGCGAAAAGAAATTCGATATGGAAAACATCTCTTCAATAATCATCATTGTTCTGGGAATCATATTCCTCTTAGTCTCTTTTGCCGCATTCAAAGCCGGATTAGACGATGTTGATAGACCTACGACTTTCACAACGACTATTAGAATCAAGTTTTCTGAGAATGATGAGACCGAGCCAAGACAACTGTCGGCCCGGACTGAGCCTGACGATCCCAAACATATCATTGTCGGTCAGACCGATACACAACCGTACTACTATACCCGGGACAATACAATTGATACCGGCTCGATAGATGATGATTCCTCCTGGGATTTTAGTTCAAAAAATTTCTCAAGATAAATTATCATATCAAGGAATTAAAGCACTGTTTCATCGCCTAACCGCCGCGCAACAGATTCGAATCTGAGCCGACGTTCTTCGGCGGTCATGTGCAATTCTTCCGTATGACTTTCAGTTTTTTTATCCCAAGGCAGCGGTAAAAATAACTATTTTGAGTCGGCTTTTATAAGTTGGCTCTTTTTGTTGCCATACCTTTGAGGGTGTAAAGGACTCCCGAAATACTCCATTTTTTTCGAAAAATCCTCCAAAACACCCCTTCAGATGATTTTGAAGGTACAATCCTATTTCTTACCTTTGTCAAAGAAAGACATCATAAATAACCAAATCATTAATCCAAAATCCAAACGACCCACAATGAAATTGCATCACATTTCGCTTCTGGCACTGACAGCCTTGGCGATACCACATGCCTCAGCGGCTACCTGGGACAAAACTCCGGGAGGAATAAAAGCCCAAATAGATTCCATTGAAATCGAAATAAATTACTATACGCCCTCGACTGTCCGCGTCGTCAAGAAACCGATAAACAAAGCTAATACAGATCCCAGCCTCTCCGTTATCGCAACGCCTGAAAAAATGTCGCTAAACGTAAAAAAAACAGGCGACAAAGTCGACATATCGAGTTCCCGACTACGGAGTTCTCTCAATCTGGCAAACGGCGAGATCAGTTTTTTCACAAATGAAGGCAAAAAGTTGCTTGCCGAAAAAGACAACGCCATACTGATACCGGTGAAAGATGCCGGTGCTCCTGCTCTGAAAGTAAAACAAGGTTTCGGGCTCGACCCCGACGAGGCAATCTACGGACTCGGCAACCTCGAAAACGGCAGATTGTCGCAGCGCGGCGAATCACGTGTACTTATGCCCGGCAATGTAGAAGACGGAATACCCGTCATACAATCGGTCAAAGGCTGGGGCATGATATGGGATAACTATTCCCCTACCCTGTTCTCCGATACCCCTGATCTTACATTTTTCGAATCGGAAGTCGGCCAAGGTGTAGACTATTATTTTATGTACGGAGGAAATGCCGATGGTGTCACATCGCAGATACGCCATCTCACAGGCAAGGTGCCTATGTTCCCATTGTGGACATATGGCTTCTGGCAAAGTCGTGAACGCTATAAAAGCCAGCAGGAAATTACCGAAGTCGTACGCCGTCATCGTGAACTCAGAGTTCCTCTCGACGGCATTATCCAGGACTGGCAATACTGGGGCGACAACTACCTATGGAACGCAATGGAATTCATGAATCCGGAATTCAACAATCCTCAGGCAATGATCGACGAAATACACGATAACAATGCACATGCGATAATATCGATATGGTCATCATTCGGTCCACAGACAAAACCCTACCGACAGCTTGACGAACGCGGCCTTCTTTTCAACTTCATCACATGGCCGGAATCAGGAATCAGCCATATCTGGCCACCCCGCAAAGACTATCCTTCGGGTGTACGTGTCTACGACGCATATTCTCCCGAAGCCCGCGATATCTACTGGCAGAATCTCTCGCGTCTCCATGCCATGGGAATTGACGGGTGGTGGATGGACTCGACCGAACCGGACCACGTGGATCCCAAACCGGAAGATTTCGACACCCCTACCTATCTCGGCTCTTTCCGCAAAGTACGAAACGCCTATCCTCTCATGACCGTCGGAGGCGTCTATGATCATCAGCGCGATGCAGACACCACCAAGCGAGTATTTATCCTTACACGTTCGGGATATACAGGACAGCAACGCTATGGCTGCAACGTATGGACAGGAGACGTTACCTCGACATGGGACAATCTGCGTCGTCAGGTACCTGCTGCGCTCAACTTTTCTCTGACAGGAAATCCCCATGTCAACTCCGACATCGGCGGCTTCTTCTGCGGCGACTATAACAAGACTTACGCTGACAACACCGCCACCCGCACCCCCCTCTATCAGGAACTTTATGTCCGTTGGCTCCAGTTTGGCCTGTTCACACCCATGATGCGCTCACACGGCACCGATGCCTTCCGCGAAATATATCAATTCGGAGAGAAAGGAGAACCTGTCTACGATGCCATCGCCGAAGCCATAAAACTGCGATACCGTCTGTTGCCTTATATTTATTCGACATCATGGGATGTATCAGACAACGGATCATCTTTCATGCGGGCTCTGATGATGGATTTTGCCGCCGATAAAAACGTACATAATCGCGGCGACGAATTCATGTTCGGTCGCCAACTGCTTGCCGCGCCTATTCTCGAGGCCAAATACACTCCCGAACAAACTTCAACCAAAGACGAAAATTCAGGTTGGAACAGAACATCGGCAAACAGCGGAAACACCATACAAAACGTCGACTTCCGCGCTCCTAAAGAAGCTGATGTATATCTTCCGGCAGGAACAAAATGGTGGGACTTCCACACCAACCATTGTCTCGAAGGCGGAAATAGCATTAATATTCAGTCCGACATTTTCACAATTCCTCTCTACGTTAAAGCCGGAAGCATTCTTCCTCTCGGACCCGACGTACAGTACGCTTCCGAAAAACCATGGGACAATCTCGAAATAATAGTTTATCCAGGCGCTGACGGCGAATTTACCCTCTATGAAGACGAAGGCGACAACTATAACTATGAAAAGGGACTCTACTCTACCATCCGCTTCTATTGGGACGAAGCTCATCATACTCTGACGATTGCCGATCGTAAAGGTTCCTTCCCCGGCATGCTCAAGGAAAGAACATTCACTATCAGGAGCGCTGCCAATGACAAAACAGCCAAAACAATCAAATATAACGGTCGCAAAACCCGCGTCAAACTATAAGAGTCTATAAATGATGAGTCGGAAGTTGTGTAGCTAAAGCCAACTTCCGACTCATCACTTCTAATTTACAATTCATCGTATGCCGTAGCGTGCGAGAATATCGAGAAGCGGCTGCCGGATAGACTGCATCCATATATAATAGCCGAAATCAGATGGATGAGTTCCGTCACATGAGGTCTCATGATTATCTCCCGCATTCGGCTCGATAAAATAGAGATTAGGATCGTTATCCATCGCCTCGGAAACTACCCTTCTGGCAGTTTCCTGTTTAGCTCGCTCGCGAGCGTCATACTGAGTATCGAAATTGCGATGTTCGCGATATATGGTCTGCATGAATACCACCGGTGTTACAGGGTGTTTGGCTCGCAATGTCGCCATAAACGGCCCGAAATTAGCTTCGATTTCTTCTGCTGTCGGATTGGAGAAAGCATCGAACACAAATGCATCGGCCGGCGTATCGGCAAGTACGCGCGCAAAAGACTGCTGCAGTTTAGAGTTTCCGCTGACACCGAGTACGGGTGTATGAAGGCCGGTAGCACGTTCGAACTGCATGGGATATGGCATTCCCGGACGAGAGGAAGACACACCGTGCGTGAAGCTCGAGCCCCAGAACACCACCCGATGGCGAAACGGATTGCCAATCGGACGCACATAGCAACCCTGTGCAACTCCTACAGACACAGAATCGACAATCGAAATCAGCGGCAGATAAAGAATACACTCCTTATTGCCCGGAGCAAGATTCGACACCAGTGCAAGCCGCTCTCCGGGCTTTTTGCGCGGTGTATTGTTGCCCGCATACTTCCACTGTCCGTCCTTATCGCGGATATAGAGATCTACACCAGATGCAGCAAGATCGGGCTGATTATATGCTGAATTTTTCTTCTGATATCCTATCGTGCAGTACACACAGTCGCTGTTTGTTTCAAAAGCGAGTGCGAGACCGGCAGGATACTGTACGAGCGATTTCCGCTGATAGTCAGTAAAACCGTCATATTTCGCCGTATCCACACGGGCATATCGCCTCGGAGTATCCATCAGTTTATTGATGAGCGTAAGCTCGCTGCCGTCCGTAAATTCCAGATCAGGTGTCTTTTGTGCCGCATTTGCAGTCAGGGACACAGCTACAAGCGCGATCAAAGCGATTTTCTTCATTGTTTTATAGAGTTTTATTCAAGTGTATCGAAATCTGTCATACCAGTCCAATGCTTTTTATTTTTCCATACCATGACGCTGCCATAGATCTCTATATCCACAAAACAAAGGTAACCATAATTCCCCTAAATTCTTTTATTCTCAAAAAAAATCAGTTCATCAAATCAAGAGACCCTCACATCGGCTCGGATACGATATCAGAAAATATCCAAATATTTGCCAATGCCATGCAGTATTCCGATGTCTCGCGACTCATTTATAAAAAGGACGAATCCAAATTTGCAGTATCGCACCCTATCAATAATGCTTAGAGAGTGTTTGAAATTGACTTATGTTAAGATTTAGAGAAGATTTCCGAGACTGTTTTGAGATTGAATGAAGGAATTATGGGTTCCATAATGACTGAATGAAAGCTTAAAACAGCCCGGAAAGGCCTCTAAAGATTTCATAAAGTTAAATTCAAACGCTCTCTTAAATTTCCCGAAATATAACTCCTATGCAGAATTTAATCAAAACCATTTGCTGTCTGCTGTCGATATTGACATTTATATCCTGCAAAGATAATCCTGATGCGGTCGAACCATTCGCCCCAGCAACAATATCCGGTACATTACCCGTCATGTATATCGAAACAGAGCACCACAGGCCCGTTGAATCAAAAGATGAATATCTCACTTCCTCATATTATCTCGATGCAATGGGAATCGAAGGTATTGAGCCATTGGGCTCCGCAGAAAACAGATTGCCTATGCAGATACGCGGACGAGGTCATTCGTCATGGAAAAGCCCCAAAAAACCGTATAAAATCAAACTGGGGGAAAAGACTGCAATAATGGGGATGCCGGAAAACAAACATTGGGCTCTCTTGAAGCCGTCAGAGAATACAGTCGCCGGATTACAGTTGGGAAAACTGATGAATATCGGATGGACACCATCTTTCCGGCCGGTAGAAGTCGTATTGAACGGCGATTATATCGGACTATATTTTTTAACAGAAACCATCCGCATAGACAAAAACCGCGTGAATATATATGAACAAAAGGATCAGGAAACCGATCCCGATCTGATAAGCGGAGGATGGCTTGTGGAAGTTGACAACTACCGCGATGAATGCCAGATCATTATACCTGAAAACAATCTATGGGATCTGACATTGCGCTATCACTCTCCCGAAAATTTATCGAGTGTACAACTTCAGTGGCTCACAGACGAGTTCAATACTATCACCAAAGCAATCTATTCGTCTGACAAAACTTCAACCATATGGGAAGATCATATTGATATCGAAAGCATGGCCCGATATTTCATATTGCAGGAGGTGATGGATAATCCCGATGGTTTTCACGGCAGTTTCTACCTTCATAAAGATTCCGGCGATAATTCGAAATGGCTCGCCGGTCCGATTTGGGATCTGGTATGCTATAACCGACATAAAACCGACTATACTTTCAAAATGAAGGCACATTACGGCTTCAGACCTCACTGGATCGGAGAAATGATTCAATATAACAGTTTTTGTCATGCTGTCGAATGTGTGTGGCGCGAATGTTATCCTGACAAACTGACTGCGATATTCGATTATACCGACAATATATTGCTCCCTCTTGACAAAGCATGGCAAAATGATTGTGCAAGATGGAACGACGATCCGACCCAGACAGCTCAACTAAGAGCGGATCGAATAAAAAATGCTCTTCAAAGAAATATGGAGTGGTTTAACAGCCATTTACCAACAGCTCCTATCAGATAGGCAGAATGCAGTGAACAAAGCGGACACAGAAACGTTGGAATATTAACATATATTAATGGAATTCATCTCATGAATGCAACTGTTCCGCCGCTAAAACCTAAGAACGAATTTCGCTCTATCCTATCGGGAACAATGAATGCTTTGGTACTCGTGCTCTCGGTGCTGCTGATCGTATGGATATCTATTGATACGTTTGAGCGTGTCAATTTTATTGAAAATCATGCCTACATGACATTTCAGTTCTGGGTATGCATCATATTCATAACTGATTTTTTCATAGGATTAAGATATGCCACCGATAAGTGGCGATATTTCAGGCACAGGATAATTTTTCTACTCCTTTCCATTCCCTATCTCAACATTCTCAACCAGATGCACATCGTCCTGAATCATGATGCCCTGTACTTCGCCCGTTTCCTTCCACTGGCCCGCGGCGCTTTGGCATTGTCGATAATGATCAGCTATCTGTCGTCAAACGCCGTCACCAGTCTTTTCATGTCGTATCTGTCGATTATGCTTCTGGTAGGCTATTTCTGTTCGCTGATATTTTATCAACGCGAGGCAGGAGTCAATCCTGAAGTAAAATCATACTGGACGGCATTGTGGTGGTCGGCTATGAATATGTCGACTGTCGGCTGCGACATATCGCCTGTCACTGTAGCTGGAAAGATTGTCGCTGTCGTACTGCCTGTATCAGGTATGATAATTTTTCCTCTCTTCACGGTCTACCTTACCGATTATGTGACACGTTCCGTTAAAAAAGCAAAGGAGGAAAATAAAGAGCTTTGACATTGTTGCAAACGCCGGTGTAATGTCGTATCTTTGACAAAAAGCTTCATAATATGAAAAAGATAGGCATACTCAGCGACACGCACGGATATTGGGACGACCGATTTGCGACATACTTCGCCGATTGCGACGAAATATGGCATGCTGGCGATGTCGGTGACTATGACATTATTCTGCGTCTGCGAGAGATTTGCACGGTACGAGCCGTCTGCGGCAATATCGACACAGGAAGTGTGCGACGTAATTGCCCGGAGCTTCTGACCTTCGATATCGAGGGAGTACGCGTACTGATGACACATATCGGAGGCTATCCGGGACGATGGAGCCCCGGCATGAAACGACTGCTACGCGACGAAAGCGTCCGACTTATGGTCGACGGCCATTCGCACATACTAAAGGTAATGTACGACAAGGAACTCGGACTGCTTCATATCAATCCAGGAGCTGCAGGTCAACAGGGATGGCACAAAGTAAGGACCCTCGTGCTCCTCACAATCGACGGCTCAGACATGCGCGACTGTGAAGTCATAGAACTCGCACGATAAACAAAAGACGCGTCCACTTCTTACAATGATATAAAATTCGAGAAAGCAGTCACTATATAAGCACTGTCCTCCTCAGTATAATAATAGTGCCCGGACGAAGGCAATATATTAATGGAAACATAGGGATTATCCTCGAAATATCGTCGGGATACGATAGAGACCATCTCGTCGTGGACAGAAAGAAACACCTCGGCGCGACGGTGCATTTCGGGACATATTTTACGAACTCTCCTTATCTCGGCAAATAGTTCAATATATCTTGGTATCCAGCCTAAATAGTGGAACAGATTGGCATCATATTCTATCCCGTAAGCCTCACGAGCGGCGCGAGTCCACACATCATCCGGAGCGATTTTCTTGCGCATAATCTTCCATGGGGTCACAAACAAGCGCTTTGTCAATCGTATTCGTAGCGGGGCATTCAATAAAAAAACAGAATCGGCATTTCCCTCGACAGCTTCACGGATTGCAAATAACGTACCCATCGAATGGGCTGCGATCAATATCTTTTGATGATGTCTGCGCAATTCAAGGACAGTTCGGTGCACCTGACTCTTCCAGCGTGACATGGTCGTCTTCGCAAAATCCAGAGGCGTACCGCCATGACCTTCGAGAAGCAGGGTTTCCACTGTCCAGTCCGCGGGCACAAATGGCATGAGAAAGTTGAAAAATTCTCTGTTCCCAAGAATTCCATGCACAAAGAGAATGGCTGTCGAACCATTCTCTCTGTTATTTATCCTATCAGAATTATGCCCGTTCATATCTGCAAAAATAGGCATAAATTCCTTTTTATCATAAAAGTATCGTCGCTTTTTTGTTCTTTACCATAATTATATATTCGCCCGACTCAAGAATACTCTCTCCGTTTCTGTTCACGAAAGCCAGATCTCTATCGGGATCGATCTCGAATTCATACACAATCGTCTCACCTTTCTTAATATTCTTTTTTTCGAAGAATCTAAGCTCTCTGACAGGACGCGAAACAGAAGATACAGGATCGTATACAAACCAATGGACCGTTTCGAGACCGTCGCGGGAACCGACATTTGTCACGGGCACAGAGGCCTTGTATGTACCGTCGCCATTCTTTGCGACAGATATATCACCGTAGACAAATTCGGTATAGCCGAGACCATACGCGAAATCGTAAAGAGGATCTGTAGGCATGTCTTGATAGAATCCCTGATCGTGACGCGCACGCGGTCGCTCACAATAGAAAACCGGAATCTGACCAACATGCCTGGGAAATGTCATTGCAAGTTTTCCAGACGGAGCCACATCACCTGCAAGAATAGCGGCCAAAGCGTTTCCGCCCTCCACACCGGGCTGCCACATCTCCAGTATCGCCGCACAGAGCGGTTCTTCTTCTGTCAGCACGAGAGGCCTGCCATTACCCAAAACAAGCACAACAGGCCTGCCTGTTTCATAGATTTCCTTAAGAAGACGCTTCTGTATATCGGGAAGCATGACAGATCCCCTCGAGGCATTCTCACCGCTCCACTCTCTTTTTTCACCGAGACAGAGCACGACAACATCCGATTTTTTCGCCAAAGCCACGGCTTCGCCGAACATAGACGTGTCATCGCCATCAAAGTCACACCCGGCGATATACCCGACACTATTACCGAAACGTGATTTTAACCCATCAAGAATCGAAACAACATCCTCCTGATGCCCATGACCGCTCCACGAACCAAGCAGATGTTCCCTGTCGGCAGCCAAAGGGCCAATCAAAGCGATCCTTCCGTTGGCTGCCAATGGAAGAACATTGTCTTTATTCTTCAACAGCACCATAGATTCCTCTGCAAGCTTACGGGCCACAATTCTGCTTTCAGGAAGCAACATTGTCTCCGACGCCGGAAGTTCGGGTGTATATGGATTATCGAACAGGCCGAGGCGGAATTTAAGCTCAAGCACACGTGCAACGGATTTATCGATCGCCTCAATAGACACAACGCCTGAACGGACTAAAGCAGCCATATTCTCGGCATAGACATTATCTCCCATATCCATGTCGACTCCGGCATTGAAAGCTTTTGCATTGGCATCGGCACGATCCGCCGCCACGCCCTGCGCCACAAGCTGCGCGACAGCATTCCAGTCGGAGACAACAAAACCTCCGAAACCAAGTGTATTCCTCAATACATCGGTCAGCAGAAAACTGTTGGCAGTAGACGGTACACCGTTGATATCGTTGAACGAACTCATCACTGTAGCGGCACCTGCTTCAACACCGGCCCTGTATGGCGGCATATACGTGTCCCAGAGCGCCTGGTCAGAGATATCAGTACAGGAATAGTCGCGTCCGCCCGTCGAAGCTCCATAACCGATATAATGTTTCAGACAAGACGCAATATTGCCGTCGGCCGAAAGATCGTTACCCTGATATCCCTCAACGGCAGCGACAGCAAAACGGGCGTTTGCATACGGGTCCTCACCATAACCTTCGGAGACACGCCCCCAACGGGGATCGCGGGCAACATCTATCATCGGCGAAAACGTCCAGTCGATACCACCGGCTTCCGCCTCGTATGCAGCTACCGCAGAAGCCTCTCTCGCCAGATCAGTATTCCAGGAACAAGCCTGCCCGAGTGAGATAGGATATACAGTACGATAACCGTGAATAACATCATAGCCAAAAAGAATAGGAATGCCGAGACGCGATTCTTCCATAGCCTTGCGCTGCATGGCATTGCGCAAGGCAACGTCCTCATCGGTATATATCAGCGATCCTATCTGAGGCGGTATATGCTTAAGCTTTTCACCGGTATTGTTGATATTTCTGTTATTCCCGAATCCGGCCTGATTCAACTGCCAGACTTTCTCTTCCAAAGTCATACGTGACAGCAAATCCGATACGCGTTTCTCGACAGAGACATTCGGATCCTTATATATCTGGGCGAATATTGTGAGAGGTACCGCCAATGCGACACTGAAGCTCATAAATCTTTTGACAATCCTGTCTGTTATCATGATTATTAGATACTATTGATATGACAAAGATAGCCCAAATAAAACATATGAACGTTGCATATCGTGCCATTAGTGTATAAAAAAGCCCGGGGCTTTCGCGCCGGGCTTTCAGGGAGGGGTATGGAATTCAAAAGCGAATACTACTGGAGTTTGAAGGTTACGGGGAGTGTATAGGTTACCTTAACGGGCTGACCGTTGTTACGGCCGGGGATCCACTTGGGCATTGCCTTCACTACTCGAAGTGCCTCCTTGTCAAGAGCGGGGTGACGAGGACGTACCACACGTACATTGGTGATAGAACCGTCTTTGCCTACAACGAATTCGACTACCACACGACCGGAAACGCCTTCTTCAGCGGCAGCCGGGGGATATACGATATTCGCGCCAAGCCACTTGTACATTTCGCCTTCACCGCCGGGGAACTGCGGTTTCTGCTCAACCATGGCTATGTTCATAGGCTGCTCTTCTTCAACCTTGGGCTGTTCGATAACCTGTTCCTTAACGATTATCTTGTTAAGGTCATTGGTACCTTCGGTGATATCAACAGAACCTACGGCAGCTTCATTCTCAAGAACTTCGTCCTGATTCTTCACTTGTTTGTCTTCTTCGATCTTCTCGTCTTCAACGATAAGAAGGTCGGTTACCTGCTGCTGGTTGGCAACTTCTTCGGGAGCTACGATTTCTTCGGGTTCCTGAGGAATCTCGAATACCTCTTCTTCCTCTTCCTCGATTTCCTCTTCGGCATCAAAGGTAGTCACTTCCTGAACGGTGCTGACTGCCACCTGATCGTCTTCGGGTTTAGCGAAGACTCCGGAAATTGAAAGAATGAGAAGAACAAGGATTATCGCAACCGCGATGAGCACCGAAACAACAGCTTTGGTGTGACGCGCAGGGGAGGTTTCGCGCAGTTTATATGCGCCATACTCCTTGTTTTTACCTTCGAATACTATGTCGCGCCACTCTTTTGAGGTAAGATCTACATCTTTTGCCATTTTCTTTCAGCGATTTAAGGGTTAGGAGTAGATTCACCTTCCGCAGGAGCGGCAGTCATATGGGCTGCACGTGTACGAACGGTCGGGCGGATAATAGTCTCGTTGTTAGCCTGCTCGTAGTGACGGAGAAGCACTGTATCGGTATGAGTCGGAAGCTCGATGCTGTAACGTGAGATCTGGTTGATGTTCATCTCGTCGATGGCATTGATCAGACCTTCGTAAGTGGTGTTGGGACCGGGTTTGATCACAACTACAGGACGGGTCTTCAGAGAGTCGGAAGCATTCTGCTTAGCCAGCTTGTCAAACTCTTCTTTAGAGATCTGCTTGTTTTTCCACTGTTCTTTGAGCTTCATATACTCATCCATAACCTGCTGGTTCTTTCCACGAAGGATCTTACGGATACCCTGGGTCTCGTGATTCACATTACCGATAAACTGCTCCTTCTGGAGATATTTGTTTGTCGTGAATGAGGTATCTGCCATACCCTCATAATAGTAGATATTATGAATGGTTTTGCCCGTCTCAGGGTTGGTTGCAGGCTTGTCACCGTTATATTCGGTGTCAAGGATAAGGGTGATCGCTTCAGACTGCTTTGCCTGGCTCTGCTGCTCTTTCTTCACATCCTCATTGGTAGGAAGGACGATCTGAAGAGTCTGCGATTTAATCATCGTAGTACAGAGCATGAAGAAGGTAATCAGAAGCATGTTCATGTCCACCATGGGGGTAAAGTCCACATGGATCGACATCTTTTTCTGGGCGCCTTTCTTCTTTTTGCCGCCCTTGTCGGATGTATCTATTTGTGCCATTGTGTCTTTACTGATTAATTGGTGGGTTCGTCTTCAGATTTGAGGGCAGTCATGAGACTGAACTTATTCAGCTTCATGGTCTGGAGGTTGTCAAACACCATCTGAACAGTGGTGAAAGGAGTATCCTTGTCAGCCTTGATAGCGATACCCTGACCCTTACGCATAAGTGCGGTATAAAGGTTCGAGAGCTGGCTGCGTTCTTCAGCGGAAAGGTTTTCAGCCTGTTCGTTGTTGATGCGCTGGGCAACATTATAGATGGCTTTGAGCCATACCTGAAAGTCGTTGAGACGTCCGTCGCGATTTTTGTTATCGTCGATAGGAATTCCCACTTTCGGGTTTGTCATGTCACCCATGAATTTATCGCGCTCGGTGATAGACATCGAGAGGACTTCAGGAAGTTCCGAGAAAGGCACACCAATCATATTGGTGGAGCGGAACTCGGCTTTCTGCTGGTCCGAAAGGGCGATGCGGTTGTTCTTGTGCTGATCGTTGTAGATGGAGATCGCTTCGTCGAGCATCATGCCGCGAATTTTTTCGCTGGAAAGAGTCGAGTCTGCGTCGCCGGTAAACGAGATGAAGAGTTTACCTTCGGCAATCGAGGGATCGTCCAGTTTGCCCGACTTGTCGGCCGAGGAAACGAGCACGGTGACCAGATTGTTCATAGGCACCTTTTCTTCAGAAACAGAAGAAGGTGTGTAAACGATGGTCGGTTCCTTCTGAAGGAAGGTAGAAGTCAACATGAAGAAAGTAAGCA
>ERZ836877.3501-NODE-3501-length-17679-cov-19.990751_pt1 | contig 17679 bp, 8 predicted proteins | sample MGYA00519469_ERZ836877 | MGnify/ENA primary metagenome ERZ836877 (study PRJEB31850, sample SAMEA3708809) | human gut metagenome | biome: human gut; feature: human-associated habitat; material: faeces | place: China | collected 2014 ... | reverse complement strand
CCAACGTCCAGACGCAGTTTTCTTCGCGGATATGCAGCATTTTCTCGTCCATATCACGTCCAATTACACGAATTGTCGCGGTTTTACTCATGCGCTGACGATGCATAAGCCATGTCGTATCTGCCACACCCATAATGCCGGTTGAGCCGGAAATTTGGTCGTAGGGGTCTGACGATGATTGCTTACGCAAATGATGCACCAGCAGGATGCAGATGCCGTACTTATCGGCAAGTTCCTTTAATGCACCAATGTCCTTGTAATCATTGGCATACATACTACCATTCTGGTCGCTTTTTCGTACCTTTTGCAAGGTATCGATGACGATGAGGCTAATATCGGGGTAAGTATGGATGAAACTGACGATTTGTTCCTCCAATCCCTGCCCAATTCCGTGACTTTCCGTCTGCAGAATGAGCCGTTCCGGGTCTTCTTCTGCATCGACAAGCTTGTAAAGGCGCTCTTGCAGACGACCCAGTGTATCTTCCAGCGAGAAATACAGTACGGTTCTCGGTTCTATTTCGCGCCCCCACACAGATTTCCCTTGCGAAATCTGTAAGCAGAGCCACAGTGTCAGCCAGCTTTTGCCCGCCTTGCTGGGACCGGCAAAGATTGCCAGCCCTGCCGGGAGCAGACCGGGGATAATCCATTTTACGGGAGGTATCGGCGTTGCAAGCAGCGCGCCGGCAGTAATAGTTTTCGGTAATCTTGTGGTAGTCATTCACATCATCCTTTCTTGTTTGGTATATATCTATTATCTCATACTATCGTCTTTTTGTGTGTAGTAAGTTTTACTCTCTAGTGTTAAGTTGTACGGCTCACGCCGCCCCACAGCCCCACAAACGCGCCAAACGGCGGGTTTGTGGGTGATGTCGCGTCCGTGTGCGACGCGGGGCATCTGCCCCACACCGGGCGGATTTGGGCGGTTACTGCGAGTGAATCAGATTTGATTCACTTTTTCAGTTTTGATCCAAGAAAGTGAATCAGTTCTGATTCACTTTGGCGGTCCGCGTGCGTATTTCGCACAGTTCGTCTGTTTTGCGTTTGTCATATACTCACATCCTTTCTTGATTTTTTCTGTTGCCTTGTGTAACCCTCTTGAATACACTTTCCGGGGGAGAAAAAAGAGCCCGGAGAACCTTACCGATTTGGTAAGGCCCTCCGGGCTCTTTCTATATTTTCTCTGTTTTATCCGGGTGTAAGGGTACACTTTCCCCGCAAATCTTGATGTGAATTCAATAAAAATCAAACGATACGCATACTAGCGTCAATCACACGGTCATGTAAATAATAAAAGAGACCGTGTGCATCAAAATAAATGCTGAAGAAAAATGTCTAATTTGCCGCTTGCCCCCAGACATGGGAACATAACAGGCAAGCCGCTGGCAGCGACCGTTCACTGACCTTGTAAGGATCTTAACGCTTACAATCCAAACTCAGTCACCCCATCTGACGCGTGGGGCAGCAGGAGTATCATTATGCCCTCTCCCCAGTCGCGGGTTATGGTCTGCCGTGACCATGCTGTGCGCCCCACCGGGAAAGTAAAGTACCTGTTATGCTGTGTATTCAGTTGTAAAGGTGCTAGTACAGAATAAATCTGTATATTTAGTATACTCCAGTCGTTAGCAGTCAGTCAATAGAAAGTGCTAATCGTTTACGAGACGTTCACAATTTAAGGCGATAACCCACCTATGATGGATTTCACCATCAAGGCTTGCTCATCATCTAAATAACTGCATATCCATCAGCAGTTCTCCCTGGCATACTGTCAATCATTATTGCTTCGGCTTCCTCGAATTTTTGCTTTTGTTTTTTTGCATATAACATGATAAACAATTAGATGTCTCTATACGTTTTCTCAATCTTATATCACAATGCATAATATATTGTCCAAGAATATGTGCACTCATACAATTATCGGGGAAATCCTCAAGGAGTACGGACTATTGGACAGATAAGAATGTACAATGTAAATGAAAAGTACCTAAAATGCAAAAGCACAAGAACAGCTCCCCTGCTCAATAAAGATCCCGCAGTTTTCTACACTAAGCATCAAAAGCTCGTATAATTCGTGACATTTTTGTTTAAATCTGCTATAATTTTATAAACGAATCTAAAAAACTCAAAAGTTGAATAACAGGAGGAGTCGTGGCACTTATGGAAATGAGCAATGCTTTACAGAAAAATCTGATGCAGTTGTTTCCGAACAAAATAATTTACAGTGCGGAATTGTGTAAAAACATAAGTGTCCATATGGCACTGCATCGAGAAGCTAAAAGGGCTGGTGTGTCATCGAGACAGCTTACAGAGAGCAACGGCTTCGTATGGAAAGATATTGAGCGCGCAATGGACTTTTCAGGGGAAAAAGTTGATGAAGGTCTTGAAGTTGTACCAGTCATAAACCAGATATATACCACTCAGACGTTTCTTGGTAATGCTATTCTGACGGAAGAGCAGCGAATGGCAGTGTATTCCTACGCAAAATCTGCATTTGATAAGCGATTCGTTGAGGGAAAAGGGCTGTCCATTACAGAAGAAAAAGCAATTATTCTTGAAACGATTTTCGCGCTGCAAGGGAGAAGTGCGGACGATGACGAATCGCAAAGTAAAATTTGGGTGTTTGTATTTAAGCACTTCTGCGGATATACACTGGGACAAGGTACAACGGAATATCAGCACTATTATCGCTTCTTTTGCAAAGCGATTGATAAGGTGATGCGCCTTACGAATCATTTTCTTGTTCCAACCGAGAAAAACGGAATACGATACCAAGGATATTATGATACTTTACTCATCCACGCTTTGGAGCCTGCCGATGCAGCAAACCGTTTTTTCTCAATCCTTTTTGACTTTTATGTAAATACCCTTGACTGCCAGTACATACCCGGCGATCCGGCTTTCAAGCCCTTAGTTAAGGCTATCAAGGCCAAATGGAATGACAATTTCGATTCAGAGGTCGATGTTCGATCTGCGGTTGTCTCTGCAAGCTTCAAAACATTATTGGAACTTTGCCAAGGATATGCTTGTGTATTTTGTGAAGACATCATCCACAAAATGGATGTGATTACAAGTGGATACGGCATAGATGAACAACTGGATACAAAGCACTTTCGCCTTGACTTGCTTATCTACCGGTGGTTCCAACAACAGTCCAGAGGGCAGCGGAAACAGGCGCAGGATAGCCGGAAGAATCATAGAAACGATCGTGTGGCGATCCATCGGTCTGATATTCATGCCAGCTATGAGTTGATAGATGGAATTGCCTATATTGTTCTCCCTAAAATTCGATTTGAAGAAAGTGACTGCCAACTAATTGCGAATGGGAACCGGCCTCAAGTAGTAATTTCACTTGACGGTAAAGAAATTTATACCGAACCCATGAAGATCTTTGGCAATCAAGTATTTACCAGCCGAGAATACAGATTTCTCCTGAACCAAGTGCAAAGCGCAAACCTTCACTTCTCCGTCAAGGTTATAATTGGCGACAACAATCATGTAATCTATGATTCTCACAAAACATTGTATCGAGATTATCTGATTCTTAGCCGAAATATGGGACATGAAATCCGTAATATTCAAAAGACGGCGGACGGTGCGGCATATTTGTTCACGCCTTTGGAAAGCGATGTTGACTTCGATGAGGATTCTGGGGACATTTATACAGTCGAATGCGATTTTGCACAAAAATTCGCATTGGATGTTAATGCTCTGCACTGCCTAACCGTAAACGGCATCGAACTTTATGCGGATTCGAGCACCAAAAGTCGCGTACGAGTTAAAGTTCGTCCCGAACGAATTTCTTCTGCATTTGCGCTTTCCGAGAATGCTATGTACACCGTTCATAGCAGAATTGAAGCGGTAGACGTTGAACTTCCGGAAGAAGAAAAAATTGAAAAATATCAAATTCAACTGGATGGCAAGACATTCCCTCTTGCAGCCTATTTACAGGAAAAAGATTTTTATCTGCCAATCATAGGCGAATCGGGTTCGCATAGCATTAGAATTTTTGACTTAGCCAGCGGCAAGAATGCGTGTGTATATGATTATTTTGTGATTCCAGAGTTCACCTACTCACTAAATTATCCGATATTCTTTGATGAAGGAAAAACCGTAACAGTACAGACCTTTGATGCTCATTATGGGCACCGTGAATTCACAATCTACTCAGAACCGGGAAATAATACCATTCAAATACCGGGATTTACCGCCATGGCAACACTGCAATTATCCTTGCCAGTGGTTCACGCCACTTTATTGCAAAGTGACCAGCATAGAAACCTTTTCACATTGGAAAACAAAGACCTTTGGGTTGATGACTTGAAAGCTGATTCTTTTATCAGTATCGATTGTCCCAAAGGCTGGGTTGCGAAGTTCTTCATGGGTAATGATGAACTCGTCTGCTCTAAGAGCAATCACTTATATGAAATCGGAAATTTTCTCCAGATGCATAAAGGAACCGACAGCAATGCAAATCTTTTTGTGCGCTTAGAAAGAGGAATGAATAAACCAGTCTTTTACAATTTGTTGACGGTTCACTTTAAGCCATCGTTCAATAGGTGTCCGCTTATCTATGAAAATGGAGCGCTTTACTGGGAAATTGAGGATAACTTTATTGGAAACAAGGGACAAGACTTTCATGTATATCTCTATGATGTGGAGAAAGAGCCCTACAACTACTTCGTCTATGGAAAAGATGAACAGCTGGAAAAGAATCTTAGCTTAGCAGATGGTGCTTATAGCTTTTCCGTCACAACGATTAAAAAGTCCGTGTTCAAAAAAGAGGAATCTGAAATTTATTCAGGCAAACTGGTTGTTGGCAATCCATACGATTTCAACTACCGAAATGCCATTTTGAAGTTGAAGTCTGCCTCCTGCTGGGATTGGGAAAAAGGTGTTTATAATGTTCTTGGTTTGCGAGATTCAATGACCCGAATTGTGGATTTGAAGTATATTGATGTATCCGATGCTCCTGCCGAAGAAGACGGAAAGTGTCCACATTATCAGGGAACTCTTCAGTTTTGGAATACAAAACAAGCGTCATGGTTCTTTTTCTGCAATGATTCGTCCAAAACAGAATTTGAGTTAATAAATCCGATTGATATTTGGCTGATCAGTGAGCATTTCCTTGCCATGTATTCTGTGACCGGGGATGCTGTATATATCGATGCCGGTCATGGATCTATACTAAATAAAGCCGAACGCACATTGAGTCGTGCCGAGAAGGAAGCCCTTCAAATTCCCGATAAATTTGAATATGAAATGGTAAAGAATAAATGAGGTTGTAAAAATGTTTAATCCTATTACCGCTTCACAGGAAATAAAAGACGCATTTACAGATTATATTACCACAACATTTGACTTTGCTGATCCGGACTATGCCGATGAATTGAAGAAATCTATTCAGGAGTCTGGCGCAGTTGCCAAAGGACCATATCTTGAAGTCAGCGGATCGTATGAAAGCGGCGAATCGATTGCAGAATTGATTGCTGAGCATAAGGTCAGTCCATTATTCGACACACTTGAAAACTGCGCCGAAAAGGACAAGGAACTGAAAATTCAGCGTGGGTTATATCTCCATCAGATCGCTGCATTGGAAAAGGCCAACGCACGAAAAAATCTTGTTGTTACGACCGGTACAGGCTCCGGTAAAACCGAGTGTTTTCTGATTCCCGTTATAGACTCTCTCCTGAAGGAAGAAGAAGCCGGAACATTGAACGATGCTGTGCGTGCCATTATTATCTACCCGATGAACGCATTGGCTAATGACCAGATTAAGCGTCTGCAAAAATTGCTGAAGGATCACCCTACAATTCGTTTTGGACTTTATAATGGCAATACTGAGCAAACCAAAGACCGTGCGTTGGCGGAGTATCAGCGTGTCAACGGCAGGAATGCACATCCTCTACCCAACGAAGTTATTTGCCGCGATGAGATGCAAACAAATCCTCCGCACATACTGATCACCAACTATTCGATGCTTGAATATATGATGCTGCGCCCCAAAGATGACAAAGTCTTTTCTGGGGCTCAGCTTCGCTATATTGTATTGGATGAAGCCCATATCTATAAAGGTGCAACAGGAATGGAAACCTCCCTACTGATGCGCAGGCTGCGCGCCCGCATCAGTACGCCGGGCAGTGTACAGTATATTTTGACGAGCGCCACTCTTGGTGGATATGATGCGGATGACGATATTATTGCTTTTGCCAGCCGTTTGTGCGGTGCGCCATTCCTGCGGGAGAATATTATCCGTTCCAAAGAAAAACAGCCAGCCTTAAAAGACACTTGGAAAATTCCCAATCAACTTTTTACGGAAATTGCGGAAAACAAACGCGTACCGAGTGAGATTCTTGCAGATTATGGATTCACCATGGATGCTGCTGATGAGGATGAACGCCTATTCGAACTTTTATTGCATAGTCCTTTGTTCGGAGCAGTCAGAGGAATTTGTTCTCAAAGCGGTCCGCTGTCTGTCAATGAACTGCTCCAAAAGCTGGCAGACCGACAGTTTACGCTCAGCAAAGAGGAACTTGTGGCGTTTATCAACGTATGTACCCGCGCAGAAAAATGTAAAGTTTCGCTGATAAAAGCACGGTATCACTTCTTTGTGCGCGCACTTGAGGGGGCTTATATTACCCTAAATACCCCCAAACAGTTGTTCTTGCAGAGAAAATTATTCACGGGAAATGGTTCTCAGCAACAGGCTGTGTTTGAGTGCGCTATTTGCACTGACTGCGGACGTACTGCCATCGTCGGAAAAACGATTGGTGACCATTTGGAAAATGTAAAGCAGTGGGATGACAAGGCAGAGTATTACCTTGTCAAAGAACAAGGCGAAGCCCATATCTTTGATGAAGACGATGACGAGAAAGCTGTCACGATTGATGATGAAACCGGCTGTGCAGAAAATGATTATGTGATTTGCCCCATTTGCGGAGCCATCAGCGGTGAGGCTGATGCCAAACTGGAAGCGCCTTGTGATCACGCGGCATCTAATTACATAAAGCTATCCAAGGTGACCGTCAAAAACACAAAGCAAATCAAGTGCAGTGCTTGTGGATTTGGACACCTGCGCAGATTCTATTTGGGCGCAGAAGCTGCAACGTCCGTACTTGGAACAAAGCTATTTGATATTCTCCCTGAGACAGAAGAAACGCCGATACCGAAAGAAAATCGAACTTCCGGTAGAGGGCTGTTCGCGGCCCGCAATACACGGACTACTACTACAACAAAGCATCGGCAATTCCTGTGCTTTTCTGATAGTCGAAGCGAAGCTGCATTTTTTGCCTGCTACATGGAAAAGTCTTATCAGGAATTTCTGCGCCGCCGCGGTATTTGGCACGTTATTGAGGAATGCAAAAAAGAAGGAAAGACTTTCCTGAGCGTCAGCAGTTTTGTGGAACGACTGAGTCGCTATTTTAATGCCAACAAAACTTTTGCTGAGTGGGATCAGCCTGAAAATCAGGACATTGATCTCGCCTGTAAGCGTAACGCTTGGATCGCCGTGCTGAATGAGATGTATAATGCACGCCGCTCCACAAGTTTGGCGAGTATGGGCTTGCTCTCATTTGAGTATGATCCAAATGCTGAAGTTTGCAGTGACATTGCAGACGAATTCGGAATATCTGACGCCGAAAGCAAAGACTTCTTAAATCTGCTCGTAATGGATGCGGTCTATGCTGGAGCAATTCTTCCTGATTTTAAGTTGACGGATGCAGATCGGGAGTATATTTTCTTTGCTGCAAAGCAGCGCTATATGAAGGCAATCAAAACAGCGGAAGATTCCCAACGCAGTTGGGTAACAGGCTGGGCGGCTAGGAAGCGCTCCAACGGGAACTATTATCCCAATGCTCGTCTTGCCCGTGTATGCCGTGTTTCTGGACAGGATGAGGATTATTCAAACGAGATCCTTTTGAGTTACTGGGATAATGTATTCGCAAAGCAGCGAAACGAAGAAACTACGATTTCTACAAAAGATTTCAGTATTCGCCTTAGCGGAGATAGCAAACTACATTTTTATCGTTGCAAAAAGTGTGGGAAAGTTACGCCATATTATTGCAAGGGATTTTGTTCTTCCGTGAAGTGTGACGGTTCGTTGGAAAAATATGATCCCACTATCGACTTGCAGAACAACCATTATGCTAATTTGTACAGGGACACTCGGATGTCGCCCTTGTTCATCAAAGAGCATACGGCACAGTTGGCGAAAGATCAACAGACGATTTACCAACAGGGATTTGTAAACGGCAAGATCAACGCGCTTAGCTGTTCGACCACCTTTGAAATGGGTGTTGACGTAGGCTCATTGGAAACTGTATATATGCGTAACGTTCCGCCGAGCCCTGCAAATTATGTACAGCGTGCCGGTCGTGCCGGCCGTGCATTGCACTCTGCAGCGTTTGTGATGACCTATGCAAAGCTAAGTTCTCACGATTTTACGTTCTATAACAATCCGCAAAAGATGATCAGCGGTTTGATACAGGCACCGGTCTTTGAGATCAAAAACCGCAAGGTTATTAACCGACATATTTATGCAGTTGCACTGAGCTCGTTCTTGGCCGCTTACCCTAAAGTATATGATGGGGATAATCAGACGGTACTTTTGAACGAAGGCGGCTATGACCTGCTGAAAGATTATCTCCGGCAAAAACCACAGCACTTGAAAAATCTACTGGAAAAGTCGATTCCTGCCGATGTACATAAAGAACTCGGCATTGATGATTATTCATGGATTGACTCTCTGATTGGCGATGATGGCTGTTTGGAAATTGCAGTAAAAGAATATCGGGACACGATTGACTACTATGAAAAACAAATGAAAGCGTATGCCCGTGTAAAGGATTACAAAAACGCAGGAGACTATGAAAGGAAGCTGCAAAAGTTCCGCTGTGCAAGGGAAGACGGAGAGGGCAAAAAGAGCTTGATAGATTTCCTTGTGCGCAACAATGTTCTCCCCAAATATGGATTTCCTGTGGATACCGTTGAACTGCTACCAGATGTCTCGGCTGTTGGCAGCAACAAGGCATTGCAGCTGGCACGTGATCTCCAAATGGCAATTGCTGAATATGCGCCCGGTTCACAGGTAATAGCAGATGGCAAAATGTATACAAGCCGCTATATCCGCAAAATGCCGTCTAAAGCATCTTCGAATGGATGGGAGATAGGACATTTTTGTAAGTGTCCCAACAAAGAATGTGCTGAGCCAAACTTCACAAAGCAGGATATTCCCAGCGAAGGTCGTGAATGCGTTTCTTGCCATTTTCCCATCAAAAAGAGATTTTGGCAGACGACATTGGAGCCTAGACGCGGTTTTATTGCCGAGAATGGAGAGGGCAAAGATGTTCCAATGCATCGTCCAGAACGTGAGTACAAATCCGATGACTATTACATCGGTGATCCTACACGTAATGTGATTGATACCCTGAGTTTTTCTGTCAATGAGAACAACATCGAAATTGAATCTACTTCCAACGATTCTCTTGTGGTGGTAGTTCGCAGCCCGGAATACGCTGTGTGCCCTGTTTGCGGATATGCTACGGATGATCCGTTCCCTAAAAAGCATAAAAATCCGTATGGATATTACTGCAAAAATGAAGAAGCTATTTCTAAAAAGTATATTCTTTCCCATGATTTCAAGACCGATGTTGCAAAGATTGTTTTTCAGACACCTGCCGCAAGCGACACGAACACGATGCTGTCTGTGCTTTACGCATTGCTGGAAGGAATGTCAACCGCCCTTGGCATTGAGCGAACCGACATAAAAGGTACTCTGCATAAGGTAAACTGGAATAATAGGTTGATTTATTCCATCATTTTGTATGATGCTGTGGCCGGTGGTGCCGGGCATGTACGCAGAATCGTGACAAAAGATGGCGCTGCATTCCAAAATGTGTTGCACGCGGCTTACGATCTTGTACAAGGCTGTGACTGCGATACTTCGTGCTATAAGTGTCTGCGCAATTATTACAACCAGAAAATCCATGATCAGTTGGATCGGCACATCGCTGCCAACTTCATCAAGCCGTGGCTTGGCGTGATGAAACCCATTGAGGAACAACAGCAAGAAGAAGCTACAACAGCCGAATGCGAGCGCAATTCTTCCTTAGATACCGTGCTACATACAGACTGTGAATATGATGAGGATTCAACATCATGGAACGAGATTATCGAAAACCTCCCATTAACCGACAGCGATGCGGAATGGGTAAGCGCGCTTCAAAAAATTGCTGAAAGAGATTTTCTACCATTCCCGGTGCAATCCGCACATATCACAGTGGAACGTAGTAATGATGAGTTATGGCCGGATATGGCTTGGCCCAATTTGAAATTGGCATTGTATACCTCTGATAATACCGATGAGTATGATAACTGGCCAAACTGCGATTGGAAAGCCTACAAAATAGGCGATGACACACTTACGCCGGAGAAATTTGCAGAAATTATCCGCAACACAACAATAAGGTGATGAACTTATGGCACACATGATACCTGCTGAGCCCAAAGAATTCGATGCACGGAGCCACGAGGGCATTGTTTTTGAGGCGCTGAAAAAGCTACCGGATAGCTACTATGTATTCCATTCTGTTGAAACGGTTGCCGTTACCGACACGAACGAATTGCTTGCTAAGGAAACGGACTTCTTGGTGGTAAATAAACAGCTTGGTGCGCTTACCATTGAAGTAAAAGCTGGAGATGGAATTTACTATGAGGATGGTCAATGGCATTACACAAGTGGTTTGCTGATGCCGCACGGTGGACCTTACCGGCAAGCACGGACAGCCAGTGCGACTTTGCGTAGACTTGTCAAAGATCACACCAACCCGGCTGTAGCCAGTATGGTAAATCACATTAAATTTGTTAGCGCTGTGTGGTTTCCGGATATGGCACAGGATCGTGTCAATCGTATACCGTTCGGGAGCGACGCCAATAAAAAAATCACGTTGTGCTACGACGATTTGGTTGATCCGAGACCAGCCATAGAACGAATTATGGCAATCGAGATTTCAATTGGCAATAGCTATATTGAAAATCGCATGACGGATGCAGACTTGAATCTTCTGGTAAACAATGTGATTTGCCCCAAGTTTCATCTCATTAAAATGCCATCAGTGGAACGTGGACTTGTAGAAATGCAGTTCAATATGCTGTTGAAAGAGCAATACAAGATTCTGGATTTTCTCGATGAGCAACCAACTGCTGTTATAAATGGTGCCGCAGGCACAGGTAAAACCATGGTTGCTGTTGAAAAGGCACGCCGACATAGTGTGCAGGGAGATTCGGTCTTATTTCTGTGCTTTAACCGTATGCTCAGAGATCATTTGAACCAGCAATACAAAAGCGGGCTGCTGAAAAAAGATTTTGAAAACGTTGATTTCATGACAATTAGTGCGTTGGCCTATAAAGTTGCCGGGGATATGAACGGTTTGGAAGATCTAGAGCAATGGTTGTCCGATTGCTATGATAAAAAGGAAGTCTTTGGCTACAAACACGTCATCGTTGATGAAGGGCAAGACTTTGGCTTGCTTGGTGTTGATGATTCAGCAAACGAAGATTCAAGTTATGGCTGCCAAATTATTGATATATTGGAACTGGTGGCATTGGGCAACGGGGGGACGTTTTATCTATTTTGTGACCGCAATCAAATTGTTCAGGGCGCTGGCGCTGATGCACAACTTCCCGCCTGCATCTCCGACTCAGAATGCAAGCTGACGCTGCATCGAAATTGCCGCAACACATACGAAATTGCAACTACTTCAATCAAACCGTTGCCCAAGAACGACCGTAATATTACGGCAAAACAGGGTCCCAAGAGTGGCATTAAGCCTCATATGTATGCAATAGCAAACAGTGACGAACAAATCGAGTACATCAATAAAGCCATTGACAGTTTGAAAGACACCTGTGAAAGCATAACTATTCTCAGCGTGAAAAACACACTTAATAATAGTATTCTGTCACCTTATACGGAATGTGAAAGTGTCGGCGATTACAGCAGACATTATACCCATAAGGGAAAGGAGTGCCTGTTCTCCAATTGCTCAAAGTTCAAAGGACTCGAAGCAGATGCCATTATTTTGATTGACGTTGACAGCAGCACTTTTGACAAAGGAGCTATGTATTTCTATGTGGGTGCATCTCGTGCGCGGAGAAATTTGGAAATTATCTCCAATGCAACGAAGGAAGACTGTGCCTTGATGGTTAGAAGTCTAAACCCTAAGGCACCTCTGCGTAGAGATCCCATCTCGATGTTGAAAGTTTTGCTGTCTTGCGACGTAGACTTAATCGAATGATGTCACAATGTCAATTTTGTTGGGAGGATTTTCTTATGATGGTAGGTAATCAGCCTGAACGAGAGATCATACTTGATGCAAATCAGCCAATCGAATTTAACACAATAAAAGATGCCATAAACGCCGTAATCGGAACTAACTACGCAGGGTGGATGAAAGCCTGCTGGCCTAATGTAATGGGCAATGGTAGCTTTCGTCTGTGGTTTCCTAAGCTTGCACATTATGAGAATGGAAAACCTCATGCTGCGGCATTTGGGTGTGTTAATGTGCTTTCACCGGATTGGAATAGACTCGTTTTTGACGATCTGAAGGGTTCAGAAAATTCGAATACGGAACATTTATGATGGTTATGACTTGATTTTTGCAAAAGATTCGCAGAAGGCGGGCTATGTTTTTCGAGGTGTATTTATAAGAAATAATGTGTTGTCTAGACAGAATCATTCTGTATCAGATCGGATTGCAACAAAGGTTTGCTTAATAGGTACACCTGCAAACAAAATTAAGATTCTTAATCAGATTGGAGACAATGCATGAATAGCTGGCTTATTCCCTGTAATCCAAAGCTGTATGACGTTTGCGCAGCCTTTCAAAATTTTGCCGTCATTGATTGGAAACAGTCCATGAAAAATGTGGAGATTGGAGATACGATATTTATATATGTTGGAGCGCCAATTCAGGCGGTATTATTCAAGTGCAGGGTGGTTGCAGTTAATAAGCCTTTTTCTACAATTGACGACAGTAAGTTTGTTATCAGCGGAGAAAGATACCAACATTATGGAAAATATATGGAGCTTCAGCTAATTTGCAGCTTTTCACCTGAAACATACCCATTGTTATATCTGAAAGAGCATGGTTTATCTGGAAATGTTCAGGGACCCCGCAGGTTTGAGATTCCCGTCATACAAAGTTAATCGCCACTTTTCTATATACTTTATATTTGACTTTAATACGCTTTATTGTATAATATGATTACATTACACTAGGGGGAGCGCACTACATATGCTGGATCTCACACAATTAAGCAAATATAAGGAGAACAACCGCATAGAAGCCAAAAAAGCGCAAGGCGGTCTGCCCCATAGCATCTGGGAGACATACTCGGCTTTTGCCAATACTTTCGGCGGTTATATTCTGCTTGGCGTTGTAGAAAATGCAGACAAGAGCTTTTCCAGTGTGCCGCTCCCCGCCCCCGAAAAACTTGTTTCTGATTTCTGGAACAGCGTCAATAATCACTCCATCGTCAATGTAAATATCCTTTCTGACCGCAATGTACAAATCGTAGAAAGCGGTGACAACCAGATTGTTGTCATCGAAGTACCCCGCGCCGACCGCCACGACAAACCCGTCTATACTGGTGTCGATCCTTTTACGGGAACATATCGCCGGAATGGCGAGGGTGATTACCGCTGCACCAAGGATGAAGTGCGCGCCATGATGCGGGATCAGGCGGATATTTCGCAGGACGCCCGCGTCATGGATACTATGACAATAGACTGCCTTGACAGGGACACCATCCGCCGCTATCGCCAGCGCATGGATAATCTCCGCCCCGGTCATGTATGGTCAGAATTAGCTGTGGAGGATTTTCTGCACCGCATCGGTGCTATGGCACGAGACGCAGATGGCAAGCTGCGCCCCACTGCTGCCGGATTGCTTATGTTCGGCCATGAATACGAAATTGTACGCGAGTTCCCACATTATTTTCTGGATTATCAAGAGCATGACCGTTCGGCTACAGAAGATGAACGGTGGACAGATCGTATAGTCTCCAGTTCCGGCGATTGGAGTGGTAATATTTGCGATTTCTACTTCCGTGTATACAACCGAATCGCGCAGGATATTAAAGTACCTTTTAAGCTGGAGGGTACAGATCGCATTGACGATACTCCTCTGCATAAGGCTTTGCGCGAGGCTTTAGCGAACGCCTTGATTCATGCCGACTACTATGACCGACGCGGTCTGGTGATTCAAAAATGGCCGGATAAAATTCGTATTGCAAATCCGGGTGCTTTCCGTATCAATGTGCAGGAGGCTCTTGTGGGCGGTGTATCGGATCCACGCAACGAATCGCTGATCAAAATGTTCAATCTGATAAATGTTGGCGAGCGTGCAGGAAGTGGATTGCCAAGTATTCGCTCCGTTTGGCAAAAGCAGGGGTGGCAGGTGCCAGAGATTGTTGAAGCATTTAATCCAGATCGGACAACGCTGACACTACCGCTTTCCGCCGCAAAAATGGCGGTAAAAAGTGGCGGCAAAAAAGTGGCGGCAAAAAATGGCGATAAAGAAGGCGGCATTGCTGAACGTCGCAAAGCGGACATTTTACAGTACCTGACAGACACTCCTAAAGCGGCAAGCAAAGAAATTGCCGAGGCGGTCGGACTTCAGGTTTCCCGCACGAAAATGTATTTGGCAGAATTGATTGAACAAGAGGCTGTTGTTGCAGAAGGCGCCGGACGTGCGCGTAAATATCGGCTGAAAACATGAGTACAGTGATTGCATTTTGGAACATACAGTAATGAAATACCAGCCAATGCCTATCCACTTCACAAAACTGCTCAGATACAATTTGGCGCATAATAAGCACTGCAGGATTCGTTAATTTGTAACGCAATCTATAAAAGGGGAGTGAATGTGATGACTCTCAGAGAATACGCGAAGCTGATGAATGATACCGCGCTTCAAGGCAGCCTTTCGATCGAGGAATATAATCGTCTGTATAAACCCCTATTGGACGGCATTCAATCGATGATTCCGCCAATGCTATTTCGCTATCGTTCCTGTAATGAACTTTCTCTTCAAGCCCTTTGGGATGATAAAATCTGGCTTTCCAAGGGAAATGTCATGAATGATGATTATGATGCGTTGCTGTATTTTGATAAAGCAAAAATCACCGCGCACGTTTTACAGGCTATAAACGAATTTTCACGGTTCGCTTCGGGAAAGGTTTCCTGGGAAGAACTTCCGCAGATAGTACAATACTTTTTCCCGCGTGAAGTTCTTTGTCAGATGAGAGAAGCCATTGCGCATATTACTGTAGGAGATATGGAATCTTATTTACGACACTTTGAAGCATTTTCTCGAAATGCTATTAAAGCATACTCTCCGAAAATTTCGGTTTTAACGCAAAACACATTAAAATTCGCCTGTTTCTCTGATACGATTACATCTGCAAATATGTGGGGACACTATGCATCCTCAAGTACAGGATTTTCCATTGGATATAACTTTCGAGGCTTTCCATGTGTTGATTCTGTAGGTGAAGGAAACAGTGAGTCGCCCACTCGATGTGAATTGTTCCCAATTATTTACCAATCAAAGCGTTACGACGCAACGCCTTATGCCGAATGGCTTTTAATATGTTCTCTTGTAAACGACTATTTTAAGACATTTTCTAGTCAGGGAAACATACTTGATGCAGCTAAAATCCTTCCGTGTCCCGATATGCTTGCACCTACCAAAATAATGATACATAAATCCACAGAGTGGAAATCCGAGCATGAATGGCGTCTTATGGGGTCTTTCGCAACACCCGCGCTACTTTCAGAAGAACACACATTTGTAAAGAAAAAAGCGTGTGCTATCTATCTTGGTAGAAAGATTTCTCCTATATATGCGCGTTTGCTTTTGGACATTGCAAGAGAAAAAAGAATTCCTGTCTATAAAATGTTTATTAATGCAAACTCGAGAAATTATCACCTAAAGCCACGTTGCGTATTTTCACCAGACGGCGCTGAAAAAGTCTATCCGTTGACCACCAACTGACCACCGGCAGTGTTTTTGGCTGTCTGCGGTCAGTTTTTATCGTTGACACATTGTTTTATATTGCTTGTGATAAGTGTGCCAGAGTGATGCAGAACCAACAAAATTCACGTTTCATCGTCAGTCTATACCACCCTGTCGTAGTTCTCCGACTACTGCGACAGGGCATATTTTATTGCCGTTTTTGTGCGATGTGCCGTTGTTTACACTTGCAAAAACGCGGTGGTCAACGGTAGTCAGACCACGAATTGACCACTATTGGAAATTGACTACTTTACAAGATTGAAATACGCTGTAACGTCGTTTTTCATACATATGCGTCCGTAGCTCAGCTGGATAGAGCACTGGCCTCCGACGCCAGGTGCCGGGGGTTCGAATCCCTTCGGGCGCACCAAAAAGACCTCGGTGAGATTCACCGAGGTCTTTTTATAGTTTATCCTATTGTGGAAATAGCCAAATGATGAATACTCCTTGCAAGGAAAGTTCGTTTCTCTTATACATTTCGGTATCACCAAAATGTTCCTCTTTGTTGAAAGAACCAAACAAGCGTATATAAGGCTATTGGGATTTTTGGAGTCTTTTCACGTTAAAAAGCCTTCAGCATGAAATAAAACAAGGATAGATTAAGACTCTTTTAATTCTTTTGTGATTTCGCTTATCTTTGCTTTATCAAATGATTTTATCTCATAGATGGTTGGTTCCAATACAAGGACTTTCTTAGCATTTCTCGCTTTATGTCAGCCAACTTCATAGATGAATTGCATCCAATCCGAAGTTGTTCAGGGCAATATTTTTCGATTGTCCACGTTTTTCCCTGGCGAGATTCACCGTACACAACGATTATATTGTAACTTCTGGTTGCTGCTTGAAAACTTTTGTGCACATCACGCTCCAAGAATGTTGGGCACTGTGTAGGTGGTTTTTCAGGACAGCCAAAAGTATCATATAGTGTGTACATTGCGGGCTTGCGGATTTTGCGTAGAATTTTACTAATAAAGAGTTTTAAAGGACACGGCATAATAATTACCATCCACTATTTATACTTTGAAAGTTTTTATTTACCTTATAAATATAATTATAGAGCATCTACTTTTTAAATACAATACTCAAGTAAAAATAAAAAATGTTGATAAAAGACAAAATAAATTCACGCGTTATAGCCATATATCAGGATAATTTAAGTAGGATATGTTTGTTTGCTTGTGCCGGCCTGATTTGTCTCATCATAGCCCAATTGCCTTTCCCAACTTTTCTTGAGCTTTGCGCTTGTTCTTATCAAATGCGTGGGCGTAAATATCCAGCGTTGTACTTGCCTGTGCATGACCTAACAAGCTGGCAACCGTTCTTACATCTACGCCCTGTGCAATCAGTAAGCTGGCGTTAGTATGCCGTAGACTATGTACGCTCAAGTCAAGTGGCAGGTTGTTTGCTTTCAGAATCAATTTAAATCTGTATGTGAATGTGCTGGGACACATAGGCTTTCCGTTAGGTTGACGGAATAAATAGTCGTCCTCGTCCACAGTTTCGTTCGCGGTCTGCTGCCTATCCCACTCGCACTCTTTCCGCCACGCCTTGAGTAGTTGGCACATTTCTTTGCTCAGGTAGACCATACGGTCACCGCTGCTGGTCTTGG
>ERZ836877.3493-NODE-3493-length-17729-cov-3.121931_pt1 | contig 17729 bp, 13 predicted proteins | sample MGYA00519469_ERZ836877 | MGnify/ENA primary metagenome ERZ836877 (study PRJEB31850, sample SAMEA3708809) | human gut metagenome | biome: human gut; feature: human-associated habitat; material: faeces | place: China | collected 2014 ... | reverse complement strand
GCTACCACACCCCCTGTGTCTCTGCAGATGAAGGCGCGCGCCGATCCTAGAGTGAGGATCAGATAACGCAGTGAGGGGAGCGCGTCATGCAGCGAACTTATGGCGCCGTTCATGGCAGCGAGTGCGCCAACGCAGTCGGGAGATGAAAATGATGTGTGGAAATCGTGGCTGTGCCAGAGGCCGTTGTGCAGGTAGAGGTCGCCGGGAGCATATGGCACACCTTCGGCCACACGCCTCAGCTGACGGCATATCGACGCCGGATTGAAAAGTGTGCCCAGAGGATTTGGGCGCACTTTGAATCCTCCATCGGCCATGCGGCGCCCTATCTCGTCGGAAAAGCACGATCCCACGGTCCATACAGGATCCTCACGGGAAATTTTTATGCCTGGCGGCTCAATGGCCACCTGTGTGAAGAACTTTTCCATTTGCAGTTGATGCTATCGGATAGACACTCGGTGTGGGGTCAGAACATGTTGTAGTCGATTGAAAGCACCTGGAACTCCGTGCGGCGGTTTATCTGGTCGGCCACCTCCTGGTCGGCCTCAGGCAGCTGCTCTATGAATTCGGGTGTGAGCACATCCCCCTCCTTGAACTGGGGATAGAGGCGTGCCAGTTTTTTCGTGATCGTCTTTGGACGGCTTTTGCCGTAACCCTGGCTCTGCAGGCGCTCGGGGGCTATACCTACCGAGATTAGGTAGTCGATGACAGACTGTGCGCGGCGTCCGGAGAGGTTCAGGTTGTATTCCTCCGATCCCCACCGGTCGGTGTGCGAGGCCATCTCTATGGTCACGTTGGGGTTGTCGCGAAGCACCTGTGCCATCTCGTCGAGGCCGGTCTTTGATTCGGGACGCAGTGTGGCTTTGTCGAAATCGTAGAAGATATTGTCGATCACCACAGGCTTGTTGATGGATGCCAGTATGAAGTCAACTCCGTATTCCGCATCCTCCTCCGCTGTGTCGGATGTGAATTCCTGCTTGGCGTTCAGGTACCCCTGGGCGCCTGCGAGCATCACATAGCTTATGCCCCTTTCGAGAGGGAAGCGGAATGTGCCGTCGGGTTTGGCGAGCGCCTTCTGGTTGCTGCCGTCGTTGCCCACGATGCGTATCACGGCGTTGGGCACCGGCTCCTCATCCTTGTCGAGCACCCATCCCGAGATCCAGATCTGAAGCTCGGGCAGCTCGAAGGAGTAGATGTGGTCATATCCGCGGCCGTCGGTGCGGTTGGAGCTGAAATATCCGCTCTCCCCCTTGCCGAACGTGATGCCGAAGTCGTCGGCCGGGGAATTCATGGGCGCGCCCATGTTCTCCACTTTCCATCCGCCGGAACGGGTAAGGGTTGCACGGAATATGTCAAGACCTCCGAATCCAGGATGGCCGTCGGATGCAAAATACAGCAGGGAGTCGGTGCGCACGTAGGGGAACATCTCGTCGCCCGGGGTATTGATGAATTCGCCGAGGTTCTCGAGCGATCCCTGCTTGTCGCGAAGGTTTACGCGCCAGAGGTCTTTTCCACCCTGTCCGCCAGGCATGTCGGATGAAAAATAGAGCCAGTTGCCGTCTGGCGATACCGCCGGGTGGCCATAGCTCGATATGGTATCGGACGTGATCTCATATTTTACAGGAGCGCTCCATTTGGCGTCGGAACGCTGCGAGGTGAAGATCTCCACCCCAGTATGTGAGTTCGGCTCGCGGCGCGCCTTGGTAAGGTACATGGTGGTGCCGTCGGGGGTGAAGGATATTATACCTTCGTCGAATTCGGTGTTCAGTTCCCCCTCCACCGTTTCGGGGCGCTGCCATTCCCCCTTTTCGTTTTTGCGCGACATCCATATGTCGCTTTTCTTCATGCCGGTGATCTCGCTTTTCTGGTTGCCGGTGACTTTTTCGTTCGTGGTGGCGAAATATATCACGTCGGCCTGTGCCGGATCGAGGAACATCGGCGCGAAATCGGAGCGGCGCGAGTTGAAGAGCTTGGCGTTTTTCACCACATAGCGTGTGGGGTGTCCTTTCTGCGCGAGGGCGAAAGTGCAGCCTGCCAGTCCGTTGGCAGCCACAGCGTTTTCAGGATCGAGTGCGAGGTAATCCTGGTATGCCTTCTGTGCCTGGGCATATTTCCCCTCCTCCTGAAGCGCCTTGGCCATATAGAGGATGGCGGTGCTGTCGGGGTACTCATATCTGATGGCGTTGGCGAATGCCGACGATGCGCGGGCGCTCATGCCGAGCTTGTCGTAGCACAGCCCCATCTGGTATGCCACCACTCCGCGCTGCGGCCTTTGCTCCCTCTTGGTGAGTTTGTTGTATACCTTGCGGTAAGTTTTGGAGGCGTCGAAGTATTCGCCGCGCTCAAACTGCTCGTTGGCTACAGAGAGTTTCGCGCCGCAGGAACTTACAACCGTCAGCAGGCACAGGACGATCAGCAATGGCGCCAGGATCCTGAAAAATTTTCCTGCTATGTCTGATATTCTCAATCTGTCAGTCTTCATACATAATATAACGACCGGGATGCGCGCTTAATTGTCTGTCAGCACAACTAATTCGGTTTTCGGGTCTTTCTCCCGCAAAAGTACTTAAAAACCCTTATCCCCGCAACCTATGCAGGCTCCGGTTTTTGGATGTATTGAAAATATGTCGTAAATTTGGCACATGAAATTTTCACATCTTTTATAACTGATCTGGCTTTTTGTTAGTTTATTAAGTAGAAGTAAGTCATGCGGGTTATCGCGCATAAAGCATATTGCCGGCCTGGAATAATTTCCACGACTTACCGATCACCGGAGTGAAAAACAATATCTGACGAATAATGGAGGATAAAGCATACCATGCTGATATCCTGGAGGTATATCAGCAAAGTTTTCGTGACAACTGGTCGTTGCCTGCCCTGACGGAATATGGCTCCGACGAGATCCTTAGCTACGGCGAGATGGCGCGGCGCATAGCCCGCATACATCTGTTCTATCAGCAGATCGGCATAAAGCCGGGCGACAAGGTGGCTCTTCTGGGCAAGAACTCGTGCACATGGGTCATGTGTTTCATGGCCACCATCACATATGGCGCCACCATAGTGCCTATACTGGCCGATTTCAACCCCCACGACGCCATGCACATCATCAACCACAGCGGCGCGTCGCTGCTGTTTGTCAACCAGTCAATGTGGGAGACATATGAGTTCGACCGCATGCCTGGGCTGAAAGCGGTGGTGTCGCTTGAGACGCGCCATGTGCTGGCTGAGCGTACTGCCGAAGGGGAAGCCCCCGTGGAGCGCGTGGTGCGCAACCTCTCGCGTCGTTTCCGCACAGTTTACCGGAGCGGCTTCAATCCCGAGGATGTAAAGTATCCTAAAGTCGACAAAGACGCCACAGCTATAATAAACTACACTTCCGGCACCACAGGATTCTCGAAAGGTGTGATGCTAACGTTCGACAATGTCTGCGGAAATGTGATGTTCGGGGTGAAGTCGCGCCTGCATTACGAAGGATCGCGGGCGCTTTCGTTCCTTCCCCTGGCTCATGCCTACGGGTGCGCTTTCGACATGCTTGTGCCGCTTGCCGTGGGAACCTTCATCACTCTGTTCGGCAAGACGCCGACACCGCGTCTGCTCCTTGCCGCGATGGCGCAGGTGCGCCCGAATCTGGTGATCTGTGTGCCCCTTATCCTGGAGAAGATCTACCGCAAGCAGATCGTGCCCATGATCACACGCCGCGCCATAAGATGGGCTCTGGCGTTGCCGCTCGTGGACGGCGCCATTTATGCCAAGATAAGAAACAAGCTCGTGGAGGCATTCGGCGGGGCTTTCGAGGAGGTGATCATCGGCGGCGCACCGCTCAACGGCGAGGTCGAGGCTTTCCTCCACAAGATAAAGTTTCCGTTTACAGTGGGATATGGCATGACCGAATGCGGTCCTCTGATAAGCTATACCCCTTGGCGCGAGTTTGTGCCGGCGAGCTGCGGGCGCACTCTTCCCAATATGGAGAGCAAGATACTCAGCGACGATCCCGAGCATAAGCCGGGTGAGATCTGTGTGCGCGGACAGAACCGCATGAAAGGATATTACCGCAATCCCGATATCACCAGCCAGACCATCGATGCTGACGGCTGGCTTCACACCGGCGATATGGGCACACGCTCGGCCGACGGCACACTGTTTATAAAAGGGCGTTACAAGACCATGATCCTCAGCGCATCAGGGCAGAATATCTATCCCGAGGAGATAGAGGCCAAGCTCAACAACATGCCTTATGTGTCGGAGAGCCTTATCGTGGAGAGAGGCAAGGGGCTTACCGCCCTTGTATACCCCGACTATGAGCGCATGGATGCCGACGGCATAGAGGTGTCGCATCTGCCGGAAATCATGGAGCGCAACCGTGTGGAGCTTAACACCCTGGTGGCGCCTTATGAGAAAGTGGACCATGTGCAGCTCACTCCGAATGAATTTGAAAAGACCCCGAAAAAGTCGATCAAGCGCTTCCTGTATTCCTGACCGATGCCTCGTGGCGCGTAAAAAGACCCGGAAATTACGGGTCTTTTTTATTATCTTGATTACGATGATTATGCCTCGGGAACACCGAAACGGTTGGGCACCGGCTCACCTTTGCGGCAGCACCATACGATCCAGATGATTGTGCCTACAAGGGGGATGAGGTTGATGAAATACCAGCCGCCACCTTTGCCGATATCATGCATGCGGCGCCATGCCACGGCCAGAGTCGGAACCAGAAGCGCCGCCCCCACGGCGTAATTCAGGAATGTGAAAAGAGTTCCGATGAACGAACCATTGAAGATCGTAAGAAGCGTTCCGAAAACGGCGCTGATGATGAAATTGAAAAGTATCCACCACCAATACTCCGCACGCCCGGCACGGCCGTTGAAAGTGGCGTATTTGCGTAGGCAGATCTGGATGGCGTCGCCGAAACCGATATAGCGGTAGGGCATCTGTGGCTGTTGGTTGTAATTGTCCATAATTTTCGGGTGTTAAAATTATATGCGCAAATATAGCGATTTTATTTTCCCGATGCTTATTTTTGCAGTGAAATTTTTGTGGCTCTGTAATGTCGAACTGCTACATCGCCACAATTGTTATCTGAGTAGACTATTTGTTTATAAGTAACTGTTCAAAATTATTTTATTTACGGTCAGATTATTTCAATGTTTCTTCGGCAAAATTTTGGGAGATTTTTCTCGAACAAACATTAAAATAGTTTTGACCAGCTACTTAAGAGAAGAGATGATGTCAGAAAAAATACTGAACGCCATTGTGGCGGTAATAATGTCGTTTGCCTGTCTGTCGGGAGCTGCTGCCGAAATGCCTGACAGCGTTTCATCGTCTGCGGCCCCATCCACCCAGTCTGTAGGGCTTGTGCTCAGTGGCGGTGGGGCGAAAGGCATTGCGCACATAGGTGTGATACAGGCTCTTGAGGATCACAATATTCCCATCGATTATGTGGCCGGCACATCAATGGGCGCCATAGTCGGCGGACTTTATGCCGCCGGCTACACTCCCGACGAGATGATGGAACTTATTCTCTCTCCCGGATTCGCCATGTGGTCTACCGGACAGATTGACCCGAACCTCACATATTATTTCCTGCGTCAGCCACAGACGCCGGCGTTCGGTCATCTGAACATCAACCTTCACCCTGCCGACTCTGCCGCGGTAACCAATGCCATCCCGTCGAGCCTCATTTCCCCACTGCCGATGAACTTCGCGTTCATGGATCTGTTCGCGGCATATACGGCGCAGTGCGGGGGCGATTTCGACAAGCTTTTCGTGCCGTTCAGATGCGTGACCTCCGACGTTGTGCACAAGCACAAGATCGTGTGCCGTTCGGGGCACCTGTCTGACGCCATACGCGCGTCGATGAGTTTCCCGGCTGTATTCATGCCGATAAAGATGAACGGGGTGGATGTTTACGACGGTGGTATCTACGACAATTTCCCGGTGGATGTGATGCGTGAGGATTTCGCTCCTTCCATTATGATTGGCGTGGATGTGCATTCCGAGGAGGCCACCCCCTCGACCGGTATAGTGTCGCAGCTCGAGAATATGATAATCCAGAACAACGACTATGATCTGCCGGCCGACGAAGGCATACATATTCATATAGATGTGAGCCGTTTCTCGCTGCTCGATTTCGGAAAGGCCAAGGAGATCTATGCCGCAGGGTATAAGAGAGGAATGGAATTCATGGACTCTATTGAGCGACGTGTCACGGCGCGGATACCGGCCGAGACGCGCCGTCTGCGGCGTGCGGTGTTCAAGTCGGAGTCTCCCTACCTGCGTTTCGACAAAGTGGTGGCCACCGGCGGCACTCCATCGCAGAACGACTATCTGGAGCATCTCTTCAAGAATGCGCGCACCGATACATTCGGCATAGACCATGCGCGGCTCGCTTATTACCGCGCTCTCAGCCCTGGAAAGATACGCAATCTGATGCCGCAGGCCGAGTATAACGACACCACAGGGCTCTTCACCCTTGATCTTGACGCAAGTCTCAAAGACAACTTTACTGTAGGAGGAGGAGGATTCCTCACTTCATCGATAAACTCCATGATATTCGCGTCGGTGGATTACTCAAGCCTGTCGTTCAGCTCCTGGAACACCCGTCTCATGGGATGGATAGGACAGAGCTATATGGCCGCGCAGCTCGACGGCAAGCTGTTTCTTTCCAATACATTGCCCTCGGCGCTCGAGCTGCAGGGTGTCTACAGCAGGCAGCGCTATTATGAGAATGACAAACTGTTTTATCAGGACAATTCCCCCGCGTTCATCAGCCATTACGAAAGTTTTGCCCGCCTGAATTATGCCTGGGCCGTAGGGAGGCGTGGAAAAGCTCTCGTCGGTGTGGGGGGAGGCCAGTCGCGCAACAAGTTTTATTCCAACGACCGCGCCGATTTTATAGAGTCGAGCCGCGAGGAGACGAAGATGAACCTAGGTCAGGTAGTGGGGCGGTTTGAATACAATACCCTAGACAACAACAGCTATCCCGTGAGCGGTACCTTCCTGAATGTAGGGGTTATGCAGACTGTGGGACGCTATCATCACATGCAGACAGATGAGCAGGAAATGAAGCGCGACTATACCGACAACATCCATTGGTTCCAGGCTGAGTTCAGGGGTGAAAGCTACTTCAAGATGGGCCGTCCCTTCTCGCTCGGAGTGGTATGGGACGTGCTTGTCTCCAACCGGCACCTCCTGAACACATATTATGCCTCTCTGGTGAACGCCCCATCGTATACGCCTACTCCCGCTATGGAGGATGTATTCAACAAGGCGTTTCATGCCAATTCTTTTGCCGCCGCCGGAATAGTGCCGATCTGGCGTCCGTTCCAGCGGGCGCAGGTGCGTCTTACGGCTACGGCATTCATGCCGTTCCGCCGTATAGAGCAGGACGGGTTCCAGGGCGTGCGCTACGGCAACTGGTTCTCAGATCCGGAATTTGCCGCCGAGCTTGACCTTGTCTACAATCTCCCCTTCGCGTCGGTGTGCGCCTACGCCAATTACCTCTCCTATCCAGGTGCCAACTGGAATGTCGGCATCTCCTTCGGCCTCTATTTCACAGCCGTACCTTTCCTGCGTTGACAGATGTTCAGGGGTAGTGGAATGAACCTAAGGCGATGTGCGTGACTGATTTCTCAGACCGGTTATAAAAATTTAGTTAAAAGTGCGTAATCCGGAAATATTTCCGTATATTTGCATTGTTCTAACAGTCTGGCCCTGCATGGGTGCCCGGCTGTGCTGCAAAACGTATTCGAAAACTAACAACTATAACTGTTTTTAAAACTTGAACCTATGTCAAAAGTAACAGTCGTAGGCGCCGGCAATGTAGGCGCTACAACAGCTAATGTTCTGGTTACCACTCAGGTGGCTGACGAAGTTGTGCTCATCGACATCAAAGAGGGCGTATCTGAAGGCAAAGCCATGGATATCATGCAGACAGCAAATATCCTCGGCCTGCAGTCCCGTCTTGTTGGTGTGACCAATGACTATGCCAAGACAGCCGATTCCGACGTGGTTGTTATCACTTCAGGTGTTCCCCGCAAACCCGGCATGACCCGCGAGGAGCTTATCGGTGTAAACGCAGGCATCGTGAAGTCTGTTACAGAAAATGTGCTCAAACATTCTCCCAACGCTGTGATCATCTGTGTGGCCAACCCGATGGATACAATGACATACCTGATCCACAAGATCTCAGGTCTGCCCAAGAACCGCATCATCGGTATGGGTGGCGCACTTGACAGCGCTCGTTTCAAATATTTCCTGAGCATCGCTCTCGGCGCCAACTCCACAGAGGTTGAAGGCATCGTAATCGGCGGTCACGGCGACACCACCATGATCCCTCTGACACGCTATGCCGCATACCGCGGTGTGCCCGCTTCGGAGTATCTCCCCGCAGAGCAGCTTGAGAAGGTTGCCGCCGACACTATGGTAGGCGGTGCCACTCTGACAAAGCTCCTCGGAACCTCCGCATGGTATGCTCCCGGCGCAGCTTCGGCACAGATGGTTGCCGCTGTGCTCCACGACCAGAAGAAACTTATCTCCTGCTCGGCTCTCCTCGACGGCGAATATGGCGAAAGCGATCTCTGCATCGGTGTGCCTGCCATCATCGGCCGCAACGGTATCGAGAAGATCGTGGAATTCGATCTCAACGACGCTGAGAAGGCTGCCTTCAAGAAGAGCGCCGAGGCTGTACACAAGACCAATGAGGCTCTCAAGGCCGTTCTTGGCTGATCAGCAGCATAATTGACAGAATAAATAGAATACGGGAGGCCGCGACGTTCAAGAACATGCCGTTGCCTCCCGTTGTTTATAGGGAAAATTAGAAGTAAGAAGTAAGAGCTGGAGAAGTCAAGTAAGAATACTTCTTTTTTAGAATTGAGAAATTGAGAAAAATAGAAATTAAGAAATTAGGGAATTAAGAAATTTAGAAGAGCCTGAGATCTCTGATTCCTCTGATACCTCTGATTTCTCTGATCTCTTTGATTTCTCTGATCTTTTTGATTTCTCTAATCTCTCTGATCTCTTTAATTTCTCTGATTAATTAGATTCGCTTATGAAATTCAATGGATTTTTAGCGGCGGCGTGTGTGGTTGCCGCAGGTGTCCTGGGGCTTGCAAGCTGCGGCTCGGGACAGAAGGCTGAAAAGGGTGCGCAGGTCGCGGAGCAGAAAGCTCCGGAGCATGCCGTGACTGTACTTGAGAAGGGCGCGGTGATCACTCCTGAAAAGAACAAACTCGTGGTTATCGATTTCAACGCCACATGGTGCGGTCCCTGCCGCCAGTTCGCGCCTATCTTTGACAGGGTTGCGAAAAACTACACTTCAAAGGCTGTGTTCTACAGCGTGGATGTGGACGCGCATCCCGAACTGGCCGCCCAGTATGGCGTGCAGAGCATCCCGATGGTGGCATATGTCAAGCCTGACGGAAGCTATACCACGACTGTAGGTCTTATTCCGGAACGGGAATTCACAGCGGCTCTTGAGTCGGCTCTGAAATGAGTGTGTGGCGTTGTTTCGGCAGGTGCGTGATGGCGGCGCTTGTGTTGTCGCTGTCCCCTGCCGTAGCCATCGCCGGGGAGACTCTGCTCAAATCGGGAGGTTACCGCCTCTGTTTCCAGTCTGTGGAGGGTGGTGCAGGGGTAGAGCTTCGTAATGGCCGGGAAACAATCGCCTCGCAGTCTTCGCCGGCACGCATCGTGGTCAAGGAGGCCGGTGTGAAAAAAGGTTTCCATGATGTGGAGACCTCCTATGCTGTGCCTTATGAAGAGGTGAGGAAACAGCGCGGAGCTGTGGAAGCCCGCGCGAGAGTGGCGACTGCGGGAGGTTCAGTATTTCTGGTGTGCGACCGCTATGAAGCTGCCGCCGACGGCTCTTTTGTATTGCATCGCGGTGTGGAAGTCGCCTCCGCCGGCATGGAGGAGGGTTTTGCCAGTGCCTATACGCTTTCCGCTGTCAGCGGCGGCGAAAGCGGCGGTTATGAGTATTTCATCCCCTCCATTCTGTATCGCGACACGGAAATGATGCGTCACCGTGCAGTGGCGTCTGATCTCGGTGTGGAGAAAGTATATGTGAAGGAGACGCGCTGCGGCCTCCCTATGGCCATGCTGCGCGAGAAACGCCGTGGCGTATCGTTCGCCCTGTCCCATCTGCATCCCGAAATAGGTGTGGGCGGTTTCGCCGGCGGGGGAGTGCCGGGTGAAGTCAACGATTCGTTGCGCTACGGCGCCGTGGGCTATGATATGTCGCCACTCCCTTCCGTCACTTTCCGTTATCCCTCAGCCGAGGGTCCAGAGACATACGAGAATATACCCGACAGGGTACACGGCGAGCCTGTGTGGTCTGACCGGTACCATGCCGTGAGAGCGGGCAACAGCCACTCCTTGTCGGTAGCTGTCATCTCCACTGTCTGCGACGGCTACAATGAGGCTATGAAAAACACGTTCGCCTCAGCCTATGCCCTGGAGAACCCTGAGGTATGGCATGTGGATATGGACACGGTCTACAGGCACAACATAGAGCTTTTCAAAAACGAATACCGCACATTCGGTACCGGAGGGATGAAAGCCGCCGGGGTGCCATGGTCGCTCGATCTTCCCGACGGGAGCAACAGGGTCTACACATTCCAGATGGGATTTGTCGGGCAGCAGCTTCCGGTTGGATTCCATATGCTGCGTTACGGCCTGAGCCATAACGAGCCCGAGACGGCGCAGAAAGGACGTGAGATTGTGGACTTCTGGGTGTCAGACGCTATTATGGGGGATTATTTCCCGATCGTATGGTGGGATCCGGCCGACGATGACACGGCAGGACATACACGCGGATATCCGGCATTCCTGAGATGCATGGTCGACGGAATGGAGGGGTTGCTTGACGCCTGGCGTGTGTCGCAGGCTTACGGGCGGCCGCAGCCAGGGTGGTACGCAGCCCTGTGCCGCGTGGCCGACAATCTACTCGCGGTGCAGAACGAAGACGGATCTTTCTTCCGCGCATACGCCACCGACGGCAGTGTGGCTCAGGAGTATGACCGCAACACCCATGCGTCCTCAAGGCTCAACACCCCGATAGCAGTGAGATTTCTTGCAAAAATGTATGAATGTACGGGAGACGGGCGTTACCGTGAGGGTGCGCTCCGTGCCGCCGATTTCTCATACCGCGAACTGTATGAAAAGCTCGGGAAATATGTGGGTGGCACGCCGGACAATCCCAACACCGTGGACAAGGAAGCGGCCATTTTCGCCATGTACGCTTTCGGGGCGGCCCACGACCTTACCGGGGAGCGCAAATATCTCGAGGCTGCCGAGCATGCCGCCATCTGCTCCATGAGCTGGGTATACTGCTACGACTATGCGGTGCCGCACAGGGACAGCGCCGACGCTTCGCGCAATCCCTTTGCCAAAGGGGGCATATCGGGATTCTCGCTGATTTCCACCGGCCATTCAGGGGCGGACAATTTCGCGTCGTTCATGTATTTCGATATGTTCAAGCTGTATGTGAAGACCGGTAAGCCCGTGTATCTGCACATGGCGCGTCTGCTGCAGAACAATACCAAGCTCAACAGCGACTACGACGGCCGCATCGGTTACCGTTACCGTGCGTTCATGCCTGAAGCCACCAATGTGGCCGACATGGCTTTCAGGTCGGTGGGGGCGTGGCTCCCATGGTCGAGCATAGCCAATATAAATCCGATAGCGTATATGGAGGATGCCTTCGGCGGGAATGACCTGACGAAGATCACCGGCAGTCTCCCGCGCCTGCGGAAGATGCTTGGGGAGTATGGCGCGGGCGGACGTATGCTCCGTCCGTCGGCGCCCGGGGATGTCAGATGATCGACAGGTGCGAGAGGCGTTTCTCGAGTTCGGTTGAGCTGAGGCGTGTTGACAGGCGCCCGTGATAAGCTACCGAGATGTTGCCGGTCTCCTCGCTCACCACGATGGCGAATGCGTCTGTGGCCTGGGAGATGCCCAGGGCGGAGCGGTGGCGCAGTCCAAGCGCGCGGGGCACATTGGTGTCATGGCTTACGGGAAGTATGCATCCGGCGGCTTTTATGCGTCCGCCATCGATGATCATGGCTCCGTCCTGGAGCGGGGAGTTCTTGAAGAAAATGTTCTCTATCAGGCGCGAGTTTATCTCGGCGTTGATTATGTCGCCGCTCTTCTCGTAGTTTTCGAGTGGCACATCCTGCTGTATCACTATCAGCGCGCCGGTCTTGCTTTTCGACATGTTCATGCATGCATACACGATAGGCATCACGCGGGCGTGTATGTCCTCGGCGTTCTCCTTCTCCCGGTGGTGGAAAAGGGATGTGAGAAATTTCCACCGCTTTTTGGATCCCAGTTCCACGAGAAACCGCTTTATCTGGTCCTGGAAAATGATCACGAGTATGAGCAGACCTATGCTCATCACTTTGTCGAGGATGGTGCCGATGAGCTTCATCTCGAGGATCTCGGCGGCCACTACCCATACCAGCACGAAGGCGAGCACCCCGTAAAAAATGTTTATGGTGCCCGACTCTTTCATTATCTTATAGAGATAGTAGAGCATCAGCGCCACTATCACTATGTCGAGTATATCCTTTATTCCGAATGATTCAATCACTTTCTCCGGTGAAGTTAGGTTAGAGATAAATCTGCGTTTCCGGGGCCGCTTCCATAAGCGCCTGTGCCACCTTTACGGTCTGCACACCCTCTGCCACGTCGTGTACCCTTATTATGGCCGTGCCGGCGAGGATGGCGGCGGTATTGAGCGCCACTGTGCCTGCAAGCGCCTCTTCGGCCGGTATGCCGCACAGGCGCGTGATCATTGACTTGCGTGAAATCCCTGTAAGTATCGGGCACCCGAGCATGCGGCCGAGTTGGGGCAGGTGTGCCATAAGCTCGTAGTTCTGGGCGAGTGTCTTGGCGAAACCGAAACCTGGATCCACTATTATGTCGGCCACTCCCATGCGCCGGAGTGTCTCGAGCGGACGCGACAGCTCCGCCGCCACGTCGGCTGTGACATCGGTGTATTCCGTGAGGGTCTGCATGGTCTGCGGTGTGCCCCGCATATGCATCAGTATGTATGGCACCCGCAGCGACGCCACTGTGCCGAACATGGCGGGGTCGAGCGCTCCTCCCGATATGTCGTTCACGATATCGGCGCCCCATTCCTCCACTGCCCGGCGTGCCACATCGGCGCGGAACGTATCTACCGACACCGGTATGTCGCTGCTGATACGTCTTACGGCCTCTATCCCCATGCGCACGCGGCGCATCTCCTCCACGGCATCCACCGGATCGGCACCGGGGCGCGAGGAGTAGCCCCCCACATCTATCATGTCGGCTCCTTCGCCGATGAGTTCCGCCGCGCGGGCGTCGGCTTCCCGCTCTCCGAAAGAGTGGGATCCGGCATAGAAGGAGTCGGGGGTAACGTTGAGTATCCCCATCACCTGGGGGCGGCTGATCTCAAGGAGTCTGCCTTTTAGATTGAGGGTGAATGGCGTCATGTCGCGAAGTTACGAAAAATTTTCAGGGATTGAGCAGGTCGGGGTTGAAGAAATCCATAATGGAGTTGGAGTGCTCGATGAGGAGACGTGCCGGCCCTTCGGGATCCAGGCGTTCCGCCTTGGCGTAATCGCTCATGGCCTCTCCACGCTTGCCCATGCTCCAGAGTATCTTGCCGCGCGCTATCAGCAGATTCGCGTCTTCCGGATTTTCAGCGAGCAGATCCTCTATGGTTTTGAGCGCTTCCGGAAGAACTTTTCCTTCGATGGCGTTTTTTATATTTTGTGGATTCATCATAATTCACTAAGTTTGTTGACAAACTTTTTCAGATACAAAATTAACAAAACAGAACGAAAACGTGAACAGATTCCTGAAATTGTTGGCCATAGCCCTTTGCTGCATCATGCCGACTGCGGTGTGGGGCGCGGATCCTATGGCTACCGACTATACAGTGGCCGAGTGTCTCGGTTCCGCCATGCCCTATCCCGCTCCAGAGGATCCGGCCGCATATCCCGATTCACTTACTCCGGTGTTTGTCAACCATGTGGGGCGGCACGGGGCCCGCTTTCTCTCGTCGGCCAAGACTACGGTGGAACTTATAGCCTTCCTTGACCGGGCCGATTCCGCAGGGGTGCTCGCTCCCGAGGGTAAGGAACTGCTGACGATTGCCCGATATGTGGCCGACATATCCCACAACCGCTGGGGCGCGCTCGACTCGCTCGGTATGGCAGAGCAGAGGGGCATAGCCTCGCGCATGTTCCTCGCCTATCCCAAGCTGTTCATCAACGGAAAGGTGAATGCCATAAGCTCATATTCCCCCCGTTGCGTGATGAGCATGTATGAGTTCACGCATCAGCTCGACCGGCTCAACAACCGTGTGGAGCTGTACACCGCTTCGGGACACCAGACCTCGCCGCTGATGCGCCCGTTTGATGTCGACAAGGAATACATAGAGTGGAGCGATGCCAAAGAGTGGGAAGCGCCGTATAAAATGTTTTTCGAGACCACGGCTCCGGCGGCTCCCGCGCGGCGTCTGCTTACCGACTCCGATTTTCTGAGCAACAAGGAGGCGCTTGATATGTCGTGGACCGAATACAAGGTGCTCGCGGGGCTTCCCGCTATGGGGATGGATGTGGATCTGGAAAAATTCTTCACCGTCGCCGAGCTTAACTCGCTGTGGGCATGCGAGAATCTCGGCCATTACCTGCGGCGCACCGCCACCACGCTTTCCACTGTCCCGGCGCTGATTGCCTCTGATCTGTTGCTGAACCTCATCACCACCACCGATGCCGCCGTGGCAGGGAAGAACCGCTTCAATGTGGAGCTGCGTTTCGGGCATGCCGAAACGCTCATGCCGCTGTTGTCGCTCATGCGCTTGCGCGGCTGCTATTACATGACCAACTATTTCGATACGGTGGGGCTGCACTGGAAAGACTTCGATGTGGTGCCGATGGCGGCGAATCTGCAGATGGTGCTCTTCCGCACCGACAAAGGGGGATGGTGTGTGCGTTTCGATCTCAACGAGCATGCCGTGCCGCTGTTCCCCGATTCCGACAGGATATATATCCCCTGGGAGGAGGCGCGTGAATATCTCGTGAGATGCCTCCCCCTTCATCTTCAGCCGTGATGCCAGTGGAGGAGATCAAGCATGCTTTGCCCCGCATTGTGGGTAGTGAGCTACGTAAAAGCGGGATAACGGAGGGTGCACCGGTAATGGTGGCTTTCAGCGGGGGAGCAGACTCCACGGCGCTTCTTGCTGCCGTGGCAGCCGCCGGTTTCAGGGCTGTGGCGCTCCATTGCAATTTTCATCTGCGTGGTGACGAAAGCGACCGCGACGAGCGTTTTTGCCGCGGATTGTGCGCCCGGCTCGGGGTAGAGCTTAAGGTGCGCCATTTCAATGTGCATGCGCGTGTGGCCGCTACCGGTGAATCGGTGGAGATGGCTGCGAGAGAGTTGCGCTACGCATGGTTCGACGGCGAGCACGACGCTACCGGTTTCCCTCTTCTTACGGCGCATCATGCCTCCGACAATGTGGAGACTTTCTTTCTGAACCTTTTGCGCGGAAGCGGTCTGCGCGGACTGGCCGCCATACCTCCGGCCCGCGGATATATCCTGAGGCCGCTGCTTGGAGTGGACCGCGACAGTCTGCGGACTTATCTGGAGCGGGAAGGTATCGGTTATGTGGTGGACTCTACAAATCTGCAGCCCGATTTCAAACGCAACCGCCTGAGGCTTGAGACACTGCCGGCCCTGGAGGCGCAATTTCCGGGTGCCTCAGCGGCAGTGGAGCGGAGTGCGTCAAATCTTCGCCGCGACCTCTCGCTGCTGCAGGGATTCATAGATGAACTGCGTGTCAAAGTCACGGGGCCTTCGGGAGAGATACTTCTGGAAACTCTGGCAGTGGATCCGCTCGGGGCGTCGAAGCTGTATTATCTCCTTGACTGCGGGCTGGCATTTCCTACTGTCAAGAGGATAATGTCGCGCCCTGATGTGTCGGGCAAGATCTTCGAGGGGAGCGGTGGCATACGCTATCTGCTTGACCGTGGGCGTCTGATCCGTCTGGGGGCTGAGGATGCTGCTGATGCTGACGATGGGGATGCATGCGAAGGGAAACCGTGCATTACGGCCGATGTGCTGCCCGCGGAGGATTTCGCGCCCGCGCGCGATCCTGTGGAGATGTGGCTCGACGGGAGCGTGCTTGACAACGGCACCGCCAGATGGGAGTTGCGCCGTTGGCGCCATTCCGACAGGATAGCCCCCTTCGGAATGCGGGGCACCCGTGCCGTCAGCTCGATCATCACCGAGGCTAAGGTGCCGTTGAGTGAGAAAAAACGTGTATGGATTCTCGCATGCGACGATGAACCGGTCTGGATCGTCGGCTTCAGGACATCGCGGCATTTCCCGGTGACTGCTGCCTCCAGTAAGGTAGTGAGGCTGCGCGCTACGTTTCCGGATCGTGAAAACGGGTCGGAAAATGTTAAAAAACATATTTGAAAAGCATGTAAAAATCGCGTTCTGTTGCTTGTGAGACCGATTTGTGGTAATAAGGTCTACAATTAGCGTTTATTAACAAACGATTTGCTTGTTATTTCATAAAACTTTTGTTATTTTGCCTTGCTTAAGAAAACAGACCTAATATACTCTGCCGGGTTGAGCCGGCCATACCAGCCAAACCGATAGCATGTTTTGCTATATATCTCTGGATTACAGTCGGTTCCTCTGTCTCCGCTCCCCTCAGGTATGTTTGTGTTGTTAAGACTGAGTGCCATACTCTTTATCCGGTTGTCGTGTGCAGCCTCGGCCTGTTAACTTTATACGTGTTAAAAGCGTTATAACGCAAAAGACTTAAAAATAAATGAGCATGGATACAACAGTTAAAGACAATATAACGGCGCAGGATGTGCGTTTCATGGAAATGGCGGCGCGCATAGCAGAGGAAAACATCGATCGCGGAGGCGGTCCTTTCGGTGCTGTGATCGTACGTGATGGCGAGATAGTGGCTACAGGCGCCAATTCGGTGACACTGACCAATGATCCTACCGCCCATGCGGAGGTGAATGCCATACGCGAGGCGTGCTCCAGACTGGGCACATTCAACCTCGCGGGCTGCACGGTCTATAGTTCCTGTGAGCCGTGTCCCATGTGCCTTTCGGCGCTATATTGGGCAGGTGTGAGCCGCATATATTACGGGAATACCCAGGATGATGCCGACAGCATCAATTTTTCCGACAGGTTCCTGTATCGCGAGTTCCGCAAACCGCAGGTGGAGAGGGCTATCCCCTGCATCCGCATCAAGAATGCCGGTACAATCCGCGCGTTCGAGAAGTGGGCTGAAAAAGAAGATAAAGTGGAGTATTGACTCCTCCGCTTCAAAGATATTGAGAATTTGAATGATTGAATGAATGATTGATTAATTGGAGTAATAATTGAATGAATGATAAGTGAATGAACTGTGGCGAGGTGCCATGTGCGGCCGCCGGCCGATATTCGGCTGATTTCCGCTCCGGGCACCGGTTACGAGAATTTAATTAAGCCACAAAAGGATACTGATAAGTTTGTTTCATATACAAATGCCAATAAGGATTGAGCCGGGACCGATGTGAATCGGGCCCGGTTTGCTTTTTCGTAGTTCCGGATTCCGCCACGCCATCTCCGGCAGCTCGATGTGACAACATCATGTTGATGAAAAGGGGAATTGATTGTTGTCGTTTCCCCAGACTTGGTATTCATAATTTGGATTGTTCCCACCTCTCCGAGGTGTT
>ERZ836877.3492-NODE-3492-length-17729-cov-3.236279_pt1 | contig 17729 bp, 17 predicted proteins | sample MGYA00519469_ERZ836877 | MGnify/ENA primary metagenome ERZ836877 (study PRJEB31850, sample SAMEA3708809) | human gut metagenome | biome: human gut; feature: human-associated habitat; material: faeces | place: China | collected 2014 ... | reverse complement strand
CAATGTTTTCTACCTCCTAATTAAAATGTTAAAACTTCCGGTTTCTGAGCTTCATGTCCGTGCTCTGCACCAGCGTATACATGAAGTTTTTTGATCATCTGTCTTCCCAGAGGTCCTTTTGGAAGCATACCTTTTACAGCAAGTTCGATGACTTTTTCCGGTTTCTTGTTCATCATTTCTCTCAGAGTGGTTTCTTTCATACCACCAACATAATCAGAGTGGCTGTAGTAGATCTTCTGATCTAATTTTTTACCGGTCACTTTGATCTTTTCAGCATTGATTACGATTACATAATCACCTGTATCTACGTGAGGAGTGAAAACTGGTTTGTTTTTTCCTCTTAATACGCTTGCCACTTCGGAAGCTAAACGTCCTAATGTGCAGCCTTCAGCATCTACTACATACCATTTTCTTTCAATCTTATCTGGATTAGCCATAAAACTGTTCATGGATTTCCCTCCTGTAATTCAATCTTTAAACTATAATTATCTCTATAATGAAAAATATCTTTCCGGGGCTTTGGTAAGATACTTTCGCACTACGTCATACTCGCTTATTATAGTATACTGTTCCGTGTGTGTCAATCATTTTTTCGTGATTTTTCCAGGTTTTTTCAGCTTTCTTTGACTTCCGCTCACCAAAAACACCTTGCGGGCCATTACCGGTGGATTCTGACGGTTTCCTGACACTTTTCAGGATCTCCTGACCTCAACCGTACCCTCCGGCATTTCAGCACTCTCAGATCCGGCACTCTTTCAGTCTCCTGCGACGTTCCCGGTAATCCGGAAGTTCTGCCTCCACGATTTTCCAGAAATTCTTCGAATGGTTCATCTCCCTGCGGTGTGCCAGTTCGTGTACCACCACATAATCCAACAGTTCCGGTGCAAGCAGTACCAGTTTCCAGTTAAAGTTCAGATTGCCCTTGCTGCTACAGCTCCCCCAGCGTGTTTTCTGTTCCCGGATAGTGATCCTGCCATAATCCACACCCATTCTCAAAGCAAAATATGCTGTTCGTTCCGGAAAAATTCGTTTCGCCCGCTCGATTCCTTCCCGACGCTGTTCTTCACCGATCATAATCTGATCTGTTTTTCTGTTTTCCACCTGCCGGATAGTCTTCAGAATCCAGTCCTTCTTCTCATCCAGAAATTTTTCCGCCTGCCTCTTCGTAATCCCATAGGGTGTCCGCAGGATCACCTGCCCGTTCCGGTCGATCTGGATCGCGATCGTCTTTCTACGGGAGCGGATCCACTGATACGTGATGTCCATCTTTTTTCGCCTCCCACTCCGGATACCGGATTTCCACCAGTGTCAGCCCTTCCGGTCGCGCGGTCTCCCCGGCAAGCTCTCTGTTTTTTGCCTCCAGAATTTCTTTGACATGTTTCGGCGGATAATAACCTCCGCCCACCCGGATCAGGGTTCCTGCTATGATCCGCACCATATTATATAAGAACCCGTTCCCTCTGATCCGTATTGTGATCACATCATCTTCCGACCGTTGAATCCCCAGTTCATAGATCGTCCGAACCGTATTTTCCACCTCCGGTTTATACGTCGAAAAGCTTTTAAAATCATGTTCTCCGATCAGATACGCCGCTCCCTGCCGCATCTTTTCCACATCCAGCGGATAATAATAAAAATACGTGTACAGCCGTTTTGTCGGATCCGGGAACTTCCGGTTGTAGATCTTATATTCATACGTCTTTACGGTTTCCTGAAACCGCGGATGAAAATCATCCGGTACCTGGCAGGAATTCTGGATGCGGATATCCTGTGGCAGCCGTGTATTTAACGCATAGGAAAACTTCTCCGCCGGCATCCGTGCCTCTGTGTCAAATACCGCAACATTGCCCAGTGCATGCACCCCGGCATCGGTACGGCTCGCTCCGATCACTTCGATCTTCGTTTTGAGAAGTTCCGAGAGACACCGGTTCAGGACTTCCTGCACCGCCAGACCTTTCGGCTGTACCTGCCAGCCGCAGTAGTTTGTTCCATCGTAGGCGACCGTCAATTTTACTCGCTTCATGTTTCGTCCTTTCTGTCTAAGTTTCCACTCCTTCACTAATACATGTACTCTTTCCTGCCTTCACAGCTGCGAATAAAAGAGCTGTTTTCCAGTCCATCAGGAACCGGAAAACAGCTTACTTCACCAATTAACTCTTTTCATAGCTGTTCAGCATCTCGTGGAATACTGTCAACGGAATCGTTATTTCTTAATTTAGATTCCGACTACCCGGAACACAATACTGAGTGCCAGATACCCTGCCACGACCAGATACGCCAGATAATCTCTCTTCTCATATGCCAGCGGTTTCATCTGTGTCCGTCCGTCGCCGCCGTGGTAACATCTCGCTTCCATCGCCATCGCAAGGTCATTGGCTCTGCGGAAGGCCGAGATAAATAACGGAACCAGCAGCGGAACCATATTTTTTACTTTCTGGATCAGATTGCCGTTCTCAAAATCAGCGCCGCGCGCCATCTGTGCTTTCATGATCTTGTCTGTCTCTTCCATCAGGATCGGAATAAACCGAAGTGCGATGGACATCATCATGGCGATCTCATGTACCGGCACATGGATCTTGTTCAGTGGTCGAAGCAGCCGCTCCAGACCGTCGGTTAGCTGGTTTGGTGTGGTGGTCAGTGTCATGATCGACGCACCGATGATCAGAAATACCAGACGGATTCCCATCTTGATGGCAAGCCGGATACCTTCTTTTGTAATTTTCAGGATCCAGAACGACCATAATACCTCTCCCGGCGTAAATACCAGGTTAAAGAACATCGTGATCAGTAACAGCACCATGATCGGCTTTAATCCCTTTACCATAAATCCAAACGGGACTTTTGACAGAACGATCATCGCCACCAGAAACAGTGCCGCCACTCCATATCCTACCCAGGAAGAAAATACGAACAGTGAGATAATATAGACCAGCGTACTCACAAATTTCACTCTGGGATCCAGTCGGTGCAGAATGGAATCTGCCGGATAATACTGTCCGATTGTGATATCTCGCATCATTTGTGATCTTCCTCCTTTTTCCTGAGTGCCTGCAGAATCGATGCGGTTGCCTCATCTACGTTGATAGCGCTGGTATCCACATCCATTCCGTCTTCTTCCAGTGCATGCATGATATAGGTGATCTGCGGTGCTGCAAGTCCGATGGCTTCCAGTTCTTTATAATGCGCGAACACTTTCTTCGGCGTATCATCAAAGGTTTTGACGCCATGATTCATAACGATGATCCGCTCCACGTATTTTGCGATATCTTCCATGCTGTGAGATACCAGAATGATCGTGATTCCTCTCGTCGCGTGTAGGCTTGCAATCTGGTCAAGGATCTCGTCTCTTCCCATCGGATCCAGTCCTGCGGTCGGCTCATCGAGGATCAGTACCTTCGGATTCATCGCCAGGACACCTGCGATTGCTACTCTTCGTTTCTGTCCTCCGGACAGTTCAAACGGAGACTTCGCATAGTAACTTTCATCGAGTCCTACATGCTCCAGAGCTTCTTTTGCCCGTTTTTCACACTCTTCCGGTGGAAGGTTCTGATTCTTCGGTCCGAAGCAGACATCCGTCAGTACATCCGTCTCAAACAGCTGATGTTCCGGATACTGGAAGACCAGTCCTACCTGGCTTCTCAGTCCACGAAGAGGAAATTTGTCTGCCCAGATATCCTGCCCTTCAAAATAAATATGTCCCTCTGTCGGTCGAATCAATCCGTTAAAATGCTGGATCAGTGTGGATTTTCCACTTCCGGTATGTCCGATGATTCCCACGAACTGTCCCTGCGGAATCTCCAGATTGACATCTTTTAACGCATGCATCTCATAGGCACTGCCCGGATTATATGTGTATCCTACATGTTCCAGTTTCAGGGATTCTTTGCCCTGTAACAGCTCTTTTTCTTCTTTCTGCGCGGTTGCCTCCGGCAGCTTCCAGCCTTCCGGTACATGGATCTGCGGTTTGCTCAGTGCTTCCACCAGTTCCGGGATCGTCAGGATACCATCCGGGATTGCAAGACCTGCCTCTTTCAGTTCATACGCCAGTAACGTAACTTGCGGAACATCCAGACGGTATTTTTTCAGCTGATCCACTCTGGAAAAAATTTCTCTCGGAACGCCGTGCATCACGATCTGTCCGCGATCCATGACATACACATCGTCAGCAAATACAACTTCTTCCATATAATGGGTAATCAGGATAACCGTTACCCCTTCTTTTTTGTTCAGTTCCCGTACTGCCTTCAGTACTTCTTTTCGTCCGTTCGGATCGAGCATTGCAGTAGGTTCATCCAGAACGATGCATTTTGGATGCATCGCCATAACACCTGCGATGGCTACACGCTGTTTTTGTCCGCCGGACAGTTTGTTTGGGGAGTGATGACGGTAAGCGGTCATTCCCACCGCTTGCAGACTCTCATCCACCCGTTTCCAGATATCTTCTGTGGGAACACCCAGATTTTCCGGACCAAATCCCACATCTTCTTCTACAACTGTGCCGATGATCTGGTTGTCCGGGTTCTGAAAGACCATGCCGGCTTTCTGACGGATGTTCCAGATATCTGCATCCGAAGCGGTATCCATATGATCCACCCACAAAGTTCCCTCCGTAGGTACCAGCAAACCGTTGATGTGTTTTGCCAGTGTGGACTTTCCGCTTCCGTTATGTCCTAAGATAGCGATAAACTGTCCCTCTTCAATATCCAGATCCACGTGGTCAATGGCTCTGTTTACTTCCGGTTCTTCTCCCTCTTCTCCGTACCGGAGGTAGTCGAAGGCCAGTTTTGCTGCTTTTATGATTCCCATTGCCTCTCCATTTCTTTCTTACGAAATTGTTATTCTTTGTTTTTTCTACGACAGATACTGACCGGATCCTTCTTTTTTCTAATATCCGTCAGCGGCTCTCCGCGCACAAAAATAGGCCTGATTGCGTGTTTTTCCGCATATCAAGCCTAATTGTATCTGATTTTCTTTTATATTACAAGTTTTTCCTGTTGGAATTTATAAATTTCCGCACAGTACTCCTGCCTTATTCCTCTGGCGCTTCCTCCGGTTCTGCCATTCCGGTCAGTTCATCGATCAGATCCCAGATTTCTTCCCGACCCTGTTTGGTCTGGGCTGAAAACGGAATGATCTTCGTTCCCGGCACCACCTGCAGTCCCTGACGGAGCACTTTCAGCTGTTTCTGTACCTGGCTTCTCTTGATCTTATCCAGTTTTGTCGCGATAATGACCGGTTCATAGCCATGATCCAGGATCCATTTGTACATGATCTTATCGTTGCTTCCCGGTTCGTGGCGGATATCCACCAGCAGAAATACACAGCGGATCTCTTTGGACTTGTGGAGATAATCTTCGATCATCTTACCCCATTTCGCCTTGATCTCCTCGGAGGCTTTCGCATAACCGTATCCCGGAAGATCGACCAGATAAATCGCTTCATTGACATTATAGAAGTTGATCGTCTGGGTCTTTCCAGGTGCCGCACTGGTACGTGCAAGGGATTTCCGGTTCATCAGTCCGTTGATCAGGGAAGATTTTCCCACGTTTGATTTTCCTGCAAATGCCACTTCCGGTCTTCCGGTTTTCGGCATCTTACTGGTGATACCGCACACGATATCCAGAGATACATTCTTTATAATCATAACTTTCTCCTTCTACACCAGCGCTTCTTTCAGCACCTGCTCCATCTTTTCTACAAATACAATGGTAAGACCTTCTTTGATCTCCGCATCAATCTCTTCCACATCCGGACGGTTCTGATCCGGCACTAAAATCTTTGTGATACCGGCATTTTTCGCTGCCAGCATTTTCTCTTTCAGACCACCGATCGGGAGTACCCGTCCGCGCAGCGTGATCTCACCGGTCATCGCAAGATTCGCTCTCACTGCTCTTCCGGTAATGGCGGAGAGCATCGCCGTGGCCATCGTGATACCTGCAGACGGTCCATCCTTCGGAACAGCCCCTTCCGGGATATGGATGTGCAGATCATGCTCTTTGAAAAATTCCGGTTTGATAGCATACTGGTCTGCCACGGAGCGGATGTAGCTGATACCTGCCTGGGCAGACTCTTTCATCACATCTCCCAGCTGACCGGTCAGAAGAAATTCTCCTTTTCCCGGCATCAGGTTGACTTCGATCTGTAAGGTATCTCCGCCAACGCTTGTCCATGCCAGTCCGCGAACGATACCGATTTCATCCTTCTCGTTGACTTTCTGGTAAGTATAACGGGATCTGCCAAGGAATTCTTCCAGATTGTCTTTTGTGACTACCACCTGTTTTTCCTTGTCCTGCAGGATCTTTCTTGCAGACTTTCTGCAGATCTCACCGAATTTTCTCTCCAGATTACGCACACCTGCCTCTTTGGTGTAACCCTCGATAATGTCTTTTAACACATCATCCCCGATCACCAGCTGATTTTCCTTCAGACCGTTGGCTTTTATCTGTTTCGGAATCAGGTGTTCTCTGGCAATATGTTCTTTTTCATTTTCCGTATAACTGGAAATTTCGATCACTTCCATACGGTCCATCAGCGGACGCGGAATCGACTGTGGATCATTTGCCGTCGCGATAAATAATACTTCGGAAAGATCCAGTGGAAGATCTACATAATGATCGGCAAATTTGCTGTTCTGTTCGGAATCAAGAACCTCCAACAGCGCAGATGCTGTATCTCCCTTGTAGTCACTGCTTACTTTATCGATCTCGTCCAGAAGCATCAGCGGGTTTTTCACGCCTGCCTGGATCAGCCCGTTGGCAATCCGTCCCGGCATAGCTCCCACGTATGTTCTTCTGTGTCCACGGATCTCCGCTTCATCCCGGACACCGCCAAGACTGATACGGACATATTTTTTATTCAGTGCTCTTGCTACGGAGCGCGCGATCGATGTTTTTCCGGTTCCCGGCGGTCCGACCAGACAGAGGATCGGGCTGCTGCCCTTCTTTGTCAGTGTCCGCACGGCAAGAAATTCCAGAACTCGCTCTTTCACTTTTTCCAGACCGTAGTGATCCGCTTCCAGAATCTGGCTCGCTTTGTCGAGGTTCTTATTGTCTCTGGACGCTTTCTCCCACGGCAGCTTTAACAGTGTCTCAATATAACCTCTTGACACACTGCTCTCGGAATTGTTGTATCCAAGACTCTTGAAGCGGCGGATCTCTTTCATCAGACGTTCTTTGATCTCTTTTGGTGCCTGCAGTTTTTCCGCTTCCTGCATAAAATGATCCCCGTCGGATACGGTATCATCTTCTCCCAGTTCTTCCCGGATCAGTTTCAGCTGTTCCCGGAGGATATAATCTCTCTGGTTTTTATCGATCCGCTGTTTTACCTTTTCCTGGATCTCTGTGCGAAGACGCATCACCTCGATCTCATTGGACAGGATCACGCCCAGTGTCTCGTAGCGGTCACTCAACGATACGGATTCCAGGATCTGCTGTCTTTGCTGGAAGGTCAGTGGAATATTCATCGCGATATGATCTACCAGTTCCGCAATATCTTCGATCTCCAGTGTCTGACGCACCTGTTCCTGATTCATTTTCTGGTTTTCTTTGCAGTATACCCCGAACAGTTCTCTCATGCTGCGAAGCATCGCTTCTTTTACCGTATCCGGAAGATTTTCCTCCTCATGCTCGATCACGTCCACTTCCGCTTCCAGATAAGACAGACCGTCTTCTAACTGGATCAGTTCTGCCCGTTCCATTCCCTCTACCAGCACGCGAAGCATATCCTTCGGCACTTTTGCCACCTGCTTGATCGTGGCAACCGTACCGATCTTGTACAGATCATCTTCGGAAGGATCTTCCACTTTCGAATCCTTCTGTGTGATCAGAAAGATCCTCTGGTCCTTGGTCATTGCCTCCTCGATTGCCCGGATGGATTTTTTCCGGCTCACGTCAAAATGGACGATCATATCCGGTAAAATCGTGATTCCACGCAAGGCAACCGCCGGCATTACCTGTGTTTCATTTGTCATCTGTTACCTCCCGTCAGGCGGTCTCCGGTCTTCCTGGTCGCTTTGCACCTCTTCTTTTAGAGGAACGCGCCGGCTTTTTCTCCGGATTTTCTTCGATGGTCACAACCGGTTTTCCCTTACCTGTTACCGCATCTTTGGTAATTACGCATTTTTTCATATTTTCATTGGACGGGGCTTCATACATCACATCCATCATAGTCTTTTCAATGACAGAACGCAGACCTCTGGCTCCGGTCTTTCTCTCCATGGCTGTCTTTGCCACTTCGCGAAGTGCATCCGGCTCAAATTCCAGATCCACGCCGTCCATATCCATCAGTGCCTTGTACTGTTTTACCAGAGAGTTTTTCGGCTCCTGCAGGATCCGTACCAGTGCGTCCTCATCCAGCGCATCCAGGGATACGACTACCGGCACACGACCGATAAATTCCGGGATCAGACCGAACTTGATAAAGTCCTGAGGCATCACTTCTTTCAGGATCTCCCCTACATTTTTCTCGTGTTTCATGCCAAGAGAACCGTTAAATCCGATCGTCTTGGTATCCATACGCCCCTCAATAATTTTTTCCAGACCTTCGAAAGCACCGCCGCAGATAAACAAAATGTTGGTGGTATCGATCTGGATAAATTCCTGCTGCGGATGTTTTCTTCCACCCTGTGGCGGCACGGAAGCAATCGTTCCTTCCACGATCTTTAACAGCGCCTGCTGTACACCTTCACCGGATACGTCTCTGGTGATGGATGTATTTTCGGATTTTCTTGTGATCTTGTCGATTTCATCGATGTAGATGATTCCCTGCTGCGCACGCTCGATATCATAATCGGCAGCCTGAATGATCTTCAGCAGAATATTTTCCACATCTTCGCCGACATAACCGGCCTCTGTCAGAGTGGTCGCATCTGCAATCGCAAATGGAACATTCAACATTCTCGCCAGGTTCTGCGCCAGGAAAGTTTTACCGGAACCGGTAGGTCCAAGCATCAGAATATTACTTTTCTGCAGTTCCACATCATTTTTTCTGCCTGAGAGGATTCTCTTATAATGGTTGTATACAGAAACTGCCAGCACCTTTTTTGCCTCATCCTGACCGACTACATATTCATCCAGGACCTCTTTCATCTCCATCGGTGTCATCAGATTGATATCACTTCCGGACATACGGTCTCTGGAAACTTCTTCCTCAATGATCTCTGAGCAGATTTCCACACACTCATCACAGATATAAGATCCGTCCGGACCTGCGATCAGCTTGCGTACCTGGTCTTCTGTCTTTCCGCAAAAAGAGCAACGAATTTTATAATCCCCGTTTTTTATTGCCATAGGTTTCCTATTTCCTTTCTGATACTTATAAGAGGGCGCCACCTGTACAGGCAGCCCCCTCTTATCTTTACTTTTTTTATCTTTTTGTGATCACATCATCGATCAGACCATATGCTTTTGCTTCTTCAGCGGTCATATAGTTATCACGTTCGGTATCCAATGCGATCTTTTCCAGCGGCTGACCTGTGTTAGCTGCCAGAATCGTATTCAGTCTGTGTCTTGTCTTCAGAATCTGATCTGCTACGATCTGAATCTCTGTAGCCTGTCCTCTGGCTCCACCTGAGGGCTGATGGATCATAATCTCGGCGTTTGGCAGGGCCAGACGTTTTCCTTTTGTTCCACCGGACAGCAGGAACGCTCCCATGCTGGCAGCAAGTCCCATACAGATAGTAGATACATCACACTTGATGTACTGCATCGTATCGTAAATCATCATACCGGCAGTTACGGATCCACCCGGGCTGTTAATATACAGCTGGATATCTTTTCCCGGATCTTCTGATTCCAGAAATAACACCTGTGCGGCGATCAAATTGGCGCTCACATCCGTTACCTCTTCTCCGAGGAAAATAATACGGTCTTTCAGCAGACGGGAGTAGATGTCATAACTTCTCTCTCCACGGCTTGTCTGTTCAACAACGTAAGGTACTAAACTCATATTCAGGCCTTCCTTCTATTCTTAGAATGGACGCGGGTTTTTACTTCTTACTCTTCTGTTTTTTCTACTTCTTTTGCAGCTTCTGCCAGAATAGTAACTGCTTCCTGAACAGCCATATCTTTCTTCATCTGTTCTTTCTCAGCGTCACCCAGCATCTCTTTCAGTTTGTCAGCTTCCATTTTGTACATTTCAGCCATCTTAGCGATCTCTTCGTCGATCTTTTCATCAGCGATCTCGATTGCTTCAGCTTCTGCGATCTTCTCCAGAACCAGTCTTGTCTGAATTCTCTTCAGAGCCTGTGGTTTCATCTGTTCCTGCAGAGAAGCCAGAGTGGTTCCTGTGAACTGCAGATACTGATCCATGGTCAGTCCCTGAGACTGCATTCTTCTTGCGAAATCATCGATCATCTGATTTACCTGTGTATCCAGCATAGCGTCCGGAATCTCCATGGTAGCGTTTGCTACTGCTGCGTCTACAGCTGCGTCTTCTTTTGCACGTTTTGCTGCATCAGCTTTTTTCTCTTCCAGGTTTTTCTTGATGTCTGCTTTGTACTCTTCCAGTGTATCGAACTCGGAAACATCTTTTGCGAACTCATCGTCCAGTTCCGGCAGTTCTTTTACTTCGATTTTCTTAACGGTGCATTTGAATACTGCAGGTTTTCCAGCCAGTTCAGCTGCCTGATAATCTTCCGGGAAAGTAACGTTTACTTCTTTTTCTTCACCGATGTTTGCACCTACCAGCTGCTCTTCAAATCCTGGAATGAAAGATCCGGATCCGATGGTCAGCGGATAATCTGTTCCTTTACCACCGTCAAATGCTTCGCCATCAACGAAACCTTCGAAATCCAGTGTTACTTTATCTCCGTCTGCAACGGCTCTGTCATCAACATCCAGGACTCTGGAGTTTTCTTCCTGTTCTTTTCTCAGTTCGCCTGCGATCTCTTCTTCTGTTACTTCCAGATCTGCTTTCGGAACTTCCAGTCCTTTGTACTCACCCAGAGTTACTTCCGGTTTCAGAGCAACTTCTGCTGTGAAGATGAACGGTTTTCCGCTTTCCAGCTGTGTAACAGCGATAGACGGCTGAGATACGATTGTTTCTTCACACTCATCCAGTGCTTTGGAGTATGCTTCCGGAATCAGAGCATTGGCTGCATCTTCATAAAATACGCCTACACCGTACATTTTTTCAATCATCTTACGAGGAGCTTTTCCTTTACGGAATCCCGGGATGTTGATTCTGTTTTTCTGTTTCTGGTATGCACCCTGAATTGCTTTTTCCAGTTCTTCAGCGGAAACTTCGATTGTCAGTTTCGCCATGTTCTTTTCCAGTTTTTCTACTGCTACGCTCATGTTCTATAGTTCCTCCTTCAATTTCTTATGGAAATCATTTTCTAACTGTATTATTGCTAACTGCAGGCTCCCTTTTTTGTTTCCTGCACATTTGCATAGATTTTTCCATACTCATACATTTGAGTAGTATATCATAAGCCCTTTAAAAACGCCAGCTTTTTTTGCGGTTTTGAGGGCTTTTTCCTGATTTTCGCCACTCTTTGCACAATTTCTCTCAGAAACGCTCATGCTTCCACCACGGCATTACTGTCTGTAGATAATAGAAGTCTTGATTTCTTCTGCTTTTTTCTCGTCCTGCAGCCGTGCGATCAGCGCTGCTGCAAAGTCGATCGCGGTTCCCATGCCGCGGCTTGTGATCACATGATCGGTAACTGCCACGGTTCCTTCCCCGATGGTTGCTCCGGTCAGACGCTCTTCAAATCCCGGATAGCATACGGCTTCTTTTCCCTTTAAGATACCCAGATCCCCGAAGACGCTCGGCGCAGCACAGATCGCTGCCAGCTGTTTTCCTCTTGCATCCCAGTCACACAGCATATCGGTCAGCGGTTTGTATGCGCCCAGATGTTTGGTTCCCGGCATTCCACCCGGCAGAACCAGCATTTTGCCCTCGGTAAAATCCGTTTTTTCAAAAAGTGCATCGGCTTCCACTTTAATCTTATGGGAGCCTTCGATCTGTTTTCTTCCCATGATCGATACGGTTTCCACTTCTTCTCCGGCACGCCGTAACAGATCCACTACGGTCAGTCCCTCAATCTCTTCAAATCCATCTGCAAGAAATACATATACTTTACTCATCGTTCTTCTCCGTTTCTTATACTTCTCTTCCTTTTTTCACACATGCTTTCATCGCTTCAAATACCGCGCTTCGCAGTCCTTTCTCCTCCAGCACCCGGACGGCTTCGATCGTCGTTCCTTTCGGAGAGCAGACCATGTCTTTGAGTTCTCCCGGATGTTTGCCGGTCTCAAGAACCATCTTCGCACTTCCAAGTACCGCCTGCGCTGCAAAACGGTACGCCTGTGCTCTCGGCATTCCGTCTGCCACGGCTGCATCTGCCATCGCTTCAATAAACATAAATACATACGCCGGTGAACTTCCGCTTACGCCAACCACCACATCGATCATGTCTTCCTCCACGATCTCTGTCTTTCCAAATCCCGCAAAGATCCGGCAGACCGTGTCCACATCTTCGCTGCTGCATTTTTCATTGCCGCAAACACAGCTCATACCCTCACCCACCAGTGCCGGTGTATTCGGCATGGTACGGACGATCTTTAAAGGTTTCTCAAACAGTCCTTCCATCCATGCCAGCTTCTTTCCCGGTGCGATAGAGACAACGATGGTATCTTCGGATACGACATCCCGGATCTCTTTGATCACCTCTTCATAATAAAATGGTTTTACCGCCAGGATCAGCACATCGGCAAAGGCTGCCACTTCCCGGTTGTCTGCGGTCAGGGCAATCCCGAGTTCTTCTTTTTTCTTTTCCCGACTGGCAGCTGTTTTTGCGGAAGCAAGGATATCCGCCGGTGCTGTCACCTGATTTTTAATGATTCCGCCGATCATCGCGGAAGCCATATTTCCACATCCGATAAATCCAATTTTCATTTTTTCTCCTCCTGCTGTATCTTATATATTTTATTTTTGCTTATATCAAATATATTTTTGAAAATCCCCGGCATTTCTCATCCGTTCTTCTTTTTCCAATCCTCTGACCTTTCGTACTCTCAGGTCTTATAACGGTCCATCCGGACGAATTTTGCGTTCACAAGATCGTTTTCATTTAACGGGCGTTTCCAGGTACGGCAGTTACATTTTGTGCCCTTTACATGCTGCTCGCAGTTCAATCCCAGAGAGCATACGGTCGGTCCGCCGCACTCGGAGGCAACCACCATATCATTTCCAATATATAATAAAATATGCTGATATCTTTCCCCGTTATAACAGGTACAGATCGCATCTCCCGGCTGCAGTTCTTCGCGGCTGATCTCCTGCCCGTACCGGGCAAAGTTGTTGGCGTTCAGATCGGCACCGAAATCATAGCCATTCTGTGTATAGGCATACATCAGAAGTCCCGAACAGTCCACGCCGCCATCCTGCGGACCGTTGCCGCCCCAGATGTACTGAGCATCCTGCAGTGTCAGGGCTGTCTTGCATACCGCACTGTCCGTTACTGTCACCGTGCAGGTCGCTTCTTTCGTTCCCATGCTGGCTGTGATGGTTGCGGTTCCTTCTCCCACAGCCGTTATTTTTCCTCTGGAAACCTCAGCCACACCGGGATCGGAACTCGTCCACTGCATGTATTTCCATCGCGTGGTGTCCTGCGGCTGCCACTGTGTCAGAAGATTTGCCGTCTCGCCCTGCAGCAGGGTAATGGATTCTTTATTTAATGTCAGACTCTCTAACGGCAGTTCCTTTTCTTTTTTTATTGAAGTGTCCTTCTTGCCCTCGCTGTCTACCCAGTATCTGCCAGCCCAGGTGTCCGCAAGCATCCTGCCATCGGTTCCCACATAATACTCATCGACCCAGCGTCCGGTCTGCAATACACCGCCCTCGCCAAAATCATACCAGTTATCGTCGATTTTCCGCCAGCCGGTAACCCGGTAGCCGTTTTCATCGAAATAATACCATTTGTTATCGATTTCTTTCCACTGCCACGCCGGCCAGATCCCGTCATCTTCCTGATACCACCAGCTGCTCCCTTCCTGCTGCCAGCTGCCTGCCCAGACGGTGTCCGGCGCCTGTATGTTCACTGCTGCAAGACACAACAGTGCCCCTGCCAGATATTTATATTTTCTTTTTTTCAATTCTCTCACCCCTGTTTTTATACTCATTTCCCGTTACTGTTCTCTCCGTGCCCGGTAATTTTTTTCCCTCTGTTATCGCCAATTATAGCACCGGACGGATGCATTTTCGAGAAAAATTTGTTATACTGAGAAAAATATTATGAGAAACGAGGTGATGGTCCGATGCTGACCTGTGATTATAAAGTTCTTTCGATCGACGGTGACTACGCACACCTGGAACGGCTGGACGCTCCGGAGGCTGAACCAAAACTGGTGGCACGTGCACTGCTTCCGGCGGAAATCTATGAAGGATGTGTCCTTCATTATGAAATGATGCAGTATGAGATGAAAGACTGATGAAAAAAGATCATATCCCTCGTATTTTTTCTGTGAGGATATGATCTTTTTCACATTTTTATTTTTGATATTATGTCAACTTCATATCTAATACATACGTTTTTTCACCATTATTTTTTCATCGCTTCTTTCGCATATACTGTAGTCACCAGATCATCATAATCTGCACGCTCTTCCAGTTCTCCGGCGCTCTCGAGAATGTCCTGTAACAGTTCAAAGGATTCTTTCTCAAACACCAGATTTGTTTTCCAGGTATCCTGACTCTGATAACGTTCCACGATCGTCGTGATCGTATCCAGATCATTTTCCTTAAACTGCGGCTGGATCACTTTCGCAATCTCCTCCGCGGTGTGAGAATTTACATAGTCCACGCCTTTTTGCAGACCGTCGGTAAATGCCTGGATGATCTCCGGGTGTTTTTCGATGTAGCTGGTTTTTGCGCTGTAGGAAGTGTAAGGGACATAGCCGGAATCGACACCGAGAGAAGCAACCACATAACCATCCCCGTTCTTTTCAAGCGTCGTGGCTGCCGGTTCGAATTCCACCGTGAACTCCCCTTTTCCGCCGGAGAAAGCCGCCGCTGTAGAGCCAAAATCAATGCTCTGCTCAATCGAAAGATCCTTCGCCGGATCCAGACCGTTCTGTTTCAGGATATACTCAAAAACCATCTCCGGCATGCCGCCTTTTCGACCGCCCAGTACCTCTTTCTCTTTCAGGTCACTCCACTGAAAATCTGCCATCTCTTCTCTTGCTACCAGAAAATTTCCCGCGCGCTGCGTTCCCTGTGCGAAGTTTACCACCGGGTCATTGGCGCCTTCGAGATAAGCATACACGGATGCTTCCGCTCCCATAAATCCGATCTGTGCATCCCCGGAAATGACCGCTGCCATCGTCTTATCCGCCCCATACCCGGTCACCAGTTCCAGGTCGATGCCCTCCTGCGTAAAATACCCGTTTTCCAGTGCGACATACTGCGGGGCATAAAAGATTGAATGTGCCACCTCGTTCAGGGTAACTTTTGTCATCTCATCCTCTTTTTCTCCACACCCCGCAAACAGACTGATCACCCCGAAAGCCATCAGCCCCACCATGAATTTTCCCTGTTTCATCCTAACCTCCTTGGTCTGTTTCATAGTATTACCATATGACAGATCCACAAAGAGGTGATTTATCAAAGATCAGATAACCGACCTTCACTTTTCTCAGTGAATCGTTTACGCCATCCGTCTGCGTTGCCTGAACATGCATAGCCGGAACCGCAAGCATCAGCGCCGCCAGAAACAACAGTACACTTTCTTTTATCACTCCTTTGAAATCTGTTCTCATCCTCTTTCCCTCGTCTTTTTGTCTTCCCATCATCCGTACAACAACTGATATTTTATGTTTCTAAAGACTATCTTACACTGCCTGTTCTTTCGCCATCAGAAGAAAGACAGATTTCTATGGATTTGTAATGCTTTTTGTAATGTTTTTCTGGACAGCTGTCCGGTTATTCCGGTAAATTTCCCTTTGCAATATTATCTTTCAGGATCCGGTCGGTCACTTCAAAGAGTTTTTCGGAACCGAGTTTCGTCTTTCGCTGTCTGCCGTATACGTTTTCGGCTGTCACCTCATGTTCTTTCCAGTCACCGCCGTCGTTGCTGTTGTTTAATAACAGTGGCTGCAGATTGTCCATGGCACGGGCAAATTTCGCCTCCGGCGTCTGAAATGCTTCGAATTCGTCGAAGATCTGAAGCAATTCCTGCTTCTGGTCTTCCGGGAGCAGGGAGAAAATTCGCTCTTTTGCCGCATCTTCTCTGGCTTTCTGTGTTTTCAATCCCTCTGCATCATAGGCATAGGTATCTCCTGCATCGATCTCCACGATATCGTGGATCAGGCACATCAGCATCACCCTTCCGATATCGACCGGCTCGTTGGAGTATTCCCGTAGCAGATATGCCATGATCGCCATATGCCACGCATGTTCCGCGTCGTTTTCGTTTCTGCCCTGACCGGACAGGTGCGTCTGGCGGAAAATATTCTTTTCTTTATCAATCTCCAGAACGAATTCCAGTTGTTTTTTCAATCTCTCGTCCATATCTTTTCTCCTTTTTACTGTATAAAAGAAAAACTACTGCCAACCTTTACATGATATGTTGACAGTAGTTTTTCGCTGACTTTTATCAGATTGCCAGCAGATTTTTGATTGCTTCCATATAGATTAACACAGATTCTTCCATGCCGGACACCAGAATATACTCATCCGCGCTGTGGATCCGATAATCGATGCCTGGCATCTCCGGACCGAAGGCGATGATATTTTTCAGAGATTTTGCATAGGTTCCGCCGCCGATTACCATCGGTTTGTTCTCGGTATCTCCAGTTACATCTACATACGCCTTGTACAACGCGGTAACCAGTGGTGAATCTGCCGGGAAGAACAGGGATTCCCCTACGCTCTGGATCTCGATACGACCGTTTTCGTCTTCCAGTTTTCCTTCACACATGCTGCGAAGTTCCTCTTCTTTCAGAGTGACCGGAACACGGATATCGATCGTACAGGAGATCACGCCGTCCTCGGTTTTTACGATACCGTTACAGAAAGTCAGATCTCCGTAAGCATCGGCAAACTTCAGTCCGATGCCTGCACCGTCACAGGAAGTTCCCAGATGGGTATTATAGAAAGTAACAAAATCATCTTCAAATCCTGCTTTTTCCAGGCATTCGAAGGTAACACCTGCTGCATTGACACCCAGCGTCGGTGTGCTTGCATGTGCCGGAACACCTTTGGCATAGATGGTCAGGGTTCCATTTTCTTCGGTTACTTTATATTCCTGCAGTTTTGTCTCGGAAAGTGCTGCTTCCAGTCTTTCCTTCAGACCGTCTTCTGCCGGGATCACCGTGTTGCAGGAGTCGCAGACCGCATTTACCACAAATCCTCCGTTCATGGAGATGATCTTTGTGTTTTTGGAATACGCCATCATGTGCACGCCGCCTTTTTCCCCGTGGATACACGGATAGCTTGCATCCGGTGTAAAACCACAGGAGAGTTCCTCAGCGACTTCATTATAGTGTTCCATACATTTGGATCCGGTTTCCTCGTTGCATCCCATAATCAAGCGGACACGTTTGTTTAATTTCACACCGGAATCCCGCAGTAGTTTCATCGCATACAGTGCTTCCAGAACCGGTCCTTTGTCATCGGTTGTTCCGCGGCCGTACACATAGTCGCCGTCGCGCGTCAGGGTAAATGGATCGTGTGTCCAGTCACCGCCTGCCGGTACGATATCCAGATGTCCTGCGATACCAACGATC
>ERZ836877.3489-NODE-3489-length-17752-cov-3.637396_pt1 | contig 17752 bp, 12 predicted proteins | sample MGYA00519469_ERZ836877 | MGnify/ENA primary metagenome ERZ836877 (study PRJEB31850, sample SAMEA3708809) | human gut metagenome | biome: human gut; feature: human-associated habitat; material: faeces | place: China | collected 2014 ... | reverse complement strand
TTCAGGTGTTTTTGAATGATGTTTTCGGAACATCAAACTGAACACCCTAGTTATTAATCAGTATATTATCTAAGTTTACACTTCAATTGTCAAATTATTTACAAAATTGCAATTTATTGATTAATTTTGCCTTATCATTAAAGCGGTATTTGATACCAATATTACCGATTTAGAGAAAAACGGCATCTAAGTCTCATAAAAACACAGTTTTTGGTATGGACAAGACAAAAGACGTAATCATCTAAAAAACCTTGACGGCCTCGGCGCCGAACCCTACAGCGACTATCTCGCCCACGCGATATGTCTTGCCGGGCACTGCTCGTTCTCGTTCAATGACAGGAATTTTGAACTGAAAGAAGGCGATCTCATGATAGTACGCAAAGGCAAACTTATCGAACGCGTCTGCCCGTCAGCCGACTTCGGGGTCAAGGTACTCTACGCCACACCTCAGTTCATCAACCTCTGCACGCCGCAGAGCAACTACGGCACCAAAGGCTCGATAGCACTCTTTCTCAACCCTGTCATGCGCCTGACCGACGAACAGCGATTTGTCTGCGAACGTGATTTCCGCTGGATTGAATATCGCCTCGGCCAGACCGATCATAACTTTTACGACGAACTGCTGCGCAACGCCGTTCAGGCCGCCATACTCGACTTCTTCGATTTCCATTCAAAACTCTTCGGCGAGTCATCCATATCGACACAGAACGCCGCCATCATGTATAAATTTCTTTCGATGCTCGAAAACGGCAATATGTTCGGCTTCTCATCGCCGGCCTACTTCAGCCGCTACGTCCAGAACTACCTAGGCGTCAATCCCTCGGAATACCGCGAGTAAGAGACGCACTTATGAACCAGGGCTTCAGGCCTTGGATTTCCCCCGCCGGCCCCAAATAAAAACATAAGACATAAGGACATAAGAACAAAGAAAGGTCATCATCCTCGACCTTAATGACTTTTTTGACCTTATCCTTCCATTAATCGCTAAAATTTTTGTTTAAGTTCCGAGCTTTAGCGAGGCCTTGGTTACGCTAAATTTGTTTTTATGTGCGGCGACGAGCTCGTCGCCCTGTGGAACTACGGCTTCAGCCGTAGTAGCCAACTCACTGGTTACAAGGGTTGAAGCCCTTGGTCCATATCGCCTGCAAGGCGATGATTTTACTGATAGCCGCGTAGGCCGAGGCGCTTGGGCGCCGGCCTGCGCGGTAAGGGCGATAATAGATTGATTGCGTTTGAAAAACGCAGAGTTACTACCACAACAGCACCTCGCCGAGAGGCGCACATAAAATGATTTGTGAGGCTATTTCAGGATGCCTGACGAGGCGGTGCCGGAGGCGCCGGGTTCGTCGGTGGTGGCGACTTTTTTACCGAAGCCGAAGGTATAGGTCACCGAGAGCTGTATCAGAGCATGATTGGAGTTGGCAAGCTTGACAGTGCGGCTATCATAATATGGGCTGTACATGGTCTCGGTATCGCTGCGCCAGCCCCAGCGGTTGATATTGATGATATTGGTGCGGAAATTCCAGCGCGAGTCAGACCAGCCGAGCGTCAGATACCAATCACTGCGATAGTTGATCCAGATACTGTTCATATAGCCGTCGGGAACACCGCCGCCCGAGACATAGGTCAGCGAGCAGAACCATTTGTCGAAGTAATAGGCCGCACGGCCATACCAGCTGAAACGCGCATGGTCGACATTATAAGGCTTGCCGTTATGGTTTAGCGTCTGCGCTATCTGGGCCGTGAGCACCAGATTGCGGTCGAAGAAACGTCCGGTGGCACTGACGCCGTATTTTCCCTGAACGAAACTGCCCAAAGGCTGTTTTATCGTTCGGAGTATGCCTGTCGGCGTCGCTTCGTAGTCATAGACATAACGGTCGCCTACTATCCACGCCCAGCCAAAAGCATTGAAACTATAGTTGTTGTCGGGAATCCATGTGTAGTTGAGGCCAATGTCATAAGACTTCGACGACACGAGATTCGGATTGCCGGTGTAGCTCATCAGAGGCGTCGAAGCAATGACGTTGTCGCTCTTGAAGTTAGGCGAAGGCTGCCATGTGCTGTAATGGAAGGTTGTCGAAGCCGAGTGTTTCTTTGAGAAAGCATATTGCAGCGAGAGGTCAACCCAGGGTGACGACGGTGTATCGGTCATGTCACCGAACTGCAGACGGTCCCAGTCCCAGCCGAAACCGGTCATACCGTAGAAGTTTCCGACTGTGACATTATAGGTCGCACCGACTCCGATGCGTGACGACTTGGCGCGGTCTAACGACACCGACGAGCCGGAATACTGCGTGCGGTTATACTCGTATGAACCGCGGACGAATCCGAGCAGACTGCCATAGCGGCCGAAATCGTGGTTGAATTTCAGATTTGCCTTAAACTGATTTGTATTGTCAGTGGCTCCGTTGAAGACAGGCTTATAGCCGTACTCGGTGTAAGACGAACGCTGACCGGTGTGCGAATAGGTATACGACGGCGTGAACGTCAGGGTGTTGTTCTTTGGCAGCACAAAGAAATAATATCCGTTGTATGTCAGGACTTTCGAGAGGTTATCGAAAGTCGACTCATATTCGGATGACCGGTAATCGGGCGTCGAATAACGCACGTCGCCACGGCGGTCCGAGTGAGGCATGTCGTCAATATTGCCCTGTAGCAGTGTCGAGGCCTGCACCTTGTCGGAGTTATACGTGGCCTTGAACGCCACCCCACCCTGACGTCGCACTTCTTTAGACCATGTCGTGTTTGAGAAACGGTCAAATTCCCTGACCGAACCGTCAGGCTGCGGCAGGCGGTAAGTCTCGGTCCGCTCCTGACCGAAATGTTTCTGATCCAAATTGAAGCCGTATGACGCCAAGTCGTATGTCATTTTCTTATACTGGAATCTGACATTGGCGTGCAGCTCTTCGGTGAAGCAGATAAGGTTCGAGAAGCCGAACCCCTTGACGTAGCCGCCATATTCATATTGAGCCATGATGAAATTGATGACGTGGGCGTTGCCCTGCAGGCGCGGGTCCGACGGATAGTCATAGTATTCGACGCGCCTGACATCGGTCATCTTCATCGAGCGCAGGTCGGTCTCTGATGCGGGCAGATAGTCGATGAAGAGCGCCACCGGTTTGCCGCCGGCGGTCTCGACCTTACCTCCGACTGTGCGGAGCTGCGGCAGCGACATGTGGTCAAGCAGATCGATGCCTGACTGCGACGCGTTTTTCTGGCGTGCGGTCGGTATATAAACCGTGCGGTCGGAATACATCACGGCATTGTCGGCCTCAACATTGACGACATCGAGCTGTATGGGCAGCGCGTCCATCACGACGGTGCCGAGCGAGAATCCGGGACAGTCGCGATATGTCGGCCTGTAGCCCACACAGGTAAACTTGGCGATGACATCGCGGCGGTCGCACGGTATCACGAAGCGGCCGTCGATGCCGGTCGTGCCGTAAGTCACAACCGTCGAGTCGACAGGTTCGAGAAGCATGACGGTCGCACCGACAACAGCGTCGCCGCCGGCGTCGACAGCGCGGCCCGAGTAGCAGAACCGGCCGTGCTGCATCGCCTCGACATAGACCGCTCCGCCTCTGACGATGACCGTTATCGGATTACGTCCGACGGTCCGGCGGACAGCATCGACAGGGCTGTCGGTCAGAATTCTGGCTGAAGTCGTGTAGAGATCGAGCTCTTTGTAGATAAAATTAATGTCAAGCCCTGGATGGTCTTTGGCAATCTCGGCGAGCGCTTCGGCCACGGGCGTATTGTCAAAGGAATATGAGAATTCGGCAGCCAGCGATGACAGTGACACTATCATTGCCGACAGAATGGCATATATATATTTCATTGTCAGTCTACTGTTAAGGTTTTGCCGTCAAGGCGGATATTGATTTGCTCGAATGTGTTGAGACGGTCGATGACCTGCCCGACACTGAGCTGCGGGTCGAAATTGAAGTAGAGGTGCAAACCGGCCGCGGCACTGTTGTCAAACTTCACGTCGAGGCCATAGTGCGAGGCCACAAGCGCGAGGATATTTTCAAGCGTCTCGTTCTCGAAGACTATCGGCGAAGTCAGCACTGCGACAGAGTCACCGGCCTCGTCGGGTGCGGCCATCTCCATGACGGTTTCAGGCACATCGTCGGTCTGCACCGATTCGGCCGCAGAGTCCGGTCTGCTCTCGACGACTGCCATCGTGACGGCAATTCCAACGGCCACGGCGACAAGCGAGAGCAGCGCGAAGCCGATGACAGAGGCCGCGCGGCGACCGAACCACATCAGTCGCGGACGGCCGGCCGGATTGGCGGCGGCAAACTTACGCCACTCGGCATCGATGTCGTCGTCATCGGCCGACGCGGCTGTGAACGCCGAGGCACTTTTACATAACAGATTGTAGATTTCGCGTGTCTCAGGGTCTGACAGGATTTCGGTCATCTGCTCGCGGCTATACCTGTCGGGATGCTCAACAAGATCAAAAACAATGTCGTATTTATCCATATCACAAATTTTTACGGATTATCATTAACGCATGACGAAGGCGTTTATAGACAGTGTTCTCGCTGACGTCCATCCTGCGGGCGACCTCTGCGAAAGTCAGTCCTTCGGAGAAGCGCAGTTCCATCACGCGGCGGCACTGTGGCGTCAGCTCACGGGCAATTACGTCGTAGATGCGTGCCACAGTCGCCTCGTCAGGCCACTGTTCGGCATCATAATCATCAATCTCGCTGAAATAGAGGCTGACGACACGGCGACGTATATCACAATCGCGCAGATAGTTGAGGCTTCGGTTGCGCACAGCGGCGGCGAGGTAGGCAAATGTCGGCACGACCGTCGCAGAGCGGTCAAGCAGAGAGACAAAGACATCATTGACAATATCGCGCGAGATGTCATCGTCACGGACAATCGCAAGAGCGAGCCGCCTGAGCCTGCTGTAATGCGCCTTGAAAATCGCTTCTATGTCGTTCTTTTTCGTCATACATCAATAAGACACACGAAGTCGCGTTTACTAACCCCCCAAATGTACGAAAATTTTGAAACGCCACAATGAAGGGGGCAATTTGAACAATGCTACCGGTAATTTTATTATCTTTGCATAGTTTCAAATTCAGAAAGATGTCAGGAATTCAGAAAACAAACGCGGCACGGCTTCTGGACCGTGCCAAAATAAAATATGAACTGATACCCTATAATTTCGACGAGAACGACCTCGCCGCCACCCATGTGGCCGAGGAACTCGGCGAAGACATAGCCACGGTATTCAAGACCCTCGTGCTCACGGGCGACAAAAACGGACTCTTTGTCTGCGTCATCCCCGGCGACTGCGAGGTCGACCTCAAAAAGGCCGCACGCGTCTCAGGCAACAAGAAAGCCGAGATGATAGCGATGAAAGAACTGCTGCCGCGCACGGGCTACATACGCGGCGGATGTTCGCCCATCGGCATGAAGAAACCGCTGCCGACCTATTTCAACTCGACTGCTCTCGACCATGACATCATCTATGTCAGCGCCGGCGTCAGAGGCCTGCAGATAAAAATCAAGCCCGGGGAGCTGATAGATTTTGTCGGCGCTACCGTGGCCGACCTCATCAAAGACGACTCACAAAACGACGCATAGCTATGAATACTTTCGGCAACATCTACAGGCTTACCTCCTTCGGCGAGAGCCACGGGGGCGCCATCGGCGGCGTCATCGACGGGATGCCCGCGGGACTCGCTGTCGACTTCGGCGCGATAGACCGCAATCTCAGACGCCGTCGTCCCGGCCAGTCGGAGCTCGTCACCGCCCGCAACGAAAGCGACGCCGTCACTTTCCTGTCGGGAATCTATGAAGGCACGACCCTCGGCACACCGATAGGTTTCACCATCGCCAACAGCGACATGCACAGCAACGACTACGACAATCTGCGTCACGTCTACCGACCGTCTCATGCCGACTATACCTACACAGCCAAATACGGGCGCCGCGACCACCGCGGCGGCGGACGCTCGTCGGCGCGCGAGACTGCGGCAAGAATCGTCGCCGGCTCACTCGCCGCACAGGCCCTTGCCGGAGAAGGTATTACCGTCAGGGCTTACACTTCGGCCGTTGGCGATATAAGGCTCGCCGCCGACCCGTCGGCTCTCGATCTTGACAAGGTCTACGACAACGCCGTGCGCTGTCCCGACGCGGCAACGGCACAGGCAATGGAGCGGCTGATACGTGAGGTCAGAAGCGAGGGCGACAGCATAGGCGGCATCATCACCGGCGTCATCAGCGGCGCGCCGGCTGGACTGGGCGACCCTGTCTTCGGCAAGCTCCACGCAATGCTCGCCTCGGCGATGATGTCGATTAACGCCGCACACGGCTTTGAATACGGCATGGGCTTCGAGGGCGCCTGCCGTCGCGGCAGCGAAATGCTCGACCGCTTTGTCACCGGCGCCGACGGCACGATAAAGACCGCGACCAATCATTCGGGAGGCATACAGGGTGGCATATCGAACGGCAGCGACATCGTCTTCCGCGTTGCATTCAAGCCTGTGGCGACATTGCTCCAGGACGTCCCGACCGTCAATGACAGCGGCGAAGAGTGTATGCTCAAAGCCCGCGGACGCCACGACCCGTGTGTGCTGCCGCGCGCCGTACCCATCGTCGATGCAATGGCATCGATGGTGATGTTTGACGCTCTGCTCGCCAACCGCTGCTCGAGACTCTGATGAATCCATACTACCGCGATTACGCCGACTTCCTCGCCGAAAAGTTTGACGGCAAGGTTCAGAAACTGCCCGTCGACGGGGGCTTCAGCTGTCCCAACCGCGACGGGACGCTTGGCAACGGCGGATGTGTCTATTGCAACAACCGCTCGTTCAGCCCGATGCAGAGCGCCGGCAGGACGATAAGACAACAGCTCGAGGAGGGCAAGAGATTTTTCAGCCGCAAATATCCGTCGATGAAATATCTGGCCTATTTCCAGTCGCACACAAACACCTACTCGCCGGTAGACCGGGCGCTGGGACTTTATCGCGAAGCCATTGAAACCGATGATGTCGTCGGACTGGTCATAGCGACCCGCCCCGACTGCATGCCCGACAGACTGCTTGACGAACTCACCGCGATTAACCGCCGGACGCCCGTCATCATCGAATACGGAGCCGAAAGCAGCCACGACACCACCCTGCGCCGCATCAACCGCTGCCATCTGTGGCAAGACACCGTCGACGCCGTCAGACGCACGGCCGCAGCCGGACTTTCTGTCGGGCTGCACCTGATCATGGGCCTGCCGGGCGAGAGCGACGGGATGATGCTGACGACCGTCGACCGTGTGTCGGAATTGCCCGTCGATACCGTCAAATTCCATCAGCTGCAAGTCATCTCCGGCACAAGACTGGCCGCCGACATAGCCGCCGGACGCGAAAGCGTCGAAGCAATGACCTTAGAGAGATATATCGATTTATGCTGCAAGATAATAGAGCGCCTTCGCGACGACATCGCCATCGAACGTTTCGTGTCGCAGTCGCCCGGCGACATGCTGATTTCGCCGCGCTGGGGACTTAAAAGCGGCGAGTTTGTCGAACGGCTTCACCGCCGTCTGTCTCAACGCAACTCAAGACGTATGTAGCGCTTTGTCTCGGGCGTGACGATAAACCGGCGCGAAGCCCGCAGCCCGACGACCCAGACAATGACATCATCGCATACAAGAAGCCACACGGCACGCTTCTGCGATGCCGACAGCTTGGCGTCGTTGAATATGTCGCTGACAAGTTTTGAGCCTTTCATGCCGAAAGGTTCGAGACGGTCGCCGCGGCGGTAATGGCGGAGAGTCCATCGACGGCCGCCTTCGAGGGCCGCGGCGTCAAGATAGGCGACACGCGCATCGGCGACAGGACGGAATGAAGCGATGTCGCCTCGGGTCACAGCTATGTTGACAGGTTTGAGTATATCACGCGATAGGCTGACCTCATATTCGTCGCTGACTTCGCCAGCCAAAGAGCCGACGGGGGTCAGACGCCCGCGGTCGAGTTCATATCCGCCTCCATCCCCCTCGAAAAACAGCCCCGAACGCATAGGCGCGGCCATGATGTCGTCGGCCTGACTGCGCGACAGCCCCGCGCGGCGCACAAGCTCATAAAGCACGACCGGAGCGGCGTCGGTAGCTTCGTCCGCGAGCTTCACAAGGTCGATGACACCGTTGGCAGCGCGGCAGTTAGTGGCATAGGCGGCGATGGCCTTGTCGTAGACGAGGCGGTTGTCGCTGAGGTTGGCGATGGTTTTGAGAATAGCTTTTCCGGCACCGGGAAACTGTTCTTCGATAGCGGGCAGAACGACGTTGCGCAGACGGTTGCGGCGATAATCATTCGAGAGGTTGGAGCTGTCGGTGACGTAATCGAGCCTGCGTGCGGCAAGATAGTCAAGTATCTGCGGTTTTGTGGCATCGAGCAGAGGACGGACGACGATGCCGTTGCGGTACCTTATGCCGCAGAGGCCGGCGATGCCTGTCGAACGCAACAGATTGAGCATGAAGGTCTCGACATTGTCCTCGCAATGATGTCCGACAGCGACGGCCTGGGCGCCGAATGTGTCAAGAAGTTTGTCGAAACGCTCATATCGCAGCGAGCGGCAGGCCATCTCGACCGATTCGCCGGTAGCAGCCATACGTCGGGCGACGTCGAAGTGAGTGACAGACAGGTCGACGCCGAGGCGCTCGCAGAGCTGTTCGACGAAGCGCATGTCGCGCGTCGACTCGTCGCCCCGGAGATGGAAATTGCAGTGTGCGGCGACACAGTTATAGCCAAGCTCGCACAATGCGGCCAGCAGCGCCACCGAATCGGCTCCCCCGCTCAGCGCCACAAGCACCGGCCTGCTGCGGTCAAGCAAACCATAGCGACGGATAGTCTCTCCGACGATGCGGAGCAACCCCTGCGATTTATCTGATTCTGTCATTAATTCTGCCATTTGATTTTACAAAATTAGTAAGAATCCATTAATTACCGCAATATCGCTGTTTTTTTAGCGTTAAACGGATATGAAACTTGTATCATGGAATGTCAATGGCCTGAGGGCCGTATGCGGCAAGGGATTTGCCGATATCTTCGCCGGCTTCGACGCCGACTTCGTGTGTCTTCAGGAAACAAAGCTCAATCCCGACGTGCCTGAAATAAACTACGAAGGCTATCAGTCGTTCTGGAACTATGCCGAGCGCAAAGGCTACTCGGGCACTGCCGTTTTCACGCGGCGTAAAGTCATCAGTGTCACCAAGGGCATCGGCGTCGACGTCCATGACCGCGAAGGCCGCGTGATCACCGTCGAGACCGACGGATTCTATCTCGTCTGCGTCTACACGCCCAACTCGCAGAACGAACTGGCGCGACTCGACTACCGTATGGAATGGGAAGCGGCTTTCCTTGACTATGTGCGCGGCCTCGACCGCGTGAAGCCTGTCATCATCTGCGGCGACCTCAACGTCGCGCATCAGGAGATAGACCTCAAGAATCCAAAGACCAACCGCCGTAACGCCGGATTCACCGACGAGGAGCGCTCATGTATGTCACGGCTTCTTGACGCGGGCTTCGTCGACACGTTCAGATACCTGCATCCCGACGCCCGCGACGCCTACAGCTGGTGGAGCTACCGTGGCCGCGCCCGTGAGAAGAACGTGGGGTGGCGCATCGATTACTTCATCGTCTCGGAGCGTCTCGCGCCGATGCTCACCGACGCGTCAATCCTCGCCAACATTACAGGCTCGGACCACTGTCCGGTGACAATAGACATCGCCGACAATCACTCGTAAACGTGATTAAACAAAGGCCGCGAACCGAACGGCACGTCGCTGCCATAGGCCAGCCTGCTGACCAATTCGCTGATATTGATAATCGGCAACGGATGATTTTTGAGGAAAGTGCCGGCTGTTCGTAACGCAAGCATGCCGCGCAACGAACCGATAGTGACGCCGAGCATCATCACCATCGTCGAGGTATTTATCATGCAAGAATCGCCGCCGACGCTGACATGCCCCTCGCAGTCGTCAAACTCGAAACCCGCCGCGACGGTATATTGCAGCAGCCGTTCCTGCATCAGTCTGTATGTGGTTATATAGCTGACACCCACGACCATCGTGACTGTCTTGTCGCGTTCGTCAGGCTCGACGCGCACATTCAGGGCCACTCTGACGGGCGAACCGTCGTAATGACGTATATTCCGGCGCGAAATTGTCGACAGGCGCTCGATTTCATGTAATTCCGACAATCTGATGTTTACTTCGTTGCGTTTCATACAACTATAACAACGACGACATCGCTATGGTTGAAAAAATCCCGCCACAGGCATTGCATGCGGCGGGATTTTATTTTATCCGACTGCAATCGCGGGTCAGTCGCCCATTGTGCGTAGCAGTTCGTCGTTGTCGCGGGTGCGCTCCATGCGGTCTTTGATAAACTCCATGGCTTCGATTGAATTGCGGTCGGAGAGGAAGCGACGGAGAATCCACATGCGGTTGAGCGTCTCGGTGCGCAGCAGCAGGTCGTCGCGGCGTGTGCTCGAGGCCATGATGTCGACGGCCGGGAAGATACGTTTGTTCGAGAGCTTGCGGTCGAGCTGAAGCTCCATGTTGCCGGTGCCCTTGAATTCCTCGAATATCACCTCGTCCATCTTCGAGCTTGTCTCGGTGAGAGCCGTGGCGATGATGGTAAGCGAACCGCCGTTCTCGATGTTGCGGGCAGCACCGAAGAAACGCTTGGGTTTCTGAAGGGCGTTGGCGTCGACACCACCTGAGAGGATTTTGCCTGACGCCGGCGAGACGGTGTTATAGGCACGCGCAAGACGTGTGATAGAGTCGAGAAGGATAACGACGTCATGACCGCATTCGACCATGCGTTTGGCCTTCTCAAGCACGATGCCGGCAATCTTGACATGACGGTCGGCCGGCTCGTCGAAAGTCGAGGCAATGACCTCGGCGTTGACGCTGCGGCTCATGTCGGTGACTTCCTCGGGACGTTCGTCGATGAGCAGAATCATGATGTATGTCTCGGGATGGTTTGCCGCAATGGCGTTTGCAATATCTTTAAGAAGAAGCGTTTTACCTGTCTTGGGAGGTGCGACGATAAGTCCGCGCTGCCCTTTGCCGATGGGAGCGAACATGTCGACAACGCGGGTCGACAGGTTGCCGGCTTCGCCCGAGGTGAGATCGAATTTTTCGTCAGGGAAAAGAGGTGTCAGATGTTCGAAGGGTATGCGGTCGCGGATGAAGTCGAGCGAACGTCCGTTGACGCGGTGGACTGAAGTGAGGGGATAATATTTCTCGCCCTCAAAAGGCGGACGAATCGAGGCTTCGACAACGTCGCCGGTCTTGAGACCATACTGCTTAATCTGCTGCTGGGTGACATAGACATCATCGGGCGACGCGAGATAGTTGAAATCGCCCGAACGCAGAAATCCATAACCCTCGGGGGCAATCTCAAGGACGCCTGTGGCCTCGATGAGGTCGGCGAAATCATAGCGGGGTGGTTGCTGGTTATGCTGATTCTGATTGTTGCGGTTGCGTTTTTTGCCCTGGTTGTTGCCCTGCTGCTGTTGTTGCTGCTGGTTGTTGGCACCGGGCTCGCCGATGAGTATCGGGGCAGTGGCGGCTGCGATAGTGGCTGCTTTCTCGGCCTCTTCTTTTTCGCGCTGGCTGCGGGGCACGAATTTACGGCCTTCGCTGCGCGGGAAAAATGTGCTCAGCGACGAGTCGTTGGCGCGGAAGTCGCGGCGACGGCCCTGCTGGTTCTGCTGATCCGGCTGACTGCTCTGACCGTTGGTTTTATCATTGTTGTTATTCTGGTTCTCAGCATTGTCGGCGTCTGCGGATGTATTATCTGTCTGTTGAGCGTTATCGTTGACGGCATTTTGCCCTGTCGCGTCGGCGGCTGCGGCTGTGTCAACCGCAGCTGCGGCATTGGCGGCGCCTTTTTCGCCTGAATTATTGTCTTCAGTCACAACGGCCGTAACATTGCCGGTCTGCGTTGTGGCGGTCTCGACAGTTTCGGCGGCGACGGCTTTTTTACGTCCGCGACGGCCTTTGGGCTTGGCCTCGCCCTCGACAGTTTTTGTCTGTGCCGAAGCATCGGCTTGTGCCGAGTCTGTATCTGATTTCTTTTCGGCAGCAGCAACGGTGTCTGCTGCGGCGGCATTGTCGGCCGGGCGGTTGTCGGCATCAGCCACGGCAGCCTTTGGTTTGCGTCCGCGTTTTTTAGGCTGAGCTGTCTGGACATCGTTTTCTTTGGCCGTGTCATCTGACGTTTTGGCTGTCGCCTGTTTGCGTGACTGACGTGTAGCTGCGGTCTCGCGACGCTTCTTTTCACCGGAATTGTCTGAAGACATATTCAGGGCCTGCTGGTCGAGAATACGGTAGATGAGACTTTCTTTCTGAGTCATATCGATCTTTTTAAGACCCATCGACTCAGCGACTCCTTTCAGATCCGAGTCGTTCATCTCGTTGAGTTCTGAGATACTGTACATATATAATATTAAGGGACAAGGCCATACTGGCCTCTCTTTAATAGTATGTTGTTGTCTTGCGCCAAGATTCATGCGTGCTGTAACGGCACATTAATTTACGCGCAGACTCAAATCAAAATATTAAAAATAATAATGCAATAATTGTTTAGAATTGTCTCCTGAAATGAGACTCAATATAGCAAACGTATATTAATGCCACATTGTTTTGTAAGTCCATTGAAACGTTGACAAAGTTAGGAACTTTTTTTTATTGGCGCAAATAAAAAGCGCAAAAATCCGGCAAACCACGCATGATTTGCCGGATTCATCTGTATATTGCTGTAACTGATTATGCCGTTCAGCGACCCGATTCCTTGATTTTGCCAAGGAGATAGTTGTTATACTCGTTGGCTTTAAGAAGAGCCTCAACCGTCATGTGCATACGGTAGCGCCAGTAGTGACGGGAGTTGGCCGGAACATTGATCTGCTCTTCGAGAGGATTCTCGCGGCGTAGATTGCCGTCGATAGACAGCCAGTCCTGAAGCGGGAGGATGCATAGCATCGACGGCGATTTGAGATGCTGCTCGACAATCTGGTCGCACACCCACGGCTCGGCATAGTAAGGAGCCTGTCCGCGGTCGTGGAGCACATTGTTGAAGAAGCGCTGAGAGACGGCGCGGTCTTCCTCCCACCACTGGCGTATACCGCCCATATCGTGGGTCGAAGTGGTACAGACGCTGTAATATGGATAGCTCCAGGTGTCACCGAACTCGGTGTTGGGGGCTTTAGGCATGCGCTGTATCTCGAGCGAGAGAATCTCAAGCTCACGCATGACGGCAGGCACACATGCTGGAATCATGCCGAGGTCTTCGGCGCAGACGAGCATGTCGGTCGAATCAATCAGCGGAGGCAGTTTCCACATGGCTTTGCCATACCAGAAGTCGTTATGGCGACGATAGAAAAAGTCGTTGTAAAGCCTGTCGAAACACCAGCGTTCGTAGTCGTTGAGAGCCTTGTAGGCATAATTGAACTGAGCCGAGATGCGCGGATGATATTTACCTTTCTCATAAGGATCCTCGATGAAAAGCACATTTTCGACAAGGCCGAGCAGACCGTTGCAGAGACGTGTATTCTTCTCGTCTTTTTCCTGAGCGGCAAAATAGTCGGCAATCTTGCGCTGAGTGTCAAAGGCGGGTTTCAGGCGGTAACGCCCCTCGCCCATGCGCACGAGGAACCGGCGGCGCGCTTCGTCTGTATGCTCCGCGAAGTATTCACCTAAGAACCAGTCAGCTATGTAGGGTTTGACATGATTCTCGGGATTGAGCCAGAAATCATAGCTGTTGCGGAGTTCGTCGGAAGTGAACGGCAACGCCGGATTGAAGATGCCGAGAAGGCCGTGAATAGCATCCATCGGTATCTGCCAGATGCGGAAGAAGCCAAGGACATGGTCGATGCGATATGCGTCGAAATATTCGGCCATTTTTTTGAAGCGGGCTTTCCACCATGCGAAACCGTCGCGGGCCATCTCTTCCCAGTTATAGGTCGGGAAGCCCCAGTTCTGACCGAGAACAGAGAAGTCATCGGGTGGCGCGCCGGCCTGACAGTCCATGTTGAACAGGCGGGGATTGATCCAGGCGTCGACGCTGGTGCGCGAGATGCCGATGGGTATATCACCCTTGATTGCGACTCCCTTTGAGTGGGCATAGTCACGTACTTCGTGAAGCTGCTTATCGAGATTATACTGTATATAGCAGACGAAATCAATCTCCTGACGGTTTTCTTTGACAAAGGCCGCCACTTTCTTTGCGTCATAGACAGCGTATGTCTCCCATGTCGAGAAATCGGCCGTCTTGTAACGGTCGCGCAGGACGCAGAAGGCGGCGTAAGGTATCAGCCAGTCACTGTTGCGGGCGACAAAATCTTTATATTCCTTGGATTTAAGCACCCCGGCGCCTTCCTGAGCGAAAATTTCACGGACATACTCGGTCTTGCCGGCATTGACGCGCTCATAATCGACTTCACGCAGGTCATTCAGCTCGGAGGCGAGTTTTTCGTAATATTTGCGGCGTTTGGCATCTTTGAGTTTCCCGAGAGCCCCGAGCCTGAGATACATCGGATGCAGGGCGAAAGTCGAGTTGGCGTTATAGGGGTATGAATCAGTCCAAGTGCCTGTCATTGTGGTGTCGTTGATAGGCAGAATCTGTATCATCTTCTGTCCGGTCATGGCAGCCCAGTCGACCATCTTCATGATGTCATAGAAGTCACCGACACCGAAGTCTTCTTCAGAACGTATCGAAAAGACGGGTATCGCGACACCCGCGCCTTTCCACGGAGCCATCATGTTGATGAATCTCATGCCCGAGATGACCGTCACTTCAGACTTGTGCGGTTCGACATCGAAACGGCGGTTCTCGCCCCCCTCCCAGCCGACGACTTCGCCGGTAGCGGTGTCGACCATGAGAAATTTGAATTCGGTGTCGGGCGTGATGTCGTCAGCCGGGATATCGACAGTCCAGACAGGGAAAGCGCTGTCGCTCATCCTCAGAGCCTTGGCGGGATTCCACTGTCCCAGTGACACCGAGCTGCCGGATACGGCGACATGCCAGCCGGGAGCGACCATCGGGGCGCTTACCGACAAGGTGATATAATTGTTTTTAGGCAGCACGCGCGCCTGACGTTTTTCACGACGGCAGATGCAGTCGGTAAAAGCCGACGCATAATAGGGTTTATCCCACGGCTGGTCCTGCCATCTGTCATATAGCTGATATGTATGCAACTTGCCGCCGCGTGCAAAAGTATGGGGAGCGCCCCACTCTCTTTTGACACGGCCGTCCTCGCTGATGACGACGTAGCTGTAGCCGAAGTCTTCTGTCGTGGCGGGCGTCTCGACCGTAGCAGACCACGCCGTATCGCCTTCGACAGTCATCCTGACAGCTTTTTTCGGGTCGCCGCCGCCAAGAGCGGGAATATCGCCCATGATATATACCGATTCGCCCCAATTGGTATGATAATCGATATTAAATGTTATTTTCATTTAATTTTATGTTTTTATAAGTTTCACAAATTCGCATCTTTGGCGTCATCAGACCCAAACTTCAATAACGGGGTCTAATTTAGTGAGAATTTGCGAGCTAATAATCTTTTTATGAAAATTTAGCACATCAGCCACACTTTGAAGTGCCGCATGTGGTGCAGATCAGACAACCCTCCTGATATATCAGAGTCTCGTTGCCGCAATTCGGACATCTCTGGCCACTGGCTTTAGTGCCGTTGGGGAGATATTTCTTCAGGGCGCGCTCGACACCCATCTTCCATGTATTGATCGACTGCGAGTCGAGTTCGAGACCGCCGACGAGCTTAAGCACCTGGTCGATAGGCATACCGTAGCGTAGGACGCCGGAGATAAGCTTGGCGTAGTTCCAGTATTCGGGATTGAATTTGTCCGAGAGGCCTTCGATTGTCGTCTTATAGCCGCGTTTGTTGATAAACTGGAAGTCATAGCGTTTGTTGCCTTTCTCGTCTATGGCCTTGATTATCTTGCCGTGTGTGACCGATTTCGGACAGAAGATGCCGTCGTCGTCATCAGCGAGACCCGTGAAAATTTCGTATGGCTCGCCGTCTATGAGTCCGACAAATGCAATCCACTTCTCTTTATTGTTCTGGAAACGGACGACGTCGGCCTCAAGCTCAATGGGTCGTTTGGCCACGTGGGGCTTGACCTCAGTGACCTCGGGTTTCTTCTCTATGGCAATGAGCACACCCGAGCGCGAGCCGTCGCGATAGACCGTACAGCCTTTACAGCCGGCTTTCCAGGCGCTGACATACAGCTTATTGACCAGCTCCTCGCTGACATCGGCCGGCAGGTTGATTGTGACTGAAATCGAATGGTCTACCCATTTCTGGATGCGTCCCTGCATGTTGACTTTCTCGAGCCAGTCGATATCGTTTGAAGTCGCGCCGGCATATGGCGAACGCGCCACAAGTTCATCAAGTTGTTCCTGAGTATAGTCGTCCTTGACCTCGATGCCGTTGACTTTCATCCACTCGATGAATTTGGGATGATAGACGATATATTCCTCAAAAGCGTCGCCGGTCTCGTCGACATAGTCGATGCGCACCTCGGCGTCGTTGGGGTTGACCTTGCGGCGGCGTTTGTAGACAGGGAGTAAGCCCGGCTCGATGCCCGAGGTCGTACGTGTCATGAGGCTCGTCGTGCCGGTCGGAGCGATGGTGAGGCAGGCGATGTTGCGGCGTCCGTGGCGGGCCATCAGTTCGTAAAGCTCGGGATCGGCTTCACGAAGACGGTTGATATAGGGATTGTTCTTTTCGCGTTCGGTATCATAGATTTCGAAAGCACCGCGCTCTTTGGCGAGCTCGACCGACGAACGGTAAGCCGCGAGAGCAAGCGCCTTATGGACAGACTCTGAGAAATCGGTGGCCTCGACAGTTCCATATTTATATCCCATAGCTGCGAGCATATCGCCTTCGGCGGTCGTACCGACACCCGTTCGGCGTCCTTTAAGGGTCTTGGCCTTTATCTTGAGCCAGAGATTGCGCTCTGAACTCTTGACTTCATCGGTCTCGGGGTCAGCGTCGATTTTCTCAAGTATAAGGTCAATCTTCTCCATCTCGAGGTCGATGATATCGTCCATGATGCGCTGAGCCTTTGCTATATGCTTTCTGAAAAGGTCAAAGTCGAAATAGGCTTCGGGCGTAAACGGATTTACCACATAAGAATATAGATTGACCGCAAGCAGACGGCAGCTGTCGTATGGACACAGAGGTATCTCGCCGCAGGGATTGGTCGAAATCGTCCTAAAACCGAGGTCGGCGTAACAGTCGGGCACAGACTCTCGCGTAATCGTGTCCCAGAAGAGGACTCCGGGCTCGGCTGACTTCCAGGCGTTGTGGATGATTTTATTCCATATCGCCGCAGCATCGACTTCTTTCTTTATCATCGGACTGGCGCTATCGACAGGATACTGCTGCTGATAGGGTATGCCTTCGGTTGCACATTTCATGAACTCGTCGTCGATTCTGACAGAGACGTTGGCGCCTGTGACCTTCCCTTCTGTCATCTTGGCGTCGATAAAAGCCTCGGCATCAGGATGTTTTATGCTGACGGTCAGCATCAGAGCGCCACGACGTCCGTCCTGGGCGACCTCACGGGTAGAGTTTGAGTAACGCTCCATGAAGGGCACAAGGCCTGTCGAAGTCAGAGCCGAGTTCTTAACAGGCGTACCTTTGGGACGGATGTGAGAAAGGTCGTGGCCCACTCCGCCGCGACGCTTCATCAGCTGCACCTGCTCTTCGTCGA
>ERZ836877.3480-NODE-3480-length-17787-cov-3.644259_pt1 | contig 17787 bp, 17 predicted proteins | sample MGYA00519469_ERZ836877 | MGnify/ENA primary metagenome ERZ836877 (study PRJEB31850, sample SAMEA3708809) | human gut metagenome | biome: human gut; feature: human-associated habitat; material: faeces | place: China | collected 2014 ... | reverse complement strand
GGCTGTACATTATGGCCGGATCCCTTGTGCCGGAAATCGATGGAAATCTGGGACTCATTCGCGAGGTGGATTTTGACACCGAGGAAATTTTGAGTGAGTATTATGTGAAACCGGGATTTTTCCGCGCTCACGAATTTTGTCCGGATATGACATCGCTGTCGAAAGCTCTCGTGCAGAATGCAGATTATCTTCTCGGAGAACTCAAACGGCCGATTCTCGCTGAAAATGAGCGGTTGGCTGCGTGGGATTTTGAAGCGGCAAAAAATGTTACGGATTCGATGATCCGTTATCGCAGGCGCGAGGATGTATTTTATGTCCGCGAGGTCGACCACACGATTCAGACTGTCATTTTCCGCGGAAAGGAAAAAGTCTGGTATGTGGATTTCAAGGATACCTATCAGACCATGAAAACATTTGAAAATGCCGTGTATTATATTGCGATGTGGATGGATGTCCTTCCTCCCGACCAGTATGATATTTATCTTGAAATTGACAATGATTTACAAAATACCGGCAAGAAGATTGTGAAGCAAAAGTAAATTTTTATCATAGATACCTTTGTACTGCCAATGCGGAACCGGCGTGAAAAAGCGTCCGGTTTCGATGGTGATCGAAGGTATCTTTTTTTCGTATACGCACCAGTCGCCAAACCCGCCGCCGGGAAGGGTGCTTCCGGCATTTTTTCCGCGAGCTTCGATCAATGGATATCCGGTCGTGGCATGCGCGACGGATGCCATTTTCACGATATGGTTTCGGAGACTTCCGGTCACATTATAATCATAATAGATTAAGCTGCCCTGCGAATGATAGTGGATCACGCCGAGAGGAGCCGACAGCTGTGATACAAAGGCCATCAGATGTTTGGTCTCCGGCTGGTCGCCGGCGGATTCTCCCGGATTGTGTTTATTGATATCTTTGGAGAGGCCGAAACCACAGGGGAAATTGCGGTTCAGATCCACGCCGGCACTGTTTTCTTTCCATTTTTTGGCAGGTGTATTCTGGCTGATTGAAACGCCGTCCGGATTTGCCATCGGAAGAAAAATGATGCACACATCGCGCCAAAGTTCCCGGTAGCAGGGAGCGTCAGGCAGTTCGCGGTGGTTGTAGCGCGGCAGATAATAGGCGAGCATATCCAGAAGAAGTGTTGTGTTTATGTATTCGCGTCCGTGGAGGGAAGCGGTGAGTACGAGTTGTTTTGGAGCATCCGCCGCCCCTAGATGACAGGCGTACAGATGGCGTTTGGCGGGAGTGCGGCCGATGGAGTCCAGACGAAAATAGTCCGCAGAATATTGCACGGTCCATTGCTTCAACTGTTTTTCCATGGAAGGATAGGTGTAAAAGTTCTGTTTTGCCATAGGAAACCTCACAGGTCTTTTTTAACAGTATATGTGGGAAGAAAGGGAAAAAGACCGCGGCTGTTAAACTTGTAGTTGCGGGCAGAAGTGCATTGTGATACACTTAAGACAGATGAAGAAAAGGGAAAGCTGGTGAAACGATGGGAAAGGTCATAAGTATAGGAAAACAGGATTTTGCATCTTTGCGGGAAAATGATTATTTTTTTGTGGATAAAACAAAGTTTATTAAAGAATGGTGGGAAAATGGAGATGATATTACACTTATTACACGTCCGAGGCGTTTTGGAAAAACATTAAATATGAGTATGCTGGAGTGCTTTTTTTCTATGAAATACAAAGCACAGGGAAATTTATTTGAAGGACTTTCCATTTGGAAAGAGGAAAAATATAGAAAACTGCAGGGAACCTATCCTGTTCTGGCATTAAGTTTTGCGGCTGTTAAAGCAGATAATCTGGAAGATGCAAAGACGCAGATTAAACAACAGATTTCTAAAGTATATGCAGAAAACAGGTGTCTTTTACAGGGCGATACTCTTAGTGAAAAAGAAAGGGAAGCATATGAGAAGATGGACGCGTCGGTGAGTGATGCGGAAGCGATTGATGCCCTTAATAATATAAGTAGGTATCTATGCAGATATTATGGTAAAAAGGTCATTATTTTGTTAGATGAATATGATACCCCTATGCAGGAAGCTTATCTTAATGGGTACTGGGAACAGTTTCTTGCTTTTATGAGGAGTTTATTTAATGCCTCTTTTAAAACCAATCCCTATTTGGAACGTGCGGTAATGACGGGAATTACGCGTGTGTCAAAGGAAAGTATATTTTCAGATCTCAATAATCTGCGAGTGGTAACAACGACGTCAGATCTTTATGCAGATTGTTTTGGATTTACCGAAGAAGAAGTTTTCGACTCGATGGGAAAATTTGGAATGAGCGATAAAAAAGAATTGGTAAAAAACTGGTATGATGGATTTACTTTTGGAAAATACCGAGATATTTACAATCCTTGGTCGATTACAAATTGTCTTAAAGAGAAGAAAATTTATCCTTATTGGGCTTCTACCAGTTCGAATGGGTTAGTAAGTAAATTGATTCAAGGTGCTTCTGTGGAGATAAAGGAAAAAATGGAGGACTTGATTAAAAAGGAATCTATTCTTGTGAATTTTGATGAGCAGATTGTATTTGAACAGTTGGATCGGGATGAGAATGCTATCTGGAGTCTGCTTTTAGCCAGTGGGTATTTAAAGGCGGAACAGGTAGAATATCGTGGCCTGATCCGGGAACCATGGTATCATTTGAGTATCACAAATCTGGAAACGGCCAGTATGTTTTCAGGCATGTTTAAGGGCTGGTTTGGCATGACACAGACCAGCTATAATCGATTTGTAAAAGCGTTGTTCCAGGGCGATGTGGATGCTATGAATTACTATATGAATGAGGTGTCCGTTGCAACATTCAGTTTTTTTGATACAGGAAAAGAAGGGGGTAAAGATAGCGAGCCAGAACGTTTTTATCATGGTTTTGTTCTGGGACTTCTTGCAGACCAGGCAGAACAGTATGAAATCCGGTCCAACCGGGAAAGTGGGTTTGGACGATACGATGTAATGATGATCCCAAAGAATCAGAAGAATACAGATGGTTTGGCTTTTATTCTGGAGTTTAAAGTGAGAAATCCAGGAAAAGAGAAATCTCTGGAGGAAACTGTGCAGACGGCATTAGAGCAGATAGAAACAAAGCAGTATGATGCGGAATTACTTGCAAGAGGAATAGAAAAAGAGCGGATCCGGCATTATGGATTTGCATTTGATGGAAAGCAGGTACTGATCGGATGATGGTCAGTATCTGTTTTTGTATTTTGGGATGGGTTCTGATATCTGTACAGCCCATGGTTCTTTTTAAGAGTTAAGGTAGAGATCGTTATAGTTCAACTGCAACTTAAGATTTTAAAGAATTTCAATTATGTATTGACTATTGTCATATGTTGTTATATAATGTATTCAGATATTATAAAAGAACAAAATTCAGGAGGATACCAATTATGACAATCAAAGAGATCGTTGCTTCCATCAAGGCAAAACAGCCAGAAATCAAGACCGTATACTTTGTAGGCTGCGGCGCTTCACAGTCTGATCTGTTCCCTGCAAAATATTTCCTGGAGAACAACGCTAAGAAGCTTCGTACAAGTATCTATACTGCAAATAACTTTAATTACTCTACTCCAGCTGGTGTAGATGATACCGCTATCGTTATCACCTGCTCCTTAAGCGGAAATACACCTGAGACTGTAGCAGCTACCAAGCTGGCTGTTGAAAAGGGTGCTCATGTAGTAGCTGTAACTCATAAGGCAGATTCAGCTCTGGCTCAGAATGGTCAGTACCAGATCATCCATGGCTTCTATGAGAGCTATGGTGCAAAGATGGAAAAGCCTGCAAGAGTTCTGGAACTGGCTTGCGAGATTTTAAATGAGTACGAAGGCTATGAGCACTATGATGATATGCAGGATGGTTTAAGCAAGATCTTTGATCTGATCAATGATTCCTGCAAGCTGTTCCGTTCTACTGCTAAGAAGTTCGCTGAGGATCATTACAATGCACCTATCCTGTATGTAATGAGTTCCGGTGCAACCCAGTACACCGCTTATTCCTTCTCTATGTTCTTAATGATGGAAATGCAGTGGCTGCCATCCAGCACCTTCCATACCGGCGAATTCTTCCATGGCCCATTCGAGATGGCTGATGAGAACGCTCACTACCTGTTAATGATGAACGATGGTCCTACCCGTCATCTGGATGCAAGAGCACTGACCTTCTTACAGCGTATGAACGCTAAGTACACTGTAGTTGATGCTAAGGACTTCGGTTTAAGCTCCCATATCAAGAGCACAGTTGTTGAATACTTCAACCCACTGATGATCGGCGGCGTTACCAGACTGTTAGGTGAGGAAATGGCTATCAAGCGTGATCATCCTCTGACAATGAGAAGATATATGTGGAAGCTGGAATACTAATTTCTGGTGTACTCTCTAAAAGAATATGATAAATGTGAAAATGCCTCGGAAGCGGTGCTTCCGGGGCATTTTTGTGGGGAGAAAGTGTGTATTCCCCGCCCTCTGGGCGGGGAAAGAAATGATGCTGTTTTGGTGGATTTTGTGGGAAGAAGCTTACTGGAATGTCCAGAAGCCACAGCAAGACATTTGGGGATAATACATGATTACTTTATTAGACTGCATCCCGGAACCGGTCTGCGGCGCTCGTAGGCAGTTACATGGTCAAATCCGGCCTGGACCAGAAGCTTTGCGGCTTCTTCAAAGTCAGCGGCTACATCGGCGGGCTTATGGGAGTCAGAACCTACGGTGACGATCTCGCCGCCCAGCTCTTTATATCGTTTTAATGTACGAAGTCCCGGCATTGGTTCACCGGCGCCCTGGCGGATGCCGGAGGTATTGACTTCGATGCCTTTTCCGCGGGAGATCACATTTTTAAGGATCTCATCAATATAGCCTTCATATTTTTCATATTCTACCGGGAAGCCGCAGCGCACCAGATGGCGTTTGATCAGATCGATATGTCCTAGGCAGTCGTATTCGCCGTAGGCAGACAGTTCTATGAGATGACGGTAATAGCTTTCTGTGATCTGTGGAACGGTGACATCGGTATATTCCATTTTGCTCACATCTACATTTTCAATCTTGTGGACAGAACCGATGAGATAGTCAAAAGGGTGGTTTCTTATAATATTAAAAGCCTCTTCACGGGTTAAATGGAGCTGTCCGAACTCCATACCGCTTTTGATGGTCAGCTGGCCTGCAAAACGCTCTCTGCAGCGTTCTAAGCTGTCCCAGTACATCTTCAGGTATTCTTCGTGGAAAAACTTTCTGTGGATGCCATGGGCATAAAATTCATAGTGATCTGTAAGAGCTACTTCTGTAAGGCCTTTGTCTATTGCTGCCTGACACATATCCTCCATAGGGACTCTGGCGTCAGGTGAAACGCTGTGCATGTGATAATCGGCTGTAAGCATATGAATTCCTCCTGATATTATGTATTTTTTAGAATTGCGCGAGTGCGCATCGTTGGCACGAAGTGCCTTTTTGTGTACTAGGGAGTTCCAACGGAATTTCCTAGTACATCAAAAAGACTGCTCATTACGGCCTGTGGACCGAAAGAGCAGTCTTTTTGATATCATAATGAAAATTGAAGAGATCAGCCTTTTACTGCTCCGGATGTAAGTCCGCGTACAAACTGTTTAGACATGCAAAGGAACAGGAGTACCATTGGTAAAGAGGCGATCAGGATACCGGCTAACATTACAACGTAGTCGGATTTTAAGTCACCCTGGAAGGTCATCAGGCCTAACGGGATGGTCATTAATTTTTTATTCTCAAGGAATACATTTGCAAATAAGAATTCATTCCATACATTGTTTAAGTTTACAATGGCACAGGAAGCCATAACCGGCTTACTGATAGGAAGGATGATCTGTGTGAAGCGCTGGAAGCTGTTGCATCCGTCTACGATCGCTGCTTCCTCTAATTCCTTTGGAATGGAGATGAAGTAAGCTCTCATTAAAAACATGGTAAATGGGATACGGAATGCTATGTACGGAAGGATCAGCGCTGCACGGGTATTGTAAAGCTTTAATGCCTGTAAGATCTTGTACAGAGGTACTAAAGCAACCTGTTCGGAAAGGGCCATACCGCCTAAAATAAGGAAGAATACGAAACCGCTTCCGGGAAGGGAAAAACGGGTCAGTCCATATGCCAGCATGGAGCTTAAAAGCAGGATGCATAGAATGGAAATGGCACTGACGATAATGGAGTTCTTAAAGTAGAAGAGAAGTCCTTTGCCCCATGCAGTTGCGTAGTTGACAAACATCCATTTTTTGGGAAGAGCCAGGGAGTTTAAGAACATTTCCTGGTTTGTCTTTAAGGAGTTTAACACCAGCCAGCACACAGGAAGCAGGATGATAGCTACCATTAACAGAAGAAATACATGGAGCAGTACGGAACAGATCCGGGTTTTTAATACATATTTGTCTTTCATACCAAAACCTCCTTATATCTCTCCGGAACGGCTCACCTTCAGCTGGAAGATAGAGGCGGTTACGGTAATGACAAAAATAAGAACACCAGTTGCAGCAGCCATACCCATATCATCATGTAAGAATGCGTTCTGATACAGGAATAAGCCAAGTACCTGGGAAGCATTTCCAGGACCACCTACTGTGGTGGAGTAAACCTCGGTAAACAGCTTGAATGCACCAATTACAGTGATAATGGAGCAGACGATCAGCTGTTCCTTTGCAAGAGGAAGGATAATGCTTACTGCGCGGCGGATGGGGCCTGCGCCGTCAATAACAGCAGCTTCGATGTAATCTTTGGACACGTTCTGGAAAGCAACTACCATTAACAGGGTAATATAACCGGTGAACTGCCACTGGCTCATTGCGATGATACAGAAGATAGCCAGGTTTTTATCACCTAACCAGGTCTGCTGCATGCTTGCAAGTCCGACATGTTTTAAAAATGTGTTTAAAAGACCAAGCTGTGGGTTGTAGATAAAGTTAAACATCATACCAACGGCAGTCAGGGAAACCAGTGCCGGAAGGAAATAGATGTTTCTGCAAATCGATTTAAAGCGGTCACTGGCAAGTCTGCTCTCTAACAGGAAAGCCAGGAATGTTCCAAATCCAACCTGCACGATCAGGGAGATCACGCAGTAATACACATTGTTCCGCATCATGATAGGGAATGTATCATTTGTAAATAATCTGCGGAAATTGTCAAGTCCTACAAACTTCATGGAAGAAGAGTAGGAAGAAAGACGGAAAAAGCTGTATACAAGGTTAACGATAATAGGGATATAAACAAAGCTAAGGACCATTAAAAGGCCGGGGATCACATATAAATACGGTGTGAGTTTTGTTTTCTTTTTCATCCTGACACCATCCTTTTCTTTAAAGATAGGGAGCAGATGCTGCTCCCTATCGTGGATTTCTTATAAAACTTTAACGAAAACTATTCAACCAGTTTCTGGGCTTCAGCAGCTACCTTCTGGATCTTAGCCATTGCGTCAGTTGGGGTTACGTCACCATTTGTGATGTCGGAGATCTGGGTCAGATACTCGTCGCAAACTGTGGAGTACAGAGCGTTATCAAACCAGATGTCCATCTTCTTAGCGTTGGAGATTACATCGTAAGCACTCTTTAAGGACTCATCGGTTAAAGTCTTGTCCAGACCAAGGGAAGCGTTGAACCAGCCAACCTGCTCAGCCTGCTGTGCACCAACTTCAGCACCAAGGAACCATTTTAAGAACTCTACGCACTCATCTGGGTACTTGGTCTTAGAGGAGATCGCAAATCCTTCAGGAGCGCCGGATACCAGATTTGGATTACCCTTAGCACCTTCAATGGTTGGGAACTTGAACATTCCCCAGTTCAGATCTGGGTTTTCCTGCTTAACATTGGTGATCTCAACTAACTCTGCAAAGAGGATAGCGTTCTGTCCCTGAGTAAAGCCTAAACGGGCCATATCATGGGTCATACCATTTACACCTGTGTTCATGTAGGATACTAACTGCTGGTATTTTTCAAGAGCTTCTGCATATCCTGGATCGGTAAATTCACCGGTCTTAGGATTGTAATCCTTTGCTCTGGTCTCATCATCTACTAACTGCTCATTTAATGCACCGATGTAGTGAGCAGATGGCCACTTGTCCTGATTTCCCTCTGCGATAGGATCCATACCGGATGCTTTGATCTTGTCAAGAACATCGATGAACTGATCCCATGTCTCAGGAACTTCCAGTCCTAACTCATTGAAGATATCTTTGTTGTAGAAAAATTCTTTTGCATCCAGACGGAATGGGATACCATAAACCATGCCATCTGCCGTTGTGTATTCATTCATCTGTGTTTCCATCAGAGAAGCTTTCCAGTCAGGATCTGCTTCCATATATGGAGTTAAGTCTAATAACAGGCCTTCACGGATAAATCTCTCAGAGAACTCACCGCAGAAGCTGAAGAAGATATCTGGGCACTCATCGGAACCAACTACGACTTTGATCTTCTCTTTGTATGGCTGGTTCTGTGCGCTGGTCACTTCAAACTTGATATCTGGATGAAGGGATTCGTACTCAGCAAGTTTGCTTTCAATGAAGCTGTTGCATGGATCATCAGGGAAACGATGGAACAGTTTGATGATTTTTACGTCACCGCTGTTTCCGGAATCAGCAGCTGCTTCTGTTTTGTTTTCTCCACTGCCTGCTGCGGCTGTGGTGCTGTCAGAAGAGGAACTGCCGCCTCCGCATGCGGTAAGGCCCAGTGCCATTACTGCTGCAAGTCCAAGGCTTACGGTCTTTTTCAGTTGTTTTTTCATAATGATCTCCTTTCGGTCCTCAGTTTCCGGTGTCTCTGTTGTGTTGATACAACACATAACATCTTAGTACAAAGCATACCACATTGTTATATGACTTGCAACTGTTTTTTTAATGTTTTTGTAACTTTTGTTGATAAAGTTTTAACTAACCAGCACTTTTTTGAGAAAAAATGACGGCGTTTCTTTAGAAAATAAAGTTATTTCATAAAAAACGCCGTTGTTTTTAAAATTCCTCTTTATAGTTGTATTGTCGCCTCTGAAGAATATTAGGTACAGTAATTTATACTATGAACCTACGTAACAATCGTAAGACGGTATCTTTGGGGGTTGGTAAGCAGCTTGCTGTAATGCAGCACCTCATCATCCTGGTCAAAGACCTCATCCTTTTGCAGCAGGAGAGCATGTTTTTCCGGAACTCCCAGACGCTGGGCTTCTTCCGGTGTAGCATAGCAGATCTCTACTGTTTTAACAGAATGGGTTGGGATCAGTCCGTGGTTATGGAAAAACTCATAGGTAGAACCTAAAAGATTTTCCTTTAACAGAAATTCCATCCGCTTTGGATAGTAGCTGTCCTCGATCATCACCGGAATATCATCATTTTTGCGCAGGCGCACGATCCTCAGTACTTTTTCGTTTTCGTCTACTTTCAGACGTTTGGCAATGGAGCCGTCCGGTATCATCCATTCAACGGTGATCAGTTCCGCAGATGGCACATGCCCGTCCATTTTACTCATTTCCGTAAAGCTTATGATCTGGTTGTCTACAACACGGTGCAGTTTCTTTTCTGCCACAAAGGTTCCAATGCCCTGCTTGCGTACTACGAAACCGTCATCTGCCAGCAGTTCAATGGCCTTGCGCACAGTAATGCGGCTTACTTCAAAATGCTGGCTGAATTCTGCCTCTGTCATCAGCTTGTCCCCGGCTTTTAATTTACCGTCTGTGATCTGCTGTTTGATCTTTTCGGACAGCTGTTGGTAAAGAGGCACCATAGAATTTTTTATCATGAATATTTATTTCACTCCTAATACATTACATTTATATTGTTTTGCTTAAATACGACATGGCTATAAAAACAGGTGCGTGAAAAATTCCGAAACTGGGAGAATGTTAATCGATAATAGCAGTTCCGTAGCCGAAAGCCCCCTCTAAGCTGCAGACCTTCGCTGCAAATTTTGCTCCACAGTCCATGGCATGCTTTAGCTGGGCGATCATATGGTTATGGTCACCGACAAAAAGAGCTCCATTTTCCTGAAGCAGGGTAGTGAGCAGAGTGGAGAAATAGGAGTCTCCGGCGCCCATGGTATCTAATACGGTTTCTGCTTTATAAGCAGGTGCATAGACGATCTCACCGTCATAAAGTGCATAGGAGCCGTCTTCTCCTACGGTACCTACTACTAAGGTTACCCCGTAGGAGGCCGCTTTTTTCATTTCACGCTCTCTTTCCTCTGCAGTTAAATGTGCGCAGGAAAGAAGGGCTACTTTGATATGAGGACACACTTGTTCAAACAGGGCATCGTCCCATACAGTAGAGAAATCAAAGGCAATAGGTACACCTGTCTCTTCTAATAAAGATAGATCATTATAGATATAGCTGTTTGTATTGGAGTAGATCACCTGGAAGGACTTGATATAGTCCAGATCTTCTTTTGTAAAGTCAAATGGATGTTCTTTGGCAACACCGCCGCGGTTGGAGCCTAAGAATACACGATCACCGTCCTTTAAGGTAACGCGGGCTGCACCGTTTTCACCGTGGAAATGTCTGGAATGGCTGAAGTCTACGCCTAACTGGGTTAAGATTTTGCAGTTGTATTCAGCAACGCCGTCATCACCAAATTTACCAAGATATGCTGGCTTTCCGCCGTTCATAATGGAATAGACACATGTGTTTACACACTGTCCTCCTGGATACATTTTTCCTCTGGATAAGTATTTATCCACTACATTATCACCAATGGCAATGATTTTTGCTTCACTCATATTAAAAACCTCCGGTTTTTTGCTCATATTTCCTGACGGATGTCCGTAGGACAACAACAATCTGTTAGATACAATATATAACAATATATAACATCTTGTCAATGAGTTTGTATATTACCGGAGGTTTTTCTTGCAAGCTTACGTCGGATTTACGATTTTTTGACCCTGGTATCATTACATATAAGGTTCAAACATTTTGAAGTTTCGGCAGTCAGCCTCAAATGGCTTCTGATAATAGTCGGAAGCAGTGATCTCCTGGCTTAAAAGTCCGGTGTAGCCGTTTTTATTTACAGTTTCAAGCCAGTTTTTCAGGTTGTGATTTCCGTCACCCCAGATCAGATGTCCGTAGGGAGTTCCGTCTATGAAGTGCATGTGTACAATGTTCTCGGCTCCTAAGGTATCAAACCACTGCTGTAAAGTCTCGCCTGCCACGCCCATTGGACAGGTGTCGATCATGGCTTTAAAATTAGGATGGTTTATTTCCGTAAGCATCCGCTTTACATCATCAACAGTGGTTGCCAGATTGGTCTCATCCGGGCGAAGGGATTCCATAGCAAGGGTAATGCCCTTTGTGCCGGCATAATCAGCCAGCCGTGCCAACATGTCGCGGCCCCGTTTCCAGCCTTCTTCCCGGTCTTCGTTTAAATATCCCCGTCCGGAGTGTACAGCCATGACCTTACAGCCAAGTTCTTCACCGGCATCCAGGCCTTTTTTGAAATATTCAAAACTTTTGGCATACAGATCCGGGTCTCCGGCTGCAAACTGATAGGGGACAGAACAGTTTTCCGGGGTGATGACCTGGATGGTAAGACCACGTTCTCTTGCCATTTTGCTTACTTTTTTACAGTCATCATATTCCAGATTGCTTAAGAAAAAATGAGGAGAACCAGCCCATAATTCGATGGTCTTAAAACCGGCCCGCATCTGGGATTCCAGAAAATATTCCAGAGAATAGAATTTATAATGGATGTTCATGCCGGATACCTGGTCAGGTCGTAATAGTTTCATTTTGTATACACTCCTTTAACTGTAAATTTTTTAAATTGAGTATAACACAGGAAAGCCGGGGCGTACAGATAGGAAAAAATTAAGGTATGTTTCTTTTTGTAACATGCCATATGCCGTATATGATCAGAACCGAACCAATAAAGGAGGACAGACCAAAGGGCTCCCGAAGAAATAATACTCCTGCAAACATGGACCACATGGTCTGCAGGTTGGAGAAAGCAGCAAGCCTGCCGACGGACATTTTTCCAGCTGCATAATTTACCAGGATATTGCAGGTAACAGAGCAGAAGATACTAAGGATCAGTACCGGGATGATAAAGCCGGGGATGGTGGCGTAGTGAAGCAGTTTCATGGCATTACCGCCCAGTTGGTGGACTGCATTGGTGGTGAAAAAGAGACAGGAGCTGCAAATAGTGAAATAAGTGCGTTCAAATGCAGAAAAATTTACAGCTGCTTTCCTGTTGATCACACGCTGGGTTGCAGATAAAAAGCAGGCAGAAAGAACAAAAAGGATGCCCACCGGCTGGATTGCGCCTGAGGAGCTGCCGGCCAATATGATGATGACTACACCGGCTACCGGGAGAAAGCTGAAAAGAATCTGGCGCAGAGTGGGAAATTCTTTTAAGAAGAGAGCAGAAAGTCCCATTGCCAGGATCGGGATCAGGGATAATACTACACCTGTGAACATGCTGTTGGTAAGGGCGATGCCATAGCTTTCGCAGTAAAAATAGGCTACATCATTCAATGCCAGAAGGAGTACAGGAAGGATGTTTTTGCCTTTTAGCGAGATGCGTTCTATTTTAAAAAGAAGGATTAAATTCATTAGTAAAAATGCGATGATAAAGCGCATAGACAGCAGAATACTGGTGGGGGCATAGTTTAAAGCTGTCTTGGACAGAAGAAGACTGAAGCCCCAGAGAGTGTTGCCGGTAATGGCAGCAATATCAGGGATGTTTTCTTTTAGACGGGATGTTGGGATGGAAATAGTATCAGCGGGTGTAAACATGGAAACCTCCAAAAGTTTTTGATGTCCTATCAGGATCTTACATTTGGTTAACGTGTTTTTAATACAAGCTGAGTGTATCATTGCAGGTATATCTTGTAAAATACAGAAAAATCATATATTATATTGAATGGATTGAATATATTTGACTGGTACAGTTATTTTGAAAACGATGTACTAGTACACCGTTTCGAAAATGATGTACTGGTATTGGATGAAACATCAGGTCTGTTTTATTGATAGAAAATCGTTAAAAGAGAAATGGGGAAAGAAAGGATATGGATCAGGAGATACTGGCATTTTTAGAGATCTGCCGGTGTAAGAGCATTTCAAAAGCAGCGGAAAAATTATTCATCAGTCAGTCATCCTTAAGCACCAAAATCCGTATTTTGGAGCGGAAATTAGGTTATTCTCTTTTTATAAGGGGAAAGGGAAGCCGCAGTGTAATGCTCACAGATAAGGGAGAAAAATTTCTGGGACTGGCAGTGAAATATCAGGAGATACTGGAAAAAATGTTGGCTTTAGGTCGGGATGGAGGAAGCGAGAAGCTTCGGATATCTTCGATGAACAGTTTAGGAACTCATCTGCTGACACCTGTGTATGAGCGGTTTATGGCGGAAAATCCGGATATTATACTGGAGATAAAGGATGCGGATCAGGCTCATCTGGGAGTGGAAGAAGGGATAACAGACCTTGCTTTTACAGTGGTAAAAGTTGAGTCTGCTACTGTGCAGGTGCGTCCTGTTTTTGCGGAGCCTATGGTGTTTTTGTGTGCAGAGGACAGCCGGTATATGGACAGCCAGAATGAGAGAAACGCAGAGAAAGTGGAAAAGGATCAGTTGGATCTGGACCATGAAGTATATGTGGATTGGTCGTATGAATTTGTCCACTGGCATAATCAGTTGTTTCAGGGGCGGCAGCCGAAGCTGGCATTATCTATTATGAACCAGCTTCAGTTTTTTCTGCGTAAAAGGGATAGCTGGGCTTTTGTTCCGGCCAGTGTGGCTGTGGGGCTTCTGGCAGAAGGCGGGATAAAGAAGTTGCCGGTGGATTTTAAAGTGCCGCCAAGGGTGGTCAATTATATGTGCATGGAAAAGGCAGCGGGAAGCAGAAAAATCCAGCGTTTTTTACAGTGCCTGCGCCAGGTGCTTTTAGAAATGGAACAGGTGGAGTTTGAGATTTACATATAGAAGAATATATTAAAGAATATATTAAAGATATTCGTGATCCGCTTATTTTTCTTTGAAAATTGGTGTGGTGGATATAAAACAGGAGGATGTAAAGCGCATGATAAACAGAGAAGACATGCTGGAGCTGACCAGGCGTATGACACCGGCCAGAGCTTCCGTAGGCCGGATCGCAGGGGCCTATTTTGATGAAGAAGGCTATGTGGATGGCACATTTAATACGAATTTTCTGAAGCTGTCAGCCAGTGAGCGCACAAGAAATTTAAATATGGCGAAAACGGTGCTGATCTCTAAGACAAATGAGCAGTTGAAGGAATACAGAATTACAAAAGAGATGGGAAAGCCGGGAAGTGTATGGCAGCTGCTTGATGGTGTAAAAGAGTCAGAAATGAAGAATGACGGGTATATGGATCTGTTTTACGAGGTTCTGGGAGAGAAATATCATCCGGGATATCCATTTTCCTGCTTTATGTATTATGGTCAGTATGATGTGCCGGTAAAGGGAACGGATAAGGAGTGGATGGAAGGTTCTGAAGAGGTCTATACATATCTGCTGTGCGTTATCAGTCCACTGACAGGTGAATATGAGCCTGGGGCACCGGAGTTTGGATTTTTGTATCCGGCTTTTAAGGACCGGAGTACAGGCTGGGAGTTTGTAAATGTGTATGAGAAGCTGCCGGAACGGGCGCACCGGGAATGGATGGAATGGCTGTTTAAATAAAAAACAATAATAAATAAAATAATGAGAAATGAAGTTTGTGTTAAAAGGAGAAGGAGAAAATGACAAAGGTTACAACAAAGAAAAAACTGGCTGTTTTAGGAAATGGTTTTCTGGCGGGGATCATTGTAGAGGCTTATAATAAGGGACTTTTAGAGGAATATGAGCTGACCGGTATATTGGGACGGACAAAGGAAAAGACAGAAGCACTGGCAGAAAAAGGCGGCTGCCGTCCATGCAGCACTTTAGAAGAACTGCTGGAAGACAAGCCGGATTATGTGGCAGAGGCAGCTTCTGTTAAGGCTGTTCAGGATTATGGTATGAAAATATTGTCCGGCGGGGCAGATATGATCCTGTTATCTATTGGTGCGCTGGCAGATGAAACATTTTACAGAGAGATCAGTGAATGTGCAAAAGAAAATGGAAGAAAGATCCACATTGCTTCCGGTGCCATCGGCGGTTTTGATGTACTGCGGACTATTTCTCTTATGGGACAGGCACAGACTTCTTTCCGTACCAAAAAAGGACCGAAATCCCTTTCAGGAATACCGTTGTTTGAAGAAAGCCTTATGACAGATAAAGAAGAAAAGCAGGTATTTCACGGAAGCGCAAAGGAAGCCATTTCTATTTTGCCTACTAAGGTAAATGTAGCAATTGCAGCATCTTTAGCATCCTCTGGCCCGGAAAATGTAGATATGAGCATTTTCAGTGTTCCGGAAATGGTGGGAGATGACCACAAGATTACAGCCCAGATCCCGGGAGTGAAGGCAGAACTGGATATTTATTCCAGTACCAGTGCCATTGCAGGATGGAGCGTTGTGGCAGTGCTGAGAAATCTGGTTTCACCGATCGTATTTTAGCGAAATAATACACAGCAAAATAATTTGTTCAGAATAATGTTATCAAAAAGGGCAGCCGATGTAGATCAGCTGCCCTTAAAAAAACTTATTTTAAACCATTTTGATTAGAACTTACCAGCCTTTGCAGCTTCCTCGATGGAAACAGCAACTGCAACAGTAGCACCTACCATAGGGTTGTTACCCATACCGATCAGACCCATCATTTCTACGTGAGCAGGAACGGAAGAAGAACCAGCGAACTGTGCATCAGAGTGCATACGTCCCATGGTATCGGTCATACCGTAGGAAGCAGGACCTGCTGCCATGTTGTCTGGGTGAAGAGTACGTCCTGTACCGCCGCCGGAAGCTACGGAGAAGTACTTCTTGCCTTTTTCGATGCATTCCTTCTTGTAGGTACCAGCTACAGGATGCTGGAATCTGGTTGGGTTGGTGGAGTTACCGGTGATGGAAACGTCAACGCCTTCCTTCCACATGATAGCAACGCCTTCTGTTACGTCGTTAGCGCCGTAGCAGTTAACCTTTGCTCTTAAGCCGTCAGAGTAGGACTTTCTCCACAGTTCTTTTACTTCGCCTGTGTAGTAATCCATCTCAGTTTCAACATATGTAAATCCGTTGATACGGGAGATGATCTGAGCAGCGTCTTTTCCTAAACCGTTTAAGATAACGCGCAGAGGTTTCTGACGAACTTTGTTAGCCTTTTCAGCGATACCGATCGCACCTTCAGCAGCTGCGAAAGACTCATGTCCTGCTAAGAAGCAGAAGCAGTCAGTATCTTCTTCCAGAAGCATCTTGCCCAGATTACCATGTCCTAAACCAACCTTACGCTGGTCAGCAACAGAACCTGGAATACAGAATGCCTGAAGACCTTCGCCGATTGCTGCAGCAGCGTCAGCAGCTCTCTTGCAGCCCTTCTTGATAGCGATAGCAGCACCTACAGTGTAAGCCCAGCAAGCGTTCTCGAAGCAAATAGGCTGGATCTTCTTAACCTGAGCATAAACGTCCAGGCCTGCATCTTTTGTGATCTTCTCAGCTTCTTCGATAGAAGCAATGCCATAGCTGTTTAATACAGAATTGATCTTATCAATTCTTCTCTCATATGATTCAAATAATGCCATCTTCTTAATCCTCCTAATTGGTCCTCATCATTCTTTACGTGGGTCAACGATCTTAACAGCGTCAGCAACACGGCCGTACTGTCCTTTAGCCTTTTCCCATGCAGTAGTAGGATCATCACCCTTCTTGATGAAATCGGTCATCTTGCCAAGGTTTACGAACTGGTATCCGATGATCTGATCATCAGCGTCTAATGCAATACCGGTTACATAGCCTTCTGCCATTTCCAGATAACGTGGACCTTTCTTAAGAGTTCCGTACATAGTACCAACCTGAGAACGCAGTCCCTTTCCAAGGTCTTCCAGACCAGCACCTACAGGAAGTCCGTCTTCAGAGAATGCACTCTGAGTTCTTCCGTAAACGATCTGTAAGAACAGCTCTCTCATAGCGGTATTGATCGCATCACATACAAGGTCAGTATTTAATGCTTCCAGAACAGTTAAACCTGGAAGGATCTCAGCTGCCATAGCTGCGGAGTGAGTCATACCTGAACATCCGATGGTCTCTACCAGAGCCTCCTGGATGATACCTTCTTTTACGTTCAGGGTCAGCTTACAGGCACCCTGCTGTGGAGCACACCAGCCTACACCGTGTGTCAGACCGGAAATGTCTTTGATCTCCTTTGATTTTACCCATTTTGCTTCTTCTGGGATTGGAGCAGCGCCATGATGAACGCCCTGTGCAACTTTGCACATTTCTTCTACTTCCTGTGAATAAATCATGTGTTAAAACTCCTTTCAAAGATACTTGTATGATTGGTTGTGTCTGTAGGAACAGACATGTCCGTTTGTTTAAACCGGATGCCTTTGTTAAAATTATCACGGCACACCTATGTTCATTTTCTCACATAATATGACATTTTACAAGCAAAATTTTCTCATGTGAGAAACAAGTTTTTCATGTAAATGTACTAAAAAAAATACAGGATAACAGGAAAATGGGTATAAAAAAGACTGCTATAAAGTGAAAAATTCATTTTACAGCAGTTCTTTATCTCCAGCCGGAGCGTGTTCCCGGGATAATCAGTGTGAGACCGGACACCTCCGATACGGGCGAAACCGCACTCCTCCCAGAACTGGCGACTTCCTTATTATAAAACTCTAAATAAAAAAATACAAGGGTGGAATAACCTGGGAAAGGGAACGTAAGAGAAGTAGAAGTAGTGGAAATAAGATCGTGGAAAATGAA
>ERZ836877.3469-NODE-3469-length-17828-cov-3.037698_pt1 | contig 17828 bp, 11 predicted proteins | sample MGYA00519469_ERZ836877 | MGnify/ENA primary metagenome ERZ836877 (study PRJEB31850, sample SAMEA3708809) | human gut metagenome | biome: human gut; feature: human-associated habitat; material: faeces | place: China | collected 2014 ... | reverse complement strand
CGGTGCTCCACACACTCTATCAGAAATCCACCATCGAAATCGGCGACTATGTTTCAATAGGGCACAATGTGACCGTGCATGGCGCCAAAATCCACGACTATGCCCTCATCGGCATGGGAGCCATAGTGATGGACGACGCCGAAGTAGGCGAAGGCGCCCTGGTAGCCGCCGGATCCGTAGTGCTGTCGAAAACCAAAATCGGCCCCCACGAGCTGTGGGGAGGTTGCCCCGCCAAATTCATCAAGATGATGGAACCGGAGAAAAGCCGCGAGCTCAACCAGAAGATAGCCCACAACTATCTCTTCTACTCCCGCTGGTACACCCACCCCGAAGAAGGCACCCCCGCCGACTGATCCCCGGCCTCCCCTCTCTCTTTCCCCTCCCTTTTTCCTCTCTTCCTCTTTCCCTCTCCACCATGGGGCTTCCCTTTCCCCCTTCTCTCCGGCTTCTCCCCCAACCGCCGGTTCTCTCCCCCTCATAAAGCCATTGAAGGCGCTGTGTCTTTCCCGTCACAGCGCCTTTCTCTCTTTCTCTCCCTCCCTTTTCTTAATTTCCCCTTTTCTATTTTTCTCAATTTCTCTCTTTCCCCAAATTCCTCCCCGCTTTTGTTTTCGTGCAGGCAGCTTGCTGCCGCCATCCCCGCCGCTCACCGCAGTTTGGCTCTGTAATCGAGCCGCCGGGCATCAAACTCCACCGCCCTGTCTTTGAACAGCAGATCAAGCGGGCTTCCTTCCCTATGGCTCTCATGCGCCGCTATCAGCTCACCGGGGGAGGCATCCGTCAGCTTCCCGTCGCCGGTAAGCAGCCATACCCTCGAAGATTGCTCAAGCGCCTGCGCCACATCATGGGAGGTCATCAGCACTGCCTTCCCCTCCTTTTGCGCCAGGGAGCATAGCAGCGCGTTAAGCTCCACCCGGCTCGCCACATCGAGAAAAGCTGTAGGCTCGTCGAGCACTATCACAGGCGTGGACTGTGCCAGGGCACGCGCCACCATCGTTTTCTGCCTCTCACCGTCGGAAAGCGAACTTACACCGCGCGAGGCATACTCGCTCATCCCCACCGCCTCCAGAGCCTCATCCACAATGCGGTAATCCTCCCGGTCAAGGCGCCCGAAAAAACCGGTATAAGGGTAACGTCCCATCCCCACGAGCTCGCGCACCGTAAGGCCGTCGGCCTCCACACGGTCGGTGTTTACCACAGCAAGCAATTTCGCAAGTTCCTGGCGCGAAACCTTCCGGGTATTCCTCCCACCCACAAACGCCTCGCCGCACAAGGGGGCAATCTCGCCGCAGACGGTTTTCAGCAGCGTAGATTTCCCTGCGCCGTTGGCACCGAGCAGCGTCACCATTTCGCCGGCACGAACCCGCGCAATCGCTCCGGCCACAAGCACCTTCCGGCCATAGCCCGCGCTAACTCCGCGCAACTCTATCAGTGGATCGTTATCGCCCATTCCCAGAATCACTTACCTTTGAATATCACATATATTATAATAGGGATGCTGATAACCGGTGTTATGGCATTCACCGGTATTATCTGCCCTCCCCCGCAGGCCACACTGAGCCACGCGCAAAACAGTGCTCCCGTCCCTCCCATGACGACTGTCGCGGGCAGCAGCACCGCATGGTTGGCCGTTCCCGTGGCCATACGCGCCACATGGGGCATCACAAGCCCAAGGAAGCCTATCGGCCCGCAGAATGCAGTGACCACTGAAGCGAGCACCCCGGCAATAGCCATAAGCCAGTTGCGAGTGCGCTTCACGTTCATGCCCATGCTCTCGGCATACCGGTGCCCGAGCAGCAGGGCATTGAGCTGTTTTACAAAAAGCGCGGCCACACCCACTGCCACACAAGCCAGAGAGGCATACACACCCAGTCGGTCCCATGTGAGACCGCCGAAATTACCCATTCCCCATATCACATAGGAATGTACCCCCTGTTGGGTTGAAAAGAAATTAAGCAGCGATATGGCGCTTGAGGCCAGATAACCTATCAGTATGCCGATTATTAGCAGCATCACATTGCCCCTTACAAACATGGAGAACAGCAGCAGCACACCCATCACCGCACCGGCCCCAACGAACGCACCTGTAAGAATACCGGTGTAATACCCCACACCGCTCCCGAGCCATCCGCCGAAAGCGAGCATCACCACAGCCACACCGAGCGATGCGCCGGTAGAGATCCCCAAGATCGACGGACCTGCCAGAGGATTGTCGAACGTGGTCTGCAACAACAGACCCGACACCGCAAGCGCCATACCGCTCACAAGGGCGGTCACGGCCATCGGAAGCCGCACATACATCACGATCAGTCGGGCCACTTCATCGGCACTGTCGCCGGTGAGCACACCCCACACCTGCGCGGCGTCAAGAGGGGCGGTGCCGAAAAACAGCATCCCTGCGAAAAGCGCCACCGCAAGCAGCCCGCACATCGCGAATGTGGCGGCTACCCTTCCTCCCGTTCTGGTTCCTTCATGTCTCACGTCAGGAAAATCAATCGGTCACATTCAGTTCTATGGGTTCGAGAGTATCGCGGCTGTTGGGACCCACCGACACATGGAACATTCCCGGCTCGAGAACGTAATCGAGGTCATAGTTGTAGAACTTCAGTTTGTCGGGAGTGATGGTGAATGTCACAGTCCGGCTCTCACCTTTCTTCAGCGTGATCCGGCGGAAATCTTTCAGCTCCTTGACAGGGCGCGAACTGCTTGCCACAAGGTCACGTATATAGAGCTGCACAATCTCGGTGCCGTCGCAGTCACCTGTGTTTGTCACTGTGCACGAGGCCTCTACCGATCCGTCAGGGGTCATCGTCGGAGCCGACAGCTTGAAATCGTCATAGCTGAATTCCGTGTAGCTAAGTCCGTAACCGAACGGATAGAGAGGCGTATTGAGGCAGTCGAGATAATTGCTCACGTACTTGTGGTATGAACCCGCCTCGTCGTAGTTGGGACGGCCGGTATTGAGATGGTTATAGTAAACCGGTATCTGTCCGACGGCACGCGGGAAACTGAACGTGGTTTTGCCGGAAGGAGCCACATCTCCGAAAACAACGTCGGTTATAGCGTCGGCCATCTCCGAACCGCCGAACCATACATTCAGAATGGCATCGAGATTTTCGTTTTCCCAGCCGAGCAGGGTCGGCCGGCCGGCAAAGTTAAGCATTACCACCGGTTTGCCCGTAGCTTTCAAAGCCTTGAGCATACGCTGCTGTATATCGGGGAGGGATATGTTGACCATACAGTTCGATTCCCCGCTGAATTCGTCGGTCTCACCTACGGCGGCAACCACGACATCGGCCCAGCGCGCCGCCTCCACAGCCTCCGCAAGCAGACGGCTCTCGTCGGCATTGCGTGTCCCTGTTTCCATTTCCACGGTTTCCGAGGCCCATTCCATGCGGGGCATATCGGTCACCCGGCATCCCGGGGCATAACGCACATTGGCCTCCCCGGACACATTGCGGAAAGCATCGAGGAGAGTCGCATATCCGTGCCAGTCGGCAGCCACGCACCAGGTGCCCTGAAGATTGGATTTACTTGCCGCATAAGGCCCTACAAGAGCTATCTTGGCAGATTTTTTCAATGGAAGCGTGCGGTTGCTGTTTTTCAGCAGCACGAATGTCTCGGCGGTGATACGGCGGGCCTCGGCTTTCATTTCGGGAGTACGGATAGTGCGGGCGGCACGCGCCGTATCCAGGCGCAGATACGGGTTGGCGAACAGTCCCAGTTTGTATTTCGCCTCGAGGACGCGGCGCACTGCATTGTCGATTTCCGACTGGCTGACCTGCCCGTTTTCGAGCGCTTTTGCAAGAGTTCCGCTAAAGCCTTCCGACACCATATCCATGTCTGTACCGGCCTTGAGGGCGCGTGCAGAGCATTGGGCGAGATCACCCATGCCGTGAGCTTCCATCTCCCTTATCGCAGTATAGTCAGTGACAACAAAACCGTCAAAACCCCACTCTCCGCGCAGCACATCGTTGATAAGCCACTTGTTGGCTGTGGCAGGCACGAAATCAATGACATTGAAGGAGGTCATGAAGCTCCCGGCTCCTGCCTCCGCCCCGGCACGGTAAGGGGGCAGATAATAGTTATACATCTGCTGCCGGCTCATATCCACGGTATTATAATCACGTCCCGCTTCCGACGCACCATAGAGGGCAAAATGCTTCACACAGGCCATGACGCTTGCGGTATCGGCGAGACTTTCGCCCTGATACCCTCTCACCATCGCCCGTGCCACGCAGGATCCCAGAAACGGATCCTCTCCGGCACCCTCGGCCACACGTCCCCACCGTGGATCGCGGCTTATGTCGACCATCGGGCTGTATGTCCAGTCTATGCCATCCGATGCGGCCTCTCTGGCCGCCAGACGGGCACTCTTCTCAATAGCCTCCATATCCCATGAGCAGGAAAGCGCCAGCGGGATCGGAAATATGGTCTGATAGCCGTGTATTACATCCAGTCCGAACATGAGCGGAATGCCCAGACGCGTCTCATTTACGGCAATATCCTGCAGCTCGCGAAGGGTGTGCACCCCCTTTACATTTAGTACCGCCCCGCAGTTGCCTCCGGCAATCTGGCGCCCAACATCAGTGCTCTTGGCGGCTCCGGTATTTATTTCACCGCCGGCCAGCAGATTCAGCTGCCCGAGTTTTTCTTCAACAGTCATTTTGCCGAGCAGATCATCGACGAACTCATTCATTTCGTTGTCTGTCTGCCTGGACGACGGCGAGCACGCTGCCGCGAGCATCCCCAGCACAGGTATCAGATATTTAAGTTTCATATAAGTAATTGTTCAATTCTATCGACTTGCTTCAGCGGGCTTTGCGGAAATAGCGGAGGGGATGGGGCGGAGTGGCGGGATGGAAGATGGAGGCATATTCCTGCAGGAGCAGATCGGGATGGAACGGGAACTCCTCGAAAAGGGGGACTTCCGCCGTATTCGCCACCCAGACGTTGTTCTGTTTGAAGGCCTTGAACTGCCCGTTGAGCAGATACACCGACTGTATGTCATCCAGAGTGAGGTTATGACCGAAACTGCGTATCAGCCACACATCGGCATCAGCGGCGCGCGCATATACCGACGAATAATCGAGCTGCAGCGAACCGCGGCTACGGTCTGTAGACCACGGATAACGTCCGCCGGCATCCTGTATCATCCTTGCCATATAACTCTTGCCACCGGGCACGAACCAATACCCGTCGGTAAGCATCTCGGTAAGCACAAGGGGCTTGTTTTCTTTTCCGGATACACCGGCCGCTATCCGGTCGTAATTGTCCCTTACCCGGCTGAATATGGAATCGGCCTCAGCTCCTCTCCCGTAAAGGCGCCCGAAGAAACGCATCCACTCGGCGCGTCCGAGCGGCGTGTCCTCCATATAGTCGGCACACTCTATCACCGGTATGCCGAGCCGGTCTATGATCCCGTAGCCTGCATTCTCAAACGGAGAGGCAAGCACCGCATCAGGTTTAAGAGCCACTACAAGCTCCTGGGATGGGGACTGCGACGAGCCTACATCCATTATCTCACCGCTCTTTATACGCGACACATACGGTTCCGTCGTGAAATATCCGCCATCGGCGACACCGGCCACCGCATCGGCAGCCCCAAGCTCGGCGAGCAATCCCGCATGCACTCCCGAATATACCAGACTGCGGCTCAGGGGCACATGAAGCCGCCGGTAACCGGGAGCCACACTGTCGGAAGGCGCGCCGGCGTCTGAGACAAGCAGATACTGCGCGAGCATCGCGGTTGTATCCCACGGATTCACCACATCCACACGCACACATCCGGGTATCCCGTCATCGTACATGCGCAACAGACGTGCGTAATGTGTGATGGAAGCCACCGAATCGGTGTCTGCTCCCTCTGCTTTCCCCTCTTTCTTCGGCGAACATCCGCTTACGCATGCCGCCAGAAGCGACAGCATGACAATAAACAGGCTTCCTGCCGGAGTAAAAGATGCCCTATATCCGTGGATTTTCATAATTTCAACAGTTTTCAAGAACTTTTGCTATAGCGAAATCAAGCATCGTATCATGCCCCTCGAGAGCCTTTACCGGATCAAGATCCACCGCACACCCCTCGGACGGCTCCACACCGAACTCCGTAAGATGCCCCTCGGGATCACGCACAGGCGAGGCTGAAAAACGCACTCCCCACCCGTTGGGAAGTTCCGACGAAAACGGCATACCCGACCCACCTCCGGTAGTGGCGCCCACAATGGTCACCCCCGGCACATATTTCATCACCGACACGAAATTATTCGCGGCCGAGAAGGTGGAGCGGTTGCACAGCACCACCACAGGTTTCCCCCAGCATATGCGTCCCGCCGGGGCCGGATCGAAATAGAAATCATATGGTTTCGAGAAGTCACCGTGTCCGGGACCCTCCTTGTGGCAGATACTTCCGGCCAGTGTGCGCTCCGTGATAAACCGGCGCACGAGTGTCTCCACATTCGTGATGGATCCTCCCCCGTTGTCGCGCACGTCGATGATAAGTCCCGAGGCTGTGGCGAGATACCCGAGCACCATGTCAAGGTTCCCCTCCCCTATTCCATAGCTGAAACTTGAATAATGCATGTATCCCACATTCTCCGGCAACATGGCATAGGTGATGCCGCCGACAGTGCGGAAATTGAAGTTCAGGTAATACTGTTCCACCAGACGCTTGTCGTAGTTCTGCGGATAGAGGCTCCACCACTCACGGTAATACGACACATCGAACGGCGCGCTCAGGTTCGTATGGCCGTCGCGCAACTCATCGAGCATCCGCTCGCACACCCCGAAAAGTTCCTCTTCCGTCATGCGGTCGGAGATCTGCGGGGCGTACCGGGCATGCACCTCGTCCCAGTCGATATCTTTCTGCTCGAAAAAGCAGTAATGCTCGTCGAGTATGGTCCACAATTGTTCGAAATTGCCTCGCGGACTGTCTGCGAACTCCTCTATGTCATGGCATGACACCAGAGCGGGAAGTATGCCTGCCATCAGGAGCATGCCGCATATAATATTTCTTATCGGAAGGTTCATCAGTAGGCGTAAATGAATTTGGCCGTATCTTCGGGGACACCTCTGCGCCGTGACACGGAGAACCAGTCGCCCGTGACACCGAGCACAAACGAATATGAGAAGATGCGTGTGGTTATATGGTTTACCTCAGTCGAGTAAATGCGCGAACGGAACCCTACCCTCAGCCGGGTGGTGGAGAAATCAAGGTCGGCGGTCACCAGATTGTCCCATCTGAAGAAATCGCCCGGCCACGCGCAGTGCAGGAGTCCGTGACGGTTTCCGAGATACATTTCGTAGTACAGCTCGTCATATTCCGGCGAAAAAAACATGCCCACAAGCGGCAGTGTAGTCTGCCAGCGCAGCATCACCGGCATGCGCCCCAGAGTGAAATACCAGGTAGCCCATCCGGTAAGGTTTGCTGTAATGTCGGCCTTCGCCGCCGCGGGATTATTGCCGTTGCGGCTGTTGTATACGCCCCCGATGTCAGCGCCGGCCGAACCGCCGGCTGCCACAGTAAAGCGGTACGGCAACCTCCACACATGCAGCATGCCCCACCGGGCATAAAGATTGGCATAAAGCATGCTGCTGTTGCCCGCCTGGTTCTCGGTATCGCTGAACTCCACACCCACATGCAGCTGCTGCCGCCATGCTTCCGGGCTGAACTTCATGGCCTGGAGGCGCTCATATTCGAATGACACGTTCCACCCGGTATATTTCAACGGGCTAAGATACGTGTCGGCCACATGAGCGGATCCGGCATCAAGCATCCACGACGAGTTGACCGGCCGTATTATCTCCTCTCCGGCCGCGGTCTGGCCGCCGCAGCGGAATGTGGCGGCGCAGAGCGCCAACAGCGATGTTATTATAAGTTTATACGACATGCATGTTCAGAATAAGCGTTCCTGCCCTGTTATCTGGTCGCGCACCTCCTCGTCAGAAAGTTCCTCTCTCTCCACCGGTTCCTCCTCCACGTTTTCGGTCTGCCCCTCGGCCTCCTCCATGTTCTCGCGTTCCGCGGCTGCCTCGTTAGGCTCGATCTCCTCCACGGAAGCAAGCGTCCATGTTGTCAGTCGCTTGCCTTTGGCCTTGAAAGATTTCACACCTATGAATTCGGCGGCGTCTATCTCCATCGGTTCGCGGAAACTGTCGTTCCCCCCGAATGTGACACGGAAACGTGCTCCCGGTGTGTCGGTAAGCAGGATCATGCCGGAAGCTTCGTTCTCCCCGATGAAGCGCTGATGCTTTGCCGACGGCTCGAACGGGAACCGCTTGATATACGGGTAGCCCTGGTCGGCGTCATTGAGAATGGCGGTCCACACATGTCCGGGACGGAACTTCTCTATCCTCAGCAGATTGTCCTCATAGTGGTTGGCCGCGTCGAAAGAGGTGAGGTAATACTCCCCGCTCTTTGTGATCACGAGCACTTTGTCTTCCCCGAGAAACTCGCCGAGATAGTTGCCGCGACCATCATAGTTCAGACGCAGCACGTCGGGATCGAACCACACCTTGCGTCCTCCGAGTGTGGAGGTGCCCTTCTCCTTGAGCGAGAAACGGTGCACTTCGTTGCGGGTCACTATATTTCCCTGGCTCTGCTTCCCCTTGATTCCGAGCTCGCCGAAATCCACATCCAGCTGCAGCGTCTTGAGGCGGGGTTTCGGCTTGAGGGTCACCTTCACCACCTCGGCCTCGCCGTTCGGATTGGCAGAGAACCAGCATATGCGCGATCCCGGTTTCCCTTGCGTGAGATTATAGACCTTGTCGCGGGTTATTCCGGTCACGGCGAAGCGTTTCATGTAATATGTGCCGCCGCGGCCGTCCTGGTATATCACGTTGTATATGGTGCGTGTGTCGTTTTTGGAGAACAGTCCTATATGGCGTATATTCTTGTCAACAAACAGTTTCTCGGCCACGCGCACCACCTTGTATGTGCCATCGTTGTAGAATATTATCACATCGTTGAGCATCGAGCAGTTGAACAGCGGCTCATCTTTCTTGAGCGCGGTGCCGATAAAGCCCTCCTCACGGTTGAAATACAGTTTCTCGTTGGCCTCGGCCACACGCGACGCCTCAATGCTGTCGAAACCGCGTATGACAGTGCGGCGCGGATAACGCGCGCCATATGTCTCCTTGAGATGTGTGAACCAGTCGATGGTCACCTCGGTCATGGAGGCGAGTTTGCGCTCGAAATCGGCGATACGCTCGTTGTAGAGCGCTATCTGGCGGTCAGCCTCGTCGGAGTTGAATTTCAGTATGCGCTTCATGCGTATCTCCAGAAGCCGTTTGAGATCGTCGTCCGTCACTTCCCGCACCAGTTGATCCAGGAATGGCTCGAACCGTTTGTGCAGATGTGCCAGCACAGCCTCCAGGTTCTCCCCCTGTTCGAATTCGCGGTCCTTGTAGATACGCTCCTCGATGAAGATACGCTCAAGGGAGGCGAAATTCAGCTGTTCCTTCACCTCATCAAGCTTTATCTGCAGCTCGCGGCGCAGAAGCTCGCGGGTGCGGTCGGCGCTGTGGCGCAGAAGCTCGCTAACGGTGAGAAAATGGGGCTTGTTGTCGCGGATCACACAGCAGTTGGGCGAGATAGCCACCTCGCAGTCGGTGAAAGCATACAGCGCGTCGATCGCCTTGTCGCTCGATGTGCCCGGGAGCAGATGCACCACTATGTTGGCCTGCTCGGCGGTGTTGTCATCAACCTTGCGTATCTTTATCTTCCCCTTCTCGAAAGCCTTGAGTATGGAGGCTATGACCACACTCGTGGTCTTGCCATACGGTATCTCGGTTATGGCGAGGGTCTTGTTGTCTATCTTCTCTATCTTGGCCCTGACTTTCACAACTCCGCCGCGCTCGCCGTCGTTATAGCGGCTCACATCTATGAAACCTCCGGTGGAGAAATCGGGATAAAGCGTGAATTCCTCCCCTTTCAGATATGCGACGGCGGCATCGAGAAGCTCGTTGAAATTGTGCGGCAGGATCTTGGATGAGAGGCCGACGGCAATACCTTCCACACCCTGGAACAGCAGCAGAGGGAACTTCACCGGAAGCGACACAGGCTCGTCGTTGCGCCCGTCGTAGGAGGGAACCCATTCGGTGATCTTGGCATTGTACAGTGTCTCGAGCGCGAACGCCGACAGACGCGCCTCTATGTAACGTCCGGCGGCTGCATCGTCGCCGGTAAGCACGTTGCCCCAGTTTCCCTGGGTGTCCACAAGCAGCTCCTTCTGTCCGAGTTGCACAAGGGCGTCCTTTATCGAGGCGTCGCCATGGGGGTGATACTGCATAGTGCTTCCCACGATATTGGCCACCTTGTTGAAACGTCCGTCGTCAAGGCTTTTCATCGTGTGAAGGATACGGCGCTGCACCGGTTTCAGTCCATCGTCGATATGAGGCACCGCACGTTCGAGAATCACATATGAGGCATAGTCGAGAAACCAGTTGCGGTACATGCCGCCAAGCCTCAGTTTCGCCGCCTCGGTGCCTATGGTTGGGGGAAGCACTTCCACCTCCTCTTCCACTTCCGAGGCCACCTCATCCATTTCAGGGGTGATCTCCTCAGCGTGATCGGAAATCTCTGTAATATTGTTCTCTGTGACTGTCGCCTCTTCCTGTTTTTCTGTTCCGGTATCGTCTATGGTATTGTTCTGATCTTTTGTCATCGCGTCGTTCAGGGTCTATGCGTATTTCTGCAAAATTAGCATTTTTTTTTTACATCATAAACCTGCGACACCACTTTAATCCTTATAAACCGGTCACCGGACCGGGAACTGGCGGCGGTATCCCGAAGGTGGCACTTCGGTTTTGCTTCCGCGGCGCTTGATCACCGGCACACCGAAAAATCCGCGCTCCACAGGGAACGCCAGCGTATCTCCCCTGCGCACTCTGTTGTACTCTTTCAGCGTGGCCGACATCTCTTTTATCCTGCCGTCGGGAAGCCCCACTCCGATATAATATACTTTATAAGCCTCACCCTGCGCATACCTGTTGCGTCCTATCCGCCGCGAGCGGTGGCGGGTCTTGGTATACTTGCTCTCCACAGTCACATATTCTGTATGCTCGGTATCCTTGTCGGCAAACGCATAATTGACCGCATAGAATATGCACAGGAACAATCCGGTGGCAAACACCACATGGCACAGTCCGTTCAACAGCGCGTTCTCCACTCTTGTGAGCCATATCCACTTCTTCCAGAAAACCGCGCCGGAAACCAACGCCATCACTACTGCCACGGCCGCCGGTATCCACCACTCTACAATCGTCTCCCCGTGCAGCCCCATCGCACACCCGTAAAAAACAAGCGTGAGCAACACCACAGCCCCTATGGCGATACTTCTCCCCACATCCCGTCTTGTCACTTTTCCCATAATGATTTCCTGACTTTTTAAAATCGCTGCAAATGTAGCGATTTTCCACCGGAAAGCGGCAGGTGCTGAAAAAAAGCCTACACCCCGGCGCTATCCTACTTTTAGGATAAGGGCGCGGCATGCCCGCACGAGCTGAGGGCAAACACCTTTTACAGCTCCCCTCACCCGATATTCCGCTGAGTCATCCGGCCCGGTACGGCGCTGCGTCCGTTATCATTATTCCCCGGAATATTCATCTCCGCACTGTTAAATTCTCCTAAATATGGGTATTTTACATCATTTCGATTGGCAATAACTTTGCACCCAAAATCCGAAATAGATGTACAGTTTCAAAACACTTTTCATTGCGTGCGGTCTTCTGGCCGGCGCGGCGACAGCCAATGCCAACGGTGTCGCGGAAGAAAATCCTACCGCTTCAAAAGCTCCGCAAAAACGGGATTTCATATCGCGGCTCAGCCTAGGCGGATACGGGGAAGCCGCCTATACCCGGAATTTTTTCAGCGACAATGTAAACCGCTACAGCCATGCCGCCGACTACCGCAATGCCCCGAGCCACGGAAGATTCGACATACCGCATGTGGTGGTGATGCTCGGATATGACTTCGGCAAAGGCTGGTCCTTCGGATCGGAAATCGAGTTTGAGCACGGAGGCACTGAAAGCGCCGTAGAGATCGAGCAGGAGGAAGTGGGTGAATTCGAGAAAGAGATAGAGCGTGGCGGAGAGGTGGCGCTGGAACAGTTCTGGATCCAGAAAACATTTTTTCCGCAGCTCAACATACGTGCGGGACATATGGTGGTACCTGTTGGCGAGACCAACATGCACCATCTCCCCACCGAATTCTTCACCGTCTACCGTCCCGAGGGGGAAAACGAGATCATGCCCTGCACATGGCACCAGACCGGCATCGAGCTTTGGGGACGTGCCGGAGCCTGGAGATATGAGGCCATGTTCCTTGCCGGCCTCAACTCGCTCAATTTCTCAAAGGACCGATGGATCAACGGAGGTGCGGCGAGCGCGTTCGAATTCTCTCCCGCCAACAAATATGCCGTGGCCGCACGCATTGACAACTACTCCGTCAAAGGTCTGAGACTTAGCGTAAGCGGATACTACGGACACTCGTTCAACAACACCCTCATGGCCGACAATGGCAGATACAAGAATGTGAAAGGAGCCGTGGCCATAGGCTCTTTCGGCTTCGACTACAGGAACTCGGGATGGATCTGGAGAGGCAACCTCGACTACGGCCATCTGTCTGACGCGGAGACCATCTCGGCATACAACAGGGGGCAATCCTCGTCGTCGCCATACAAACGCACTCATGTGGGCAAAGGAGCATGGGCCGCAGGCACCGAGGCCGGATACGACATAATGCGGCTCTTCAGCGACCGTGCAGACAGCGGCAGCCACCTCTACCTCTTCGGCAGATATGAGTATTACGACGCATATATCCCCACACCGGCCGCGCCCTCATACACCTGGACGGAAAGACACCGCATAGCTGCCGGCATCAATTATTTCCCCCTGAAACAGATCGTCATAAAGGCGGAATTCTCCGAACGCTTCCTCAAAAGCGGATATAACAACGAGCCATCGGTATCCGTCGGTGTGGCATATGCGGGCTTTTTCCTCTGATGACCACACATGACACGACACAGAACAACAAGAAACTTATACATATGATCAGAAAATTTTTACCTTTCGCGGCGGTCGCCATCATGACTGTTTCATGCAGCGACAACGACGCACCTGACACCCCCGCGGCAAACGGGAAAGACGCCACATTCGAGGCTATCGCCAGACAATATCTCGCAAACACTGTGAACGTCACCTACAGCAACCTCGCCGACAACGCCGAGCAACTTGTGGAGGATCTGAAGCGCGTACAGGCCGACAAATCCGACGCCAATATCCGGAAGGCATGCGAGTCCTTCCTCGAGGCACGCAAATGGTGGGAACGCAGCGAAGCGTTCCTGTATGGCGCGGCTGCCGACTTCGGCATCGACCCGCATATCGACTCCTGGCCTCTCGACCGTGCCGGACTCGTGGCAGAGATGTCAAATGCCGGCCATATAGCATCGCTCGCCGCAGAGGACGGGGATGCCTGGGCAGGCGCGCACCTCGGTCCGGAACTCCTCGGTTTCCACGGAATAGAATATATCATCTTCGCCGCGGGTGCCCCCAAGGCGGCTTCGTCTATTCCTGACAACGAACTGACATACGCGATCGCCGTGGCAGGTGACCTCCGCAACAAGACATATCAGCTCGAACTCTCATGGGGCGGGGAAGAGGCCGTCAGCAGCGACCGCCTGGCCAAAGTCGACGAGGAGCTCGAATGGCCCTACACCGTCGCCAATTCAGGGGTAAGCTACACCGATAACATGCTCAACGCGGGCAAAGCGGGAAGCACATACCGCACATGGACACACGCCATGGAGGCTATCATCGACGGCTGCATGGATATCGCCGACGAGGTTGGCACACAGAAAATCGGCAAACCGCATACCGGCGAGGATGTGAACTACATAGAGTCGCCCTACAGCTACAAGTCGATCACTGACTTCCACGACAACATGATAAGCATTGAAAACGCTTATATGGGAGGCATACCCGAACGCCGCGACGAGGCCAAGTCGCTCCACGCCTACATAATGTCGGTCAATCCCGCCCTCGACACCAGACTTACCGCCGCCATCAGAAACGCACAGGACAAGATAGCCGCTATGCAGGCTCCCTTCGTGCTGTACTACACACATTCTTCGGCACGCGAGGCCATGGATGCATGCCGCGACCTTTCCGACGCACTCACGGAAGTGAAACTGCAACTGTCAAAATAACTCCCGACACATAAAACCAAAGGCATATGAGATACAGACATCTCCTGTTTATTGCCCCGGTGATCATCATCGCTGCCGCCTGCAGCGATGATGATCAGGCATGGAACAGCTGCGGCACCGGAAACGACACTGCCGAACTCAGCGAGGAATACTATTCCGGAGGCCGTCTCGGCACCACATTCAACACCACGGCCTCAGCTTTCGAGGATCCCACACCGGCGGTGGAGGCGGCCGGCATGACAGACCGCTTCAAATATGGCGAGATATTCTTCGAGCGCGCATACAACCAGAGCACGAAACCGTTCAACGGACTGGGACCGCTCTACATACGCTCGTCATGCATCGCATGCCATCCCGGATACGGCCATGGCAAGAGAATGGACCGTTACCGCGCCAACGACTGGGGCAACGGCTACCTGCTGGTGCTTACCGACAAGACCGACACCTATCTGTCATCGCTCACAGGCATGCCACAGACAAAGGCCGTAGAGCCATTCAAGGCGCCGCTCGACGAGGAGAAGGTAGTTATCGACTGGCTCCCTTACACCGACGACTGGGGAAATACATTCCCCGACGGAGAAACATATTCACTGATATATCCCGAGGTCAGCATCCCGCGCGACGCTTTCTATGTGCCCCTTGAGGTGGGAGGCAAGCCGATGGATTATTCCGATCTGGTGGTGCGCCTGGAATCCACCATCGGCATCTACGGCACAGGACTGCTTGACGCCATCGACGACGACGATCTCAAGGCGCAGTATGCACTTGAGGAAAGGCTCGGGGCACGCATAAACCCCGCCATCTTCCAGAACGGCGAGTGGACAAGCCTCTATGGGAAAACCACCCACCCCAAACGCTTCACATATGCGCTCAGCCGCGGGCCGCTGCAGGATGCCGCCGGCGCCAACGCCATATGGAACATCACCAATGTCACACGCAGCGACAGGCGCTACCACTACATGACAGAGACATACGCGAAAACCGCTGCAAACGATCCCGACGTACAGGCCAAGTTCTATACCTGTTTCCCCGACCGGAACAGGACCGGAAATGTGGCCGACGACATTTACAGCTATCTGATGGACAAGCAGCTCCCGGTGGAAATGACAGACGAGGACTATGTGGATTTCATGATCTGGCACCGCGGACTTGCCGTACCCGCCGCACGCGACCTCGACAATCCCCAGGTGCAGAGAGGCAAGGAACTTTTCAGTAAAATAGGATGCGCCACCTGCCACCGCCCGTCATGGACCACCGGTGAAGACAAATTCACCGATCCCAACGGATTCTTCGCCGACGCCGACGCCAGACTGCCCCGTTATCCCCACCAGAAAATATGGCCTTACACAGACATGGTGCAGCACCGCCTTGAAATGATCAACGACATACGCACCGGATGGTGCCGCACCACACCGCTCTGGGGACGCGGACTATCGGCCATATGCTCAGGACACACCGACAGGCTGCACGACTGCCGTGCGCGCAACACCATGGAGGCTGTAATGTGGCACGGTTCCGCCACCTCCGACGCCCGCAAATCGGTAGAGAACTTCCGCAATCTTTCAAAGAGCGACCGCGATGCAGTGATCCGCTTCATCGACTCGATCTGATCTCCTGACAAAACCCGCACCTCAAGTGAACACACGCACATCGCGCAACATATCATTCGGCTTGCTCGCTGCCGTGGCCGCCATACTCGCGGGCATGACAGCGGGTATCCGTTTCGGATGGCCTGACACCGTCTATACCTCCTGGCCTATGACAGTCCTGTGGGGGTGCACAGCTGTGGCCGCCACCATACTGATCATCCGCACCCGCCTGTACCGGCGCCCGGTCACGGCCGCCATACATCTGGGTCTGCTTATGATACTTGCCGGAGCCTATGTCACCCATTTTTATGGCGTGGACGGCTCGATGCATCTGCGCGTGGGCGATCCCCCCTCCCTGACGGTCTCACTGTCAGACGGCGCGGAAGCAGAGCTTCCGACGGGGGGGACGCTCGACGGACTCGAGATCGCCACATACCCCGGCACAGACACACCCCGCGATTATATCTGCAAACTCAGCAGCCGGGATGATACCATCGGAGTCTCGATGAACAGTCCGGCCGCACTGTGCGGATACACTTTCACCATCAGCAGCCATGACAGCGACAGCATGGGAGCCACGTTCATGGTAAGCCGCGATCCGGCAGGCACCGGCATCACCTATGCGGGTTACCTTATTCTCGCGTTGTCCCTGGCCGGATATTTTCTGGTGAAGGACACCTCATGGCGACAGTCGCTGAGGAAACTGTCACTTGTGTTGTGCGTGCTTGCCGTAACACCGGCAAGTGCTGACGTTTCCGAGGCATTTGCCACCGGGTTCGGCAGAATACCGGTATGCTACAACGGGCGCATATGTCCCGTCTCCACGCTCGCGGCCGATTTTACCCGCACTCTTACGGGAGGATCCGCGTCGTTCCGTGGAAACAGTGCGGAGAGGGTACTCGCGGGATTCCTTTTCGACTTCGGAGAATGGAAACGGCGCCCGGTCATACGGATCAAGGACAAAGAGCTGCGGCGCATGCTTCAGATTGATGGGGAATATGCCTCATACGAACAGTTTTACCGTGGTGTCTCCTCAGGCACACCTGATCCGGACGATCCCGGCGACCAGACAAGGTTCGCGCAGGATCTGGACCGCTTCGAGGCTGTCAACATGCTTGTCAGCGGGGAGTCGCTCAAGATATTTCCGGTCAGGAACGACGACGGATCCATAAGGTGGTACTCCCCCACCGACCGTCTGCCCGCCAGTCTCGACAATGACCGGTGGATATTTATCCGCAAATATCTCGGCATGCTCAACGAGCAGGTGCAACGCAGAGACCCTGCGCAACAGCGCCATCTTCTCTCGGCCATAAAAAAATACCAGTCGCAGGTTGTCGGGGAGGAGATGCCGGGAGAAAACATGTTCAGGGCTGAACGCATCTACAACTGTCTGTCATCACAGCGGTGGATGCCCGCATCTGTGGTCACGGCCGGGATGCTGCTGTTCATCCTCATGCTCATCAAAGAGAAGACCGGCCGCATTTTCAGAACCGCCGGAGTGGCATGCGCGCTTGCCATAGCCCTGCTCCTCAGCGTTCTCATCGCATTGCGATGGATCATCGGGGGCCATGTGCCCGTTTCCAACGGTTACGAAACCATGATGTTTCTCGCATGGATACTCGCCGTCATATCGGTTGCGTGTTTCCGCATAGCGCCCGTTTTGCCCCTTGGGATTGTGGCGTCAGGACTGGCATGGAGTGTAGCCCGCATCGGCGGCTCCGGAGCATCGGTCACAGGGCTTTCCCCGGTATTGTCATCTCCTCTGCTCAGCCTTCATGTGGCTCTCGTAATGCTGTCGTACGCGCTGTTCCTGCTCATGGCGCTGACAGGAGTCGCCGGACTGGTAAAAACCGGCTCGCGCCGTCAGCTCTCGGCACTCGTAAACGTAATGCTCTATCCTGCCACGGCACTTCTCGCACTGGGAATATTCACCGGAGCCGTATGGGCCGACATGTCGTGGGGACGTTACTGGGGGTGGGATCCCAAAGAGGTATGGGCACTCATTACGTTGCTTGTATATTCGTTTCCCCTCCACAGC
>ERZ836877.3458-NODE-3458-length-17873-cov-4.245370_pt1 | contig 17873 bp, 15 predicted proteins | sample MGYA00519469_ERZ836877 | MGnify/ENA primary metagenome ERZ836877 (study PRJEB31850, sample SAMEA3708809) | human gut metagenome | biome: human gut; feature: human-associated habitat; material: faeces | place: China | collected 2014 ... | reverse complement strand
GAGTGCAACCTTGCCAAGGTTGAAGTCGCGGGTTCAAATCCCGTCTCCCGCTCCACTTTTGCGGGAATAACTCAACGGTAGAGTGTCAGCTTCCCAAGCTGAAGGTTGCGGGTTCAAATCCCGTTTCCCGCTCCAGGATTTCAAGGGCTTACAGCAAAAAGCTGTAGGCCCTCTTTTTTCCCGGGCACATTTCCAACCCCCGCGTATCCGCTCTCTTGTTTGGGGTAGACAAAAAAGTCCCGGCTGGCGGTCCAACCGGGGCTTGCTGTCCTGTCTGGGGCGATTGCCGGGGCTTATGGCGCCTGCTTACACCGCCGCCAGAGCAATTTTATTTGAGTTTACTCTAAAACCGGTTGGCGCCGGTGATGACCACCATATCCGCGGGCACATTTTCATGGAAGCCGAGGGTTTTGGTTTTGACCTTGGCGATTTTGTCCACCACGTCGAGGCCTTCGGTCACCTTGCCGAACACGCAGTAGCCCCAGCCGTCCGTGCTGGGGGCTGTGTGGTCCAGAAATTCATTGTCCACCAGGTTGATGAAGAACTGGGCGGTGGCGCTGTGCGGGTCGCGGGTGCGGGCCATGGCCAGGGTGCCGCGCGCGTTTTTGAGGCCGTTATCGGCCTCGTTGGGCACGGGTTCGCGAGTGGGTTTTTCGTCCATGCGGGCAGAGAGCCCGCCGCCCTGAATCATGAAGCCGGGGATGACCCGGTGGAAGATGGTGTTGGTATAAAAGCCGTCGTCAACGTACTGCAAAAAGTTGGCGACGGTTTTGGGGGCCTGTTCGGGGAAGAGTTCCACCAAAATATCGCCGGAGGAGGTCTCCAGCAGAACCGTGGGGTTGTCGGCCATGTTCGCTCCTTGCAAGCTGGGGTGTGCGGCGCAAGGGCCGCCGGTGCCCGCACTATAGGGCAGGGAAGGGCGGATGACAATGCCCGTCCGAATGACTATAATCCGCGCATGGACTCTTCTTCATCAGCGCCAGCAGGCGCGTCCGCCCGCATGTCGCAGCCCTTTGCGCCGCCGCAGCAGAACATCCCCCGCATCCAGCGCGCCTTGCTGGACTGGTTTGCCGTCAATCAGCGCCGTCTGCCCTGGCGCGTCCACTACACGCCCTATGAGGTCTGGGTTTCGGAGGTTATGCTCCAGCAGACGCAGATGGAGCGCGGCGTGGACTACTTCAACCGCTGGATGGCCCGCTTCCCCGACATTGCCGCCCTGGCGGCGGCGGATGAGGAAGCGGTGCTGCGCCAGTGGGAGGGCCTGGGCTATTATTCGCGCGCGCGGCATTTGCTGGCCGCGGCCCGCAAGATCATGGCCGAGCATGGGGGCGCGTTTCCTTCCGATCTGGAGGCCATCCGCGCCCTGCCGGGCGTGGGGCCGTATACGGCCGGGGCCATTGCCAGCATCGCCTTTGGGGAGAAACTGCCCTGCGTGGACGCCAATGTGGAGCGGGTCATTGCCCGCGTGTTTGATGTGGACAGCCCGGTGAAGCAGGATCCCGCCGCCGGCGTGGTGCGGCGCTGGGCCCTGCGCCTGGTGCCCGAAGGTCTGGCGCGGGAGCATAACCAGGCCATGATGGAGCTGGGCGCGCTGGTCTGCCGCAAAAAGCCGCGTTGCGAGGTCTGTCCGCTGGCCGTGTTCTGCAGTAGCCGCCATCTGGGCATTGTGGAGCAGCGGCCCGTGCCGGGCAAAAAGGCCGTTATCAAGCCCGTGCAGGCCGTCACCGGCGTGCTGCGGCGCGCAGGGCGCGTTTTTGTGCAGAAGCGTCCGCCTTCCGGCGTGTGGGGCAACCTGTGGGAGTTCCCCGGCGGCAGGGTGGAACCGGATGAAAGCCCGGAGCAGGCCGTGGTGCGCGAATTTATGGAAGAAACCGCTTTTACCGTGCGCGTGGCCGCAACGTATGGCATTATCCGCCACGGCTACACTACCTATCGGCTGACTCTGCACTGTTTTGGCCTGGAACTGGCGGATGCGGCGCAGTCCGCTTTGCCGCAACTCACTGCCGCCACGGAAAGCCGCTGGGCGCGCCCGGAGGAGCTGGACGGCCTGGCCATGCCCGCCGCGCACCGCAAGTTGGCGGACCGTCTGTTTGCCGTGGCCCCGTCGGCCGCGCATACCCCCTGACCGTCGGCCTGCGCGCCGCGGCCCCGGAGTCGCCCCATGTGGGATCTTGCCTGGATTGCGGACCCTTCCGCCTGGATAGGACTGGGCACGCTGGTACTGCTGGAAGTGGTGCTGGGCGTGGACAACCTGGTTTTCATTTCCATTCTTGTCACGCGCCTGCCTGAAGCCCAGCGGCGGCAGGCCTTTCTGACGGGCATCAGCCTGGCCCTGCTCATGCGCCTGGGCCTGCTGGCCTTCATGGCCCGGCTGGTCACTCTGACCAATCCGCTGTTTACTCTGGGCGGGCACGGGTTTTCGGCCCGCGACCTGATTCTCATGGCCGGCGGCGTGTTTTTGCTGCTCAAGGGCACTACGGAACTGCACGACCGCGTGGAAGGCCGTGCGGGCAGTTTCTCCGGTCCGGAACGGCATGCGGGCTACTGGCAGGTTATTGTGCAGATCGTGGTGCTGGACGCGGTTTTTTCGCTGGATTCCATCATCACGTCCGTGGGCATGGTGGAGCATGTGCCCATCATGATGCTGGCCGTGGTGTCGGCCATGGCCATCATGGTGCTGGCGGCCGCGCCCCTGCTGCATTTTGTGGAGCGCCACCCTTCGGTCATTGTGCTCTGCCTGGGCTTTTTGCTTATGATTGGCCTGAGCCTGCTGGCCGATGGTCTGGGCTATCACATCCCCAAAGGGTACATGTACGCGGCCATCGGTTTTTCCATCCTGGTGGAGGCCTGCAACCAGTGGGCTCTGCGTAACCGGCGGCGGCGTTTCAGCATGCGGGACATGCGGGAATCCACGGCCAGGGTTATCCTCAATTTCCTGGGCGGCGGCGTGCCTTCGGGCGATATGCAGCTGGACGCGGCCGCTCTGGCCGGCGAGGCCGGCGGCCAGCTTTTTGCCCCGCAGGAGCGCGACATGGTGGCCAGGGTCATCCGTCTGGGCGGGCGCACGGCGCGCTTCATCATGACCCCGCGCCAGCGGGTGCGCTGGCTGGACAGCAATGCCGACCTGCCCACCGTGAGCCGCTACGCGGCTGCCGCCAACCTGCCCTGGCTGCCCGTGCTGCAGCGGGATACGGATGAAGTGCTGGGCGTGCTGCGGCCTGGCGACCTGCTGGCCGCCCCGCCCCCGGCCAAGGGCGCGCCCTGGAGTTTGCTCCCCTTTGTCCGGCCCGCGCCCACCATTTTTGAGCACACCCCTCTGCCTACTATTCTGGATAACTTTCGCACCCATCCGGTGCCTCTGGCCTTTGTGCGCGACGAATACGGCGATGTGGTGGGTGTGGTGACCCCGGCGGAGCTGATCAGTGTGCTGGCCGGACAAATGGGCGACATGCCCGCCGGGCCTGAGGCTTGCCGTCGGCCCGACGGCAGTTGGGTCATGCCGGGCCGCCTGAGTGTGGATCTGTTCGCTTCTTGGTTGGGCGTGCCGTTGCCCAAGCGCCTTTCCAGCGCCACCTTGGCCGGTCTGATTATGGAGCGCCTGGGCCGCATTCCGGTCAAGGGCGACCATTTGCTCTACCATGGCTGGGAACTGGAGGTGCTGCGCATGGACAAGCGCCGCATTGATACGGTGCGCGCCGTCAAAGCTCTGCCGCCCGTGGGCGTGGGGCGCAAAAAGCGCGCGGCAAAGGTGCGCTGAGGCCTTTCAGCTTTGAAATGTTCTGGCGGCTGTGCAGGCAGCCGCTCGCCGTGGAGGCGCAGGCCTGGCTTCAGCCGTTGCACGAAGGGCGTTACGGGCCAAGACAGCAGCGCCTAGCTACGGATGCAGACAGCACCGCTGTATCTTTGCGCGGCTAAGCGCCGGGACGAACGTCCGTGTACTTTACGGGTGCATATTCTTAAAGGTAATCTTGTTCTAAGGGCGAAGGGCCTGCACGGCCGCAGTGCCCCTTCAGGGGTAAGCCACCGCGCCTGTGAAGAGGGCGCTTGGCCCTGTTGTCGGCGCTGTCGGAGGCGGTCGCGTTTGCGTGAAAAAAATATTATTTTCACAAATAGCCGCTATCACGCAATGCGTGACGCGCAACCCTTTGTACCTCTTGAAAAGCTAAAAAATGGCGTGGGCCAAAGCAACGCGCAAATCGGGCTCCGCCCAGGAAAAAAGTTTAAAGGGGCCCCGCTCGTGATAAATTTCTTTTACAACCATTTCAAAATATGTCAGTGTAAGCCCATGTGCTGACGCCCCCACCTGTGGGTTGGGGCTCCCGAGGCCGGACCTGTGCGGGTTAAATTTTTGTCCGTGGCCAGGCAGCCTTGATGGCAAGGCCGGACCCCGCAGCGCGCAAAAAGCCGCGCGGGGGCGTTTTGCCAAAGGGGCGCTGTGTTGCACGGCTAGAGCGTTGCAGCATGTCAAGACGCCCACGCCGCGCGCAACAGGCAATTGCACTGCGCTCACACTACCGTAACGGACGCCTGTTTTGCGCAGCCGACAGCGCGATGGCACTGTGAAGTTCTTAAAATTTTTGAGGCCATACGGTCGCACGGGACGCGTCGTGCGGCTTTTGAACAACTGGTTTGAGGCCCTGTTCCCCGGCCCTGTGCCGACACAATCTTGCATGGGAGGAGTGTATGCGATTCGGCAGACAGGTGTACGAATTTCTGCTGAGCGGCTCGCAGGCGTATGCCAAATGGGATCTGGAAGTTTCCACTTCCATCCTGCGCAACCGGAAAAAGCTGCTCATCTTGCTGGCCCTGGCCGTGCCCATTCTGGCGGGCTGCCTGGCCGAGGCGTACGAATACCATGAGATGTTGGGCGGCAAGACGGCCTATGCCCCGGCTTTCTATACCACCACCATTTTTCTGGCCTCCATTGCCGTGGGCCTGGCGGCCGGGCTCATTACCGGCTGTATCGGGGCTGGCGGCGGCTTCATTATCACGCCCGCGCTTATGGCTGTGGGCGTAAAGGGCATTCTGGCCGTGGGCACGGACCTCTTCCACATCTTTGCCAAGGCCATCATGGGCACCACGGTGCACAAGAAACTGGGCAATGTTTCGGGCAAACTGGCCGTGGCCTTTTTGTTCGGCTCCATTATCGGCACCTTCATCGGCGGTTTCATCAACAAGGGGCTGTATAACAAAGACCCCCTGCTTTCCGAGCTCTTCATCAGCACCATCTATGCCGTACTGCTGGGCTTTCTGGGCTTTTACGCCCTGTTTGACTTTTTGCGCAGCAGCCGCGGGGCCAAAGCTGCCAGCCAGGACGCCCACGGCGGCGGCAGCGGCGGGCTGACGGGCGTTTCTGTCAAGCTGCAAAGCCTCAGCGTGCCCCCCATGATCACCTTTGACGAAGACCTGGTGCCCGGCGGGCGGCGCATCTCCGGCTGGATCGTGGCCTGCGGCGGCGTGGTGGTGGGCTTGCTGGCCGCCATCATGGGCGTGGGCGGGGGGTTTGTGACCTTCCCCATGTTTGTGTACATCTTCGGCGTGTCTTCCATGACCACCGTGGGCACGGACATCCTGCAGATCATCTTCACCGCCGGTTTCGCGGCCGTGGGGCAGTACGCCATCTATGGCTACGTTTTTTACACCCTGGCCATCGGCATGCTGCTGGGTTCCCTGCTGGGCATCCAGATCGGCGCGCTGACCACCAAGGTGGTCAAGGGCATCCACATCCGCGGCTTCTACGCCATCTCTATCATTGCGGGCTTTATCAACCGCGCCACCACACTGCCCAAGAAGCTGGTGGAAATGGAGGTGCTGCACTGGTCGCCCAGTGTGGTGAACATCATCGAAGACGTGGGCAACGTGGTTTTCTGGGTGGTGGTGGCCTTTTTCGGCTTGTGGGTGTTCAGCAAGTTTTTCCTTAATCTGGGCAAGCTCAGAGGGGAGGCCTGATTATGCTTATCCATGAAAAAGGCCCTTTTTTGCGGGGCAGCTTTCTGCTCATTTCGTTTCTGGTGCTTTTTGGCGTGCTGCTCACGCCCATAATGCGCGACGAGAGCGGCAACCACCTTACCGGTCTGCAGTACGCGGACAGCGTGTTCAATGAGCTTTCCAAAGGCTCGTCGTATTTTATTCCCGGCGTGCGTGACAACATTAAGACCGTGGCCGGCAAGCAGGTGACCGTCAGCGTCAAACTGAAGAAACCCGACCTGGCCCCCGTGGCCGTGCAGGTGCTGCAAAAGGCCGGGGCCTCCAATGTAAGCGCCGCCGACGGCAGGGTGAGCTTCAGCGGCGACCTTGGCGTGATTCTCTCTTCCGCCACGGACGATGCCGACGCCCTGTACCACAACAAGGCCGAGGCGGTATCCCTGAAGTACGACGGCGCGCCGGCCCTTAAGACCGCCGCCGCCTGGTGGTATGTGCTTTCGCCCACCATCAAGGAATTGCAGAAGCAGAAGATGGTGACCGCCGCCCAGGTGGTGGACCATGTGGTGCGCCGCGCCGTGGAGCCGGGCAACAACTTTTACAGTGTGCCCCCGGCCAAGGTGGCGGACCACGTCTGGCTTATGAGCGCCATGCTTATTTTCTATGTGCTTTACACCCTGTGGTATGGCTTCGCCATTTTTGAGCTCTTTGAGGGCATTGGCCTGGCCATGACCAAGTCCAAGGTCAAGCAGGAGAGCTAGTCCTTCACGGAGGAGCGCCGCCCTTGCCGGATTTCTTGTGGTGGGGGCGGCGCGTTTGCAGCGGGCCATTGCGGACCGCAGATTCCCATAGCGACATGTCCCATACAGAAGACCGGCCCCGCAAAGCTGTGCATGCAGTCTTGCGGGGCCGGTCCTGGCTTAGAGCAGATTGCCTTTGAGAATAGGTATTCGCAACGTGTCCGGCAGGTTTGTTCCGGCGCTCAAGCGCGCAAATACATAGCGGTGCGGTCTGCATACGTAACTGGCGCTGCTGCCTTAGCCCGTAACTTCCTTTGTCGTAACGGGCCAAGGTCCTTGCGCCTCCACGGCTGAAGCGGCGCCTGCGCCCCACGGTGGGCGGCTTACGCAGCCGCTAGGACATTGCAGCGTTGCAATGTCCTAGCGCCGCTGCAGGGCCGCCATGACTTCCAGGGCGTCGGGCTGGTCGGGGTCGCTTTGCAGGGCGCGCAGGGCGGCATCCTCCGCCGCCTGTTTTTTATGCCATTCTAAATACATTTTGGCCATTTTGCCAAAGGTGGAGGGATGCCCGCCAAAGGTGCGCAGCACGGCCTTGTAGACGTTTTCGGCTTTTTCGTATTCGCGCAACCGCAGCCAGGCGGCCACGGCCCCGGTGTAGGCGGCGGCCTCGCGGGGCTGGGCTTCCATGGCTTCTTCGTACATGGCCGCGGCTTCCACATCCTGCCCGGCGGCGGCAAAAATGTGCCCCAGCTGCAGGCGGATGTCTTTTTCGTCGCTGTATTCCTCGGCCACGCGTTTCAGAAAAGCGCGGCCCTTGGCCGTTTGTCCCTCCTGCAAAAACTGCAGGCCCGTTTCAATGAGGCGTTTTTTGCGTTCCTGCCGGGCAGCGGCCTCCTGCGCTTCCGAGTGGGCGGCCTCTTTTTGCAGGATTTTTGCCAGCCCTTCCAGCACCGTACTCAAGGCGGCTTCTTTGCCGGGCTGAAATGGGATGGCGCGCGGCTTGCCCGTGCGGTCCGGGTCCAGCAAAGGCTGCATGACGTGGTGGCGGATGAGGGTGGAGAGGAATTCGTCAATCTGAATGTCCAGTTCGGCCCTGGCGGAACGCACCAGGCGGACGCCCGCGTAGCGCCGCAAGGCTTCGGCCATGGTCAGCAGAGAACGTTCCACGTCGTCGCGGCGCAGATAGCCTGTGGCGCGGGCCACGTTTTCACGGATTTCCTTGGGCGCGGTGGTGAGCATGATCAATCCTTTTTTTGCCAGTGCTGCATGACGACCGGGCGCGCGGCCTCCAGCATCCGCAGCACCACGGGGGGCGTCAGAAAGTCCGTTCGCCGGCCGGCGAGCCAGAGCTGCCGCAGCCGCGAGGCGCTCACGTCCAGCCAGGGCAGGGGCGCAAAAACGGCACTCCCTCCGCCCGGCAGATCCAGGCAGGGACAGCCCGGCAGTAAAGGTGCGCGCTCACGCGCGGCGGGCCAGAGCCGACGTACGGTGGAAGCAAAAAACGCCGCGTCCTGTCCTTCACGCGGCACTACCAGCAAATGGCAGAGCTCCGGCAGGGCCAGGCCGTTGCGCCAGGAGGGAAGCAAGGGCAGGTTGGGGCTGCCGAGCACAAAATACAGCGTCGTGTCCGGCAGGGCGTGCCGATAGGCGCAGAGCGTGTCCCAGGTGTAGGAAGGGCCGGGCCGTCGGCCCTCCAGCCGGTTGCAGTGCAGGTCGGGCAGGTCGGCCGTGGCCGCCTCCAGCATGGCGGCGCGCAGCGCAAAGGGCAGCAGGCTTGCCGCGCGTTTGTGCGGCGGCACGGCGCAGGGCACCAGGTCCACCCCGCGCACGCGCGGGCCCAGAAGTTCGCGCACCTCAATGGCCAGGCGCAAATGCCCCACATGGGGCGGATTGAAGCTGCCGCCCAGAATGGCCAGGCCCGCCGACGGGCCCTTGTGGGCGCGGCTGGCGGTTTTGTCCGCGGCGGGTGTGGCGTCCGCCGGAGCAGTGCCCGCCGGACGGGGTTTTGCAGGCATCTAGGGCCGTACCTGCCCTTGCCCCAGAACCACAAACTTGGTGGTGGTGAGCTCTTCTACGCCCATGGGGCCGTAGGCGTGCAGCTTGGAGGTGGAAATGCCAATTTCCGCGCCCAGACCCAACTGGCCGCCATCGTTAAAGCGGCTGGAGGCGTTGACCGCCACCATGGAGGCGTCCGCCTCACGCAGGAAGCGGCGGGCGTGGTCCAGGTTGCGGGTGCAGATGATTTCCGTATGGTTGGAACCGTAGCGGGCAATGTGGTCCAGCGCCGCGTCCAGGTCTTCCACTACGCGCACGGCCAGAATTAAGGCGTGAAACTCCTGACCGAAATCGTCGGGGCTCTGGGCCGTGACCCGCGCTTCAGGCGCGGCGGCCAACAGGGGAAAGGACGCCGGGCAGGCGCGAAATTCCACCCCGGCCGCGCCCAGACGCGCCCCCACCAGGGGCAGAAAGGCCGCGGCCGCGCCCTTGTGCACCAGCAGGCATTCCAACGCATTGCACACGCCGGGGCGCTGCACTTTACCATTGTAAACAATGTCCAATGCCTGCGTAATATCCGCATCCACGTCCACAAAGGCGTGACAGACGCCCTTGAAGTGCTTGAGCACCGGCATGGTGGCCGCTGCGGTAACGGCCCGCACCAGGCCCTCGCCCCCGCGCGGGATCATTACGTCAATATAGGCGTCCAGCTTGCAGAGGGCGGTGACGGCCTCGTGTCCGGGCACGGCCACCAGCTGGACTGCGTCGGCGGGAAGCCCCGCCGCAAGGAGGGCCTGCTGCAGCAGGGCGGCCAAGGCTTTATTGGAGCCCAGAGCTTCGCTGCCCCCGCGCAGGATCACGGCGTTGCCCGCCTTGAGGCAAAGGATGGCCGCGTCGATGGTGACGTTGGGTCGGGCCTCGTAGACCATGGCAATGACGCCCAGAGGGACGCGCATGCGGCCCACCAGCAGGCCGTTGGGCCGCTGCCACTGGCGCTCGGTGGCCCCCACGGGGTCGGGCAGGGCGGCCACATGGCGGCAGGCGGCGCGCATTTCTTCCATAATGGCCGGGGTCAGGGTCAGCCGGTCCAGGCGCGGGGCGTCCTGCCCGGCCTGGCGGGCCGCCTCCACATCTGCGGTATTGGCCGCCAGTATGGCCTGCTGGTGGGTTTGCAGCAGGTCGGCCAAGTGCAGCAGGGCGCGCGATTTGGCTTCGGGGCTGGCCTTGGCCAGCAGGCGGGCCGCAGCCCGCGCCCGCAGGCCCAGAGTTTGCATTTCTTCCGCCAGAGTCATGGCATCTCCTTGGTTTGCCGTGGCCCGCGACGCGGCAACGGCAGGCAAACGCCGTGCGCCGGGCAAAGGGATGCAGCCGCGTGGTCCCGGCGGGGGCGGATATTGCAGGGATATTTATTTTGACAGGGGGGCGGCTTGTGCCTATAAAAAGGGCTTGCGCCCATGTCCGCGCCGACGCGCTTCCCTGGCGCATCGGCCCCCCCAAGGAGTTTTGATACATGAATCCGCAAAAGAATCAAGGCGCGCCGGAATCGCCCCTGCTGCGCGACCTCCAATCCGAAGTGAGCGCCGAAAGTGCGCCTTTGCTGCAATTCATGCTGCGTCACGCCGGCGTCATCGCCGGGGTGGTGGTGCTGCTTTTGCTGGTGCTGGGCGGTACGGGCGTCTGGCGTTGGTACCACAGCTCACGCGGCGAAGCCTCGCGTGACGACCTGGCCCGCGTTGCCCTGCTTGAGAGCGGGGCGCAGCAGGTGGCTTCTTTGCAGTCCCTGGCTGAAAAAGCCCACGGTTCGGTTCGCTTTGCCGTGCGCATGACCTTGGGGCAAAGCGCCCTGGCCCAGAATCAGCCCGACGTGGCGGCCCAGGCCTATGCCGCTGCCGCCGCCGAAGACCCCAAGGGCGCGTTGGGCCTGGCTGCCGGCTTCAATGAAGCCGGGGCGCTGCTCAAGGCCGGTAAGGCCGCCGAAGCGCTGGCCCTGCTGCAAAGGCTTCAAAGCAGCCTGCCGGGTGAGGTGCGCGCGCCGCAGCTCCGGCAGATGCTGGCCGAGGCCGCCGCCGTGGCCGGACAGCCGCAGGAGGCCGCCAAGGTCTATCTGGCCCTGGCGCGTGAAACGCAGGGCGCGGGCGGCGACTATTTCCACGCCTGCGCGGAACGCCTGGCTCCCCAGGTGGTGAAGGAAGAAGCCGCCAGGGCGGCCTCCGCCGCCACGGACGCGCCCGCCGGAGAGCAGAAGCAATAACAGTTTTTCCGGGTTGCGCCGGTTCTTCCCTTTGCGTCGGGAACGTCCCGTGCGGTCCCCTGCGGCAGCAATGCGCCAGGGGCGGGGGTCTTGTCGCCAACGGAGGCCCCGTAACACGGGCCGCGTCCGATTTTTTCCATACGTTCCGGCGGCGCGGCCTCAGGCTTGCGCCGCCGGACGGGTCAGTATCCAATGACGGTCCGCGCGCCATGCGCCGGGGCCGGGAGGAAGCATGAGCGAACATCCTTTGTTGCGCGGCGTCCGCGGGGAGCGCCATCTGCTGTTGGGCAACGAGGCCATCGTGCGCGGCGCGCTGGAAGCGGGCGTGCATATGGTGAGCTGTTATCCGGGTACGCCCTCTTCTGAAGTGCCGGACACCTTCCACGCCCTGGGCGGCGAAGGCCGCTACCGCATGGAATATTCCGTCAACGAGAAGGTGGCCCTGGAGGTGGCGGCGGGCGCGGCCCTGGCCGGAGCCATGAGCTTGGTGACCATGAAGCATGTGGGCCTCAACGTGGCGGCAGACCCCCTGTTCACCTGTGTCTATACGGGCCTGCCCGGCGGCATGGTGGTGCTTACGGCGGACGATCCCGGCTGTCACTCCAGCCAGAACGAGCAGGACAACCGCACCTACGCCCGCTTTGCCCAACTGCCCTGCTTTGAGCCCGCTGCGGCTCAAGAAGCCAAGGACATGACGCGCGAGGCCTTTCGCCTGGCCCGGGAGCTGCAGCAGCCGGTCATGCTGCGCACCACCACGCGCATCAGCCACATGCGCGGCCCCGTGGATTTTGACGACCTGCCCGCCCCGCAACCCAAGGTGCCTTTTGCCCGCAACCCCGGCCGTTTTGTGCCCGTGCCCGCCGTGGCCCGCGCGCGCCACGCGGCCCTGGACGCAGTGATGGAAAAGGCCCGCCAGTTTGCCGAAGGCAGCCGCTTTAACCAGGTGCGCGAACCCGAAGCCCCCACCCGCCTGGGCATCATCACCAGCGGCGTGGCCCGCGCCTACCTGGCGGACGCTCTGGCCTCCGGCGGCTGGGAAGGCCGCATCCGCACCCTGGAACTGGGCATGACCTGGCCCCTGCCCACGGAACTCCTGGGCGACTTTCTGCGCCGCTGCGACCGCGTGCTGGTGCTGGAAGAAGGCGCGGACCTGCTGGAGCAGGACGTGCGCGCCCTGGTTCAGCGCTTGGGCCTTGCCGTGCGCATCGAGGGCAAAAATCAAGATCTCACCGGCCGGGGCGAATACTCCACCACGCTGGTCATGCGTCGCCTGGCCGCCTGGCTGGACATGCCCTGTCCGGCCAAACCCGCCCGCGCTGTGGAAAAAGATCTGCCCGGCCGGCCGCCCAACCTCTGCCCCGGCTGTTCGCACCGGGCCGTGTACTATGCGGCCCGCAAAGTCTTTGGCGACGAGGCCTACTACTCCACGGACATCGGTTGCTACACCCTGGGTATGCTGCCGCCCCTGCGCACGGCGGATTTTCTGGTCTGTATGGGCTCGTCTGTTTCGGCGGGCAGCGGTTTTGCCCGCGCCTCGGGCAAGCCGGTGGTGGCCTTTATCGGCGATTCCACCTTCTTTCACTCCGGCATGACGGGCCTGGCCAACGCCGTGTTCAACCGGCACGACCTCATCCTGGTGGTGCTGGACAACGGCACCACGGCCATGACCGGCCACCAGCCCAACCCCGGCATGGTACAGGATATGCTGGGCTCCATGAGCCAGCACCTGGACATTGAAACCATCGTGCGCGCCCTGGGCGTGACCCAGTGCGCCAAGGTGCGCTCTTTCAACGTCAGGGCCGTCATCCGCGCCCTGGAAGAAATGAAGACCCAGCACGGCGTGCGCGTGCTCATTACCGAAGAACCCTGCGTGCTCTACGCCCGGCGGCAGCTCAAAAAAGCCCAGCCGCAGGTGGCCGAAGTGGTGGAGCAGGGCGAGGCGGCCATGACCTGCCTGCGCGAACTGGCCTGCCCGGCCTTTTACCGCCAGGGCGATGACTTGGCGGTGGACCCCAGCCTCTGCACGGGCTGCATGGTCTGCCTGCAAATCGCGCCCTCGGCCTTTAAAGCGCGCAAGCGGTAAGGGAGAATACCATGAGCACACACGACACGCAGAAAAAAATACGCATCTATTTTACCGGTGTGGGTGGTCAGGGCACGCTGACGGCCACCACCCTGCTGGCCCGTACGGCCCTGGACGCCGGTCTGGACGTGGTGGCCGGCGAAGTGCACGGCATGGCTCAACGTGGCGGCGTGGTGGAATCCGTACTACTTCTGGGCGGCTGGCGTTCGCCCAAACTGGACCTGGGCGAAGCCGACCTGCTGCTGGGCTTTGAACCCCTGGAAACCCTGCGCGGCCTGCCCTATCTGCGGCCCGGCGGCGCCATCTTTTCCAACAGTGACCCCCTGCCGCCCCTGAGCGTTTCCCTGGGCCAAACTCCCTACCCGGACCTGGCCCATATCGAAGCCAAGGCCAAAGACGTGGCCGGTCACTGCCGCTTTTTGCCCTGCCGTACCCTGGGCCGCCAGGCCGGCTCCGTGCAGAGCGGCAATACCGTGCTGCTGGGCGCCGTCTGCGCCTCCGGCCTGCTGCCCTTCGGCCCCGACGCCCTGGCCGCCGCCATCAAAAAATACCTGCCGCCCAAACTCCACCCCGCCAATCTGGCAGCCCTGGAACTGGGCAAAAACCAGTAAGGACGCGCCGCAGCCCGGACCCGGAACTCGGAATTCGGAACTTTTTTACAGTGGGGGGAAGGGAACTTTTGTTCACAAAAGTTCCCTTCCCCCCATGCTCCCCATCCTTCAAAAAACGTTACTTTCTTACAGAACAGCGCAGAGCGTACCTTGTCCAATGGGAAAGGTGCGCTTTTTTGCTGCAATTATGCTGTATCCAGGAGAGAAATGGAAAGAAATCAAGTTGGCTATGTGAAAAATTGAGGGCAATGAATAGATGCTTTAAAATTATATGGTATGGTTGATGTTTTGTTGTAATTGTCGACGCATTGCTTTTTGTGCACAGCTTCCACAGCCTTTTGTGCTGGAAAAACATTTTGACCAGGGTATGCCCGGCGCGTCCCCTGAGGGAAAGAAGTTTTTTATTGCTTCATTTTTTCCACCAGACCGGCCAAATGTCTGGCCTGGGCGGCCATACCGTCCACGGCGGCAACAGCGGCTTTCATATGGCTGGCGGTTTCGGCGGCGTTTTGGCTGACGTTGTGGATATGCTCGGCCACGGCGGCGGCGTTTTGGGCCTGGCCTGCGCCGGTTTCGGCGATGCGGCGCACCTGGTCTGCCGTGGCGTCCACGGTGGCGACGATGGTTTCCAGGGCCGTGCCGGACTGGCGGGCGAGGCCGGTGGTTGCGGCAATGGTTTTCAGGGCGGCGTCCAGAGAGGTCATGCTTTGCCCGGCGCTTTGCTGCATGGCGGCCACGGCGGCGTGCACGTCGCGGGTGGAGACGACGGTTTTTTCGGCCAGGTTGCGCACTTCCTGCGCCACCACGGCGAAGCCCCGGCCAGCCTCTCCGGCGCGGGCGGCTTCAATGGCGGCGTTGAGGGCCAGCAGGTTGGTCTGGTCCGCAATGTCCGCAATGACGTCCACGACGCGGGCGACGCCCTGGGCGCGGCCGTGCAGCTGGGCCATGTCTTCCTTGAGGCGCAGGGAAGCCTGCTGCACCTTTTCCATGCCTTGCAGGGATTGACGGACGATGGTTGCACCGGCTTCGGCTTCAGCTCTGGTCCGGGCGGAGGAGGCTGCGGCTGTGGCGGCGCTTTGGGCTACCTGGCGGGCGGCGTCGTGCATGGACTGGGTGGCGTCGGCTGCGGCCGTGAGCCGGCTGGCGGTGAGAGCGGCGGCGTGGCCGGTCTGCTCTGTACTGTGGGCCAGTTGCCCGGATGCTTCGGCAACCACCTGGACCACGTCTTCCAGGGATGTGGCGGCCTGCAGCAGCGCAGCGCTTTTGGTTTTGGCCGCCTCTTCGGCCTGCTGGGCCTGTTCCAGAGCCGCGGCGGCGCGCAGGGCTTCCTGACGGGCCCGCTGGGATTCGCGGCGGGCATTTTCGATATGGGTTTTGAGTGCCTCCACCATACGCACAATGGCGGCGTAGACGCCGTGAGGCGGGCGGCGGTGCTCCAGGGTGTAGGCGCCATCGGCCACCTGGGCGGCGATGCGGCAGAGGCGGGCCGGGTCCGCCCCCAGCTGCCGCTGCACAGAGATGGTAATGGCGCAGGCCACCAGCAGGCTGACGCAGATCACGGCCAGGCTCAACGCGCCCGCGCGGCGCAGCAGGCGGCGTACATCCTGATGCGCCTGGGCGGCTTCTGCGCGGCCCGCCGCCACGTCCGCCGTCACCAGCTGGTCAAAATAGCGCGCCAGGCGCAAAAAGTCGGCGCGGTCGCGGGTAAACAGGGCAATGGCCCCGTCCGTATCGCCCTCAGAAGCCAGGCGCACAACCTCCAGGCGCGGTTTTTCGGCCAGGCGCAGCTGCTCCGTGATGTTGGTCCAGAGTTTGGCGGTCGCGTCGGCCACGCGGCCCTGGCGTTGCGCGAGGAGCGCGTCATAGGCGGCGGCCTGGCGTTCCATCTGGCGCAGGGTGCGCTTGATGCGACTGTGGTATTCCGTAATGGTGACTTTGTCCGTGTGGGTGGTGAGGGCGGCCAGGTCTGAACGCGCGGAATAGAGCTGCATATTCATGGACTGCACAGCCACCACCGAGGGCAGCAGTTCCTGGTCCATGCGGGCCACTGCGGTGTTGAGGTCTTCGGCGCCGCGGAGCAGAACAATAAACTGCAGCAGGATGAGGACGATGATGCCCGCAAAGGAGAGAAAAAGTTTGCGGCTGAGCGGCATGGAATCTCCTGTAAGGGGACGTTGCAGGCGTGCGACGCAGCCGCGGTTCAGCTGGTGAGGCTGTAGTTGCTGCCTGGCAGGGATTTGCACTGTTTTTTGAGGGTTGCGGCGGCGCGGGCCAGGTCGGCCACGCTCTGGTGGTGGGCGGCGTTGACGCCCACAATGCTCAGGGACATGAGCGGAAAGCGTTCTTCTTCTCCCGCTCGGTTTTTGCCGTCCATATGGCCGCGCGCCGCGTCTTCGGGGCTGTAAAACGCGGGCACGGCCTGGCCGAAGGCCTTGAGGCAGGCCTGGCAGATGGATGCGGCCTGTTGGCAGGAGCAAACGGCGATGAAGTCGTCCCCGCCGATATGGCCCACAAAGGATTGCTCCGGAACGCACTCCCGGATGATGGACGAAAGGCGTTTAAGTACCTTGTCGCCATTGTTGAAGCCGTATTTGTCGTTGTAGGGTTTGAAGTTGTCTATATCGAAATAAAGTACGCAGGCGGACAGCCCCAGGCGCACCATGCGTTCCAGCTCGATATCGATGAGGGCGTTGCCCGGCAGTTCGGAAAGCGGATTGAGCTGACGGGCATTGGCCACTTCCAACTCAATGCTTTTTTCCAGCAGTTCTTTGACAGTGACGACGCCCAGATAGCGGCCTTCACGGGTCACCACCACGAAATCATAGAGCTTTTCGTCCTCACGCAGCATGGCCTGCCGGGCCACCCGGTCAATGGTGGTCTGGTACTCCACACGCAGAAAGTTTGTGTCCATGACCACATCCACAGTTTTGCCCGCGAACAGAGAAAAGCCGAACCTGCCGCCCAACTGGCGGTGCAGTCGGTGGCGCGTCACCGTGCCCAGGGGCAGGCCGTCCCTGACTACGCAGAGGCCGTGGAGGGCGGGATCCTTGTCAAACAGCTCCACCAGGTCGGCAATGGGGGTAGAGGGCGGCAGGCTCACGCCGGGGCGGCAGATGTTTTTGACGTGGAATTTGTGGACCCGCGCGCCGAAAAAGCGGTTTTTGACTTTATTCTCGCGCTGGATGACCCGCAGGGCGGCGGCTTCGGGCGGGAGCGGGTCTGGGTGGGGCCTGCGCAGGTAAAAGCCCTGGCCGTAGGGCACGTCAAAGCCCACCAGGGTGGCCAGCTCGGCCTCGGTTTCAATGCCTTCGGCGATGATGCGCGTGTTGGTGAGGGAGGCGAACTCCTGCATGCTGCGGATCAGGGCCTGGCGCACCAGATCCTTGTCCACCCCGCGCACCAGTCGCATATCCAGCTTGATAAAGTGCGGCTGCACGTCGGAAATGAGGTTGAGGCCGGAATAGCCCGCCCCGGCGTCGTCAATGCTGATTTTGTAGTTCTGCGTTTTGTAATGTTCAATAATGCCCAGAAAATCCCGCAGATTGGCCACGGATTCACGTTCGGTGATCTCAAAAACGATGTCTTCGGCGCAGATGGCAAAGCGCGTCAGATATTCGCGGGTGAAGCCCTCACGGAAGCGTGCGTCCTGAATAATGTTGGGGTTGACGTTGAGAAAAAGGCGCAGGCCCGCGGGCAGGCGGCGGGCCGTGCGCAGGGCGCGGTGACGGAAAAGGTGCTCCAGCTCCAGCATGCGTCCATGGCGCAGGGCCGCCGCAATAAGCGCGTCCGGCTTTTCCAGAAGGCTGCCCGCCGGGCCCCGGCTAAGGGCCTCGTAGCCGAAAACCGATCCATCGCGTAGCGACACAATGGGCTGCAGTACGGTGCGCACGGCCTTGGAGCGCAGTACATCTTCCAGCAGTCGGGCTTCAGCTGCGCTATCCGCGTGGCTCACGGGCAAGGGGGCGGCTGTTTGCCAGTGGGTAGGGTGACATAAAAACGCCGTTGGCAGGGGCGGCTTGGGACGCTGCCCGCACAAGAGCGGGCAGGAAGCGGACGGCCCGGACATGGCAGACTCCTGAATTCTTTTTGTTTACAAGTAATCAGGAGTTACGCCGGGTGTATGGCGAATGTGTTACGCCTCCATTCTTATTACATATCCTGTGCGGCGAGGCGCGCGAATTTTGCCCTCTGGCTGCGTCAACGGCCCCTTTTCGTCCGGGTCTGTACCATAAGAGTACTATCCCCGTCCGAGCGGGGCCGTTTCCTTGCCA